>Ga0111225_1031_pt1 | contig 48904 bp, 48 predicted proteins | sample DeeMarSWOR152_54_FD_80389 | JGI IMG/M metagenome (GOLD analysis project Ga0111225, IMG submission 80389) | candidate division TA06 bacterium DG_26
CTTTCATACGAGAAAGAAGGGGATGTGACCAGCGCAAGGGAGGCTTACCAAAGAGTTATTTCGAACTGCAAAGATGAACACATTGTCTCGCAAGCAACCGCGAAGCTGGAGAAATTGAGGGAGTGACTGCATTAGGTCTCTTCGGAGGCAGTTTCGATCCACCCCATCTAGGCCACCTCATTGTGACCCAAGAAGTTCTGTCCACGCTCAACCTTGACAGGGTTCTCTTCATACCCGCACATATACCACCTCATAAGGAGACCGTCGCGGGTCCACAGGAACGGTACGAGATGACATCCCTGGCGATAGCGGGCAATCCGAATTTCGAGATCTCAGACATAGAACTGAAGAGGAAGGACAAGTCCTACACGGTGGAGACACTCGGCCAATTGCACACTCTTTTCCGTGCGGCTCAATTCTATCTCATCATGGGTGCAGACGAGTTCAGTGAGATCGAAACCTGGAAGGACCCAGAAGGTGTACTGAGTTTGTCCACGGTGGTGGTGATGATGAGACCGGGCTACGAACTCGGAAGGATTGAGCGAACCTACAGAAATCGGTTCCTTCCGGTCAGAGTGCCTCAGATCGAAATCTCATCCACGGACATAAGGATGAGAGTGAGAGGCGGGAAGAGTATTACGTATCTCGTTCCCCCTCGTGTCGAAGCATACATCGAGGAGAAGAGACTCTACAGGTGAGGAGAATCTGGTCACTTCTCTTTTCCGTGCTCTTCTTGTACGGCTGTGCGAGAGAGGAGCTGATGGAGCAGGTTGCCGAGCCCCGAGTGGTGTATGAGAGAATGCGTACTGTTTTCGATCGGAGGGCCGATTCGACTGGTGTGGTGAAATGCCTCGGCGAACTGCGCGTCCCCGGTGCATCCAGCCTCTATGTGATTCTCTCCATTGATTCCAGCAGCGGGACTCTTCAGCTTTTCTCGTCGCTGAGGCAGAAACTGGGATGGATACGTTTCAGTCCCGACACGGTAGTCCACTCCTTCGAAGCGCACTCCGAGTTCGTGGACCCGGAGGAATTTGCTGGGCTCAATGCTTCGATGCTCGTGGGACAGCTGTCCTTTCCTGAGAATCCGCGACAGCTCAAGGTGGCTCAGTCTCGCCAATCTTTCCACATCGCGCTCGAAACCGATTCATTTGCTCACGATGTGAGACTTCTCAAGGAACCCCTCGTTGTGCAGTCTGTGAAGATCAGGAGAGGAGAGTCTCAGATCGAACTGCACTTCAGGAATTATCGGAAGCATGGCACATATTACTTTCCACACCTCTTGTTCGGTTCTACTCCTCTTGGCCGTTTTGAACTCAGGTTCATGGAGATCCGAGTCTCCTACCGGTCATGAGAGAGGAAGCGATCCTCATTAAAACAGACGGTCCCTCCTCTTCCAATGTATGTAGCTCTTCATGGCTCGGTCAGTCTCTGTGCAGGCGGGAGGGCCTGCCAAACATCCGGGAGATACTCCTTACAGTTCATAAGACAAGTCTCCGGCTCAAAGGAGACGGCCTGAGAGCTGACGGGCTTCATGCCAGACTGCACTTGACAGATTTTTCAATTTAGTCTTTAATCTTGGGGAATGGTTAGCAAGAGAGCCTCACCTCTTCTGACATTGCTTCCGCTTGTCAACGACTCCTTGCTGATAGTTTTGTCCTTCATACTCGCGTACTGGGTGCGGTTTAAATCCGGGTGGATACCAGTGGATAAGGGCATTCCTCCCTTTTCATACTACCTCTTCTCTTCCTTCTTCCCGATGGGCGTCTGGGTGTTGCTCTTCTACCTCTTCGACCTGTACAGACTCGGCAAGAACTTCCCGTTCCCGGAAGAGCTGTATCGCGTGCTCAAGTCGGCAGTAATCGGGACATTTGTTATACTCACTCCCACGTTCTTCCTAAGGCCGTTCTCCTATTCACGATTTGTCTTCCTTCTCGCCTGCTTTCTCGCGTTCCTCCTCATCTCGTGCGGGCGACTCGCACTCAGGCTTCTTAGATTGAGGTATTACAGGAAGGGATACTATCTCAAGAGAATCGCAATCGTTGGAAATGAGGATTTCAAGCTCATAAGAAAGGCAATAGGAGATCATTCATCCCTTGGGTATGAGCTCGTGGGAACGATATCCGACAAGGAGTCTCCGAGTGACCAGTATCTCGGCAGAGTCAAAGAGATACCAGACATCGTGAGACGCGAGGGGATAGACATTCTGCTGATGACCTTTCCTCTGCACTCGAAGTCCAAGGCCTCAAGAATAATCGAGAAGTGCAGAGAACTCAATGTTGACTTCCTATTCATACCCGATCTTTTCGAGATGGTAACGAGCCGCGTCGATTTCTATGAGTTGAATGGGATCCCTCTCATCAGGTTGGTGAGAGATCCTGTTACCGAAACCTACAAAATCTTCAAGAGGGTAGTCGATGCGACGCTCGCATTCGGTCTCCTTCTCGTATCCCTTCCGATTTCGATCGCAACTGCGATTCTCGTCAAGTTGACATCGAGAGGGCCGATCATCTATGAACAGAAGAGGGTAGGTAAGGAAGGAAAGGTCTTCACACTCTATAAGTTCAGAACCATGTATCAGGACGCAGAGAAGCACACCGGTCCAGTATGGGCTGAGAAGAACGATCCACGAGTCACCTGGATCGGAGGGAGGCTCCGAAAGAGTAGGCTTGACGAAATCCCCCAGATTCTCAATGTGCTAAAAGGAGATATGAGCATTGTGGGGCCAAGGCCGGAGCGTCCCTACTTCGTCGAGAAACTGAGGAATAGAATACCCAACTACACGGAGAGATTGAGAGTAAAGCCTGGCCTTACCGGTCTCGCGCAAGTTAACCACAAATACGACATATCCTTGGATGATGTAAAGACAAAGCTCGAATATGACCTTGTCTACATAAACAGAATATCGCTTCCACTCGACCTCAAGATTCTCCTGAAGACTGCGGGAGTGATGTTGAGCCGAAAAGGTGCTCACTGACGAAATGGCGGGAGGCAAGATGAAAGTCATGAACTTCCTCGAGGTCCCGCAGGAACCAGCGAAACTGGAAGGTGCATATAACGTCAGGGTGAGATGGTTGATATCGGAGAAGGATGGTGCAAAGAACTTCTTCATGAGAAGGTTTGAGATAGACGGATGGACACCCTATCACACCCACCCATATGAACATGAGGTGCTCATCCTGAGCGGAGAGGGCGTCCTCATCGGCGATGGTATTGAGCATCGCCTCACCGAAGGGGTCTTCTGCTGGATACCTCCCAACGAGCCCCATCAATTCAAGAACACGGGGCGTGGGAGTCTGTGCATTCTCTGTCTGATTCCCTCCCAAAATGAGAGGTAAGCGAGACAAGGGCAACTTGTGGGCTCCCTGGAGGATGGAATACATCCTCTCCAGTGAAGAAGGGGAGTGCCTCTTCTGCGACAGGCCGAGGCTAGGCAAAGACGAAGAAGTCTTCATTCTCTATCGAAGTCCTCAGTCTTTTGTGATGCTCAACAGATACCCCTACAACAATGCTCACCTGCTTCTGGCTCCTTTTCGCCATGTCGCAGCGTTCGAAGACCTCACGGATGATGAGATATCCGACTGCTTCACGCTTGCGCAGCTCTGTGTCGTGATTCTTAAGGAAGAACTGAAGCCTCACGGCTTCAACCTCGGAATGAACATAGGGGACGTGGCAGGTGCTGGAGTGAAGGCACACTTCCATCTTCACATAGTGCCTCGATGGCTTGGTGACACCAGCTTCATGCCCGTAGTCGCATCCACCAATGTCATGCCTCAGGCTCTCAGCGAAACCTACGCAAAGCTGAAGCGCAGATTCGATGCCAGACGGAACAAATAGAGTGATTTCTTCAGTTTTCACTAACAGCAAGGCGCTTCTCTCGATCTTCTTCGTATTCTGCCTGACTGTATTCGCCCTGCATCGAATCGGTAGAAATCCACAAGCGCCGCGAGAGGAGGCCCCCGGAGAGCGCCGCTGTATTACCACGGAAGGCATGGTACGCAAAGGGAAACCGCTCATCCTCGCTATGCAGAGCTCAGGAATCGATCCATCGCTTGCATATGAAATCGTGAGTGCCCTCGGCGAGAGCGTCGACCTGAGAAAGTGTCGGCCAGGTGAGCGATTCATTCTCGAAGAGGGAGACAATGGTGAATTCATAGAATTTCGCTACGTAAAGAGCGAGAAGGACGTATACAAGGTCGTAAAGGAGATGGAGAAATATGTGAGCGTCAAGGTTGAGCAAGCGGTCCAGAAACGAGTTGAGAGAATAAGGGCTAAGGTGCGACAGAATCTCTACGACACAATTCTCTGCCTTGGAGAACGTGCAGGGCTCGTAGTCGACCTGGTCGATATATTCTCGTGGGAGATCGATTTCGCGGCTGATGTGCGGGACGGAGACGATTTCGACTTTCTCGTCGAGAAGGAGTACATAGGTGAGAAATTCGTTGAGTATGGCGAGATCCTCGTTGCGAAATACAGGGGATATTTCGGAGAGAAAGCTGCGTTCCTCTTCGAGTACGGCGGTTCTCAAGACTACTACGACGTGGAGGGACAGTCTCTCCGACGGGCGATCATGCGCGCGCCTCTCTCGTACACGCGGATATCATCGAAATTCAGTCCGAAAAGATTGCATCCCATTCTGAAGGTGTGGCGCCCTCACTACGGCGTCGATTATGCCGCTCCAAGGGGTACGCCGGTAATGGCTGCTGGTGATGGAGTGGTGAAGTTCGCAGGATGGAAGGGCGCCTATGGCTATTATATCCGTGTAAGACACCCAAACGGATATGAGACCGGTTATGGTCATCTGCTGCGCATGGCCAAAGGAATCAAAGTAGGGAACAAGGTGAGTGTGAAGCAGGTGATCGGATGGGTGGGATCCACAGGCCTCTCAACAGGCCCCCATCTTCAGTATGAAGTGTTATGCAATGGGAAATACGTCAACCCACTCACGATGAAGCTCCCTGCGGTGAGATCTCTGGCCAAGGGTGAACGGGCTCTCTTCAAAGAGCATGTCGAGAGAATGACAGGCCTTCTCGAGAACTGGGATTCGCTCAGTGCAGCGGAACGCCAATGGATCTATTCTGAGCTGTAGCGGATGGTCGAATCGATACTTTTTCTCCTCCTGGTGGTACTTCAGCTTACTGATGCGACATTAACGGAACTCTTTTACCATCGCTGGGGTGAGGGAAACCCCCTCATGCAGGCAGTGATAGAGAGAACAGGATTCACGGGGCTTTATCTGGTGAAGGGCATCGTAATCCTCGGAGTCCTGATCATAGCGTATATCGCCCAGATGCATCACAAGTACTTACCCGCCGTCAGATTTGCTCTGCTCCTCGGTGTGCTCATCGAGATACTGGCTGTGGGCTCCTGGGTCTTCAGATTTCTCTTCTACCTGATGTCTTCCTGACAAAAGAAGGGAACGATGCTTCTTATCTGAGACTCACCGTCTCTTTCCCCATGATTTTCCTCTCACGGGCGGCCTCCAGAAGCTCTTCCCTGAAGCGCGGGTCTGCGATCTCGATCAGCGCTTCCACTCGTTCTCTCAGATTCTTTCCATGAAGGTATGCAACCCCGTGTTCCGTCACCACGTAATGCACGTCGGCTCGTGTGGTGACAACCCCGGACCCGAGCTTCAGATGGGGAACGATTCGAGACACCGTTCCACCCTTGGCGGTGGAAGGAAGTGCGATGATGGGTTTGCCCCTGGCAGATCTCGCCGCACCTCTTATGAAGTCGACCTGACCACCAAAACCACTGTATATGCGCGTACCTATCGAATCAGCACATACCTGACCGGTTATGTCCACCTCGATTGCCGAGTTGACCGCTGTCATCTTCTCATTCTGCGCAATGATAAACGGGTCATTCGTGTGATTGACAGGATGGAGTTCAAGGAGTGGATTGTTATCAACGAAGTCGTACAGTCTCTTACTGCCGAGGATGAACGTCGCTACTACTTTGCCTGGATGCAGTGTCTTACGGGCTCCTGTGATCACGCCGGCCTCGACAAGCTCCATCACACCATCGGAAATCATCTCCGTATGAATCCCCAGATCTCTCTTGTGACTCAGTTCGCGTAACACAGCATCGGGTATTCCGCCTATGCCAAGCTGAAGGGTGGCTCCGTCATCGACGAGTTCTGCGATATATGAAGCAACCTTCTTCTCCAGCTCCGTAGATTCTTGTCTCGGCAGTTCTGGAAGCTCCTCAGAAGTTTCCACGATCTTGCTTACTCTGCTCGTATGAATAAATGAGTCTCCAAGCGCCCGCGGCATTCTCTCATTCACAAGGGCAATGATAGACTTTGCGTTCTCTCCAGCTGCCTTTGAGGCGAGGCACTCCACACCAAAACTCATGAAACCATGCTCGTCGGGAGGTGATGTGTGAATGAAGGCAATGTCGATTGTCATCTGTCCTGAATAGAAGAGATTTGGGATCTCATACAGGAAAATGGGGATGTAGTCCGCTCTGCCCTCGTTGACTGCTTCCCTGTCCGCTGGTCCTACGAAGAGAGAGTTATGTCTGAAGTGACCTTCCATCTCCGGTCTCGAAAGCGGATCATCACCGAGTAGCAGAACGTGAGTCAGCTCGACTCCCTGCAAGACATCCTTTCTCCTTGCCAAGGCCTCAAGAAGGAGATAAGGAGTGGCTGCGTTCCCACTTACATATACCCGGTCACCGTTCTTCACTGTGGATACAGCCTCATCAGCAGTCACAAGTTTCTTCCTATACTCGTCAATCCATCCCATGGCTACTCCTTCTGTAACAACATGTCGACTTCAGCATAGGGCAGTTCGCCGCCTCGTGCCGGTTCCGATGTGAGATTGCCATCCAACGTCTGTACCCCTTTTCTCAAATCAGCACACTCCTTCAAAGCTCCCTTGACTCCCTTCTCAGCCATCAGCAGAAGGTACGGAAGAAGCGCATTGGTGAGGGCATACGTTGCAGTTCTCGCCACGAAAGTCGGAACATTTGGAACGCAGAAGTGGAGCACGTCTTCTTCGACATACACGTAATCCTCTCGCGGCGTGAGGCGTGCCGTCTCCACACATCCCCCCTCAGGAATGGAAAACTCCAGTATGACTGCTCCCTTCTTCATCTCTTTCACCATTTCACGAGTCACAAGGCGGGGAGTCCGAGCATGTGGGACTCTCACACAGGACACCAGAACATCTGCGAATCTGCAGACTTTCCGCAGGTTTTGCCGATTGTACAGGATCGTGACAATCTTTCCACTGGCAAGCTTCTCGACTTCCTCCAGTCGCACCGGGTCCTTGTCCAGGACGTATACGTTTGCACCTACTCCACAGAATGATTGTGCAGCACAGGTCCCGAGGATTCCCGCACCGAGGATGGCGATCTCAGCAGGAGGGATACCGGGGAGTCCCCCCAAGAGAATTCCCCTCCCGCCGAATTCAGAACTCTCCAAAAGCCTTCCCGCTATCTGCACCGCGAGTTTTCCGGCAATCCTGCTCATAGGGCGCAGAATCGGATACACTCCGTCAGGCCTTTGTATTCCCTCGTATCCGATTGTGGTGATTTTCTTCTGAATGAGAACCGAGAGCAACTCCTTTGTCGCGATCTCGAGGTAGAGGAATCCCATGATTGTCTGCTGGTCTCTAAGAACTTGCCAGTCCTGCTTCACCAACGGACCCACTTTCACCACGAGGTCCGAACGTTTGTACACCTCGTCACGTGCATACAGAACCGAAGCTCCTGCTTTCCGGTATTCTTCATCGGCAAAGCCAGCTCCTTTCCCCCCCTCCGATTCCACGAACAGCTCGTGCTCGGCAGCAGTCAACTCTCGCACAGCAGGAGGAGAAAGTCCTACCCGCCTTTCTTCTGACCCCCACGGCGAACGGAGTTCTTTTGGTATTCCTATCCTCATCTTCCCTCCTCAAATCCTCCCGGGGTCTGAGCCCAGTTTGTAGCTCTGCCATCTCTTGACAAATTCACTCAATCTGGAGTCGACAAGATGGTTTACAGTACCCGGTTCATATGCGCCACCCCGCACTCTCTTTCCTGCCGCCACTCCTGTGAGAATACTTATTCCTTCGTCTATGGTGCGAATTGCGTATATGTGAAACCTTCCCACCTTCACTGCCTCTACGACAGATTTCTTCAACATGAGATCATTCACGTTCTTTTTCGGTATGATAACACCCTGCTCCCTAGTCAGGCCTTTCAGCCGACACACCTCGAAGAAGCCTTCTATCTTCTGGTTCACACCTCCTATTGGCTGGATCTCGCCCTTTTGATTCACTGATCCAGTTACCGCCACGTCCTGCCTCAGCGGCAGGCCAGACAGTGCTGAGAGAAGTGTATACACTTCTGCAGACGACGCAGAATCTCCCTCTACACCTGTGTAGGACTGCTCAAAACAGATACTCGCGCTCATTGCGAGGGGTTTGTCCTGAGCATACTTACCCCTCAAGTACCCTGCTAATATGAGCATCCCTTTGCTGTGAATCCTGCCACTCAGTTCAGCCTCCCTCTCGATATCGATGATTCCAGAACTTCCGACAGAAGCCTTCGCGGTAATTCGAGATGGCCTTCCGAAACTGTAGTCACCGGTATCCAAGACCGAAAGCCCGTTCACCTGACCGACAACTTTGCCCTTCGTGTCGATCAAAATGGAGCCGTCATGGATCAACTCGTGAATCTTCTCTTCGACGAGTTTGCAGCGGTCTACTTTCTCCTCAAGAGCCTTCTCTACGTGTTCCGCCTTGACTTTCTTCGCTCCATCCTTTGAGGCCCAGTGATTCGCCTCCCGAAGCACGTCTGCGATCGCGTTGAACTGCGTGGAGAGTTTCTTCTTCGTTCCCGCGAGCCTCATCCCAAACTCAACAACCCTTGCCACCCCATCCTTTCGAAACGGCTTCAGCTTCTCTTGCGACACGATTCTCTTCATGAAATTCGCGTACCGCAGTATGGCCTTCCTGTCCACCTCCATTACCCAATCGAAGTCAGCCCTGATCTTGAATATCTTCTTGAAGTCTTCGTCACGCTCGTAGAGCAGATGGTAGAGAAATGTATCGCCCACCATGATTACTTTCACATCACACTCTATTGGTTCTGGCTTGAGCGCAGAACCTCCGAGCAGATAGAATGGATCGTAACTCTGAATCTCAATACTCCTGTTTCTCAGACCTCGTTTCAGAGCCGGCCAGACGCCCGGTTCTATGAGCGTGTCCATGGCCTCCAGTATGAGATATCCTCCATCTGCCTGTAGGAAAGAACCTGCCTTTATCCTTGTGAAGTCTGTCCGCCAGTGGCCCGTCGCGTCCACTACTCTCTCAATTGTCCCGAACAGGTTGCGGTAACCTGGGGAAGTCTCAAAGACCACAGGAGCCCTTTTCGCTCCATGGTTATCAACGAGTAAATTGATTCTGTATTCGAGGAACGGATCCAGTTTCAACGGTCCGAAAGGTTTCTCCTTCTCCCCTCGTTCTCTGAACGGAGCCAGATTCTCCAGTATGTGCTGCTTCACCGCTTCGAGATAGGTCCGGAGTCTGTGGTTTCGATATTTCGAGACGCACTCGTCTATTCTGTGTTCCACTAACGGCTTGATCATTTGATGATCGAGTTCTGTCACCTTCTCACGCAGCGCTCTCTCAAGATTTCTCATTTCCTTGAAGACGGCCTCCATCTTGGATGTCAGTTCTGAGTGGCTCTTCTCAAGGGTTTCGAGTTTTTCCCGCGAGAGTTTATTCTCCTCAACGAGTATGTTCAACTGCTCAAATGTGACGGGCTTTCCATCTATTACTGGCACAATTCCTGGTTTCGACACCATCCCCACTTGAAGCTGCATGATCGTGAATCCTCTCTCTGCTGCTTCTCTCTCGAATTCCTTGACCAAGGCGTCCTGCTTGGATTTGAAGGCCTCGACCACCTGCTTCTTTCTCTCCTCGTACTCCTCGCTCTCAAATACTGCGGGAATCGTTCTCGTCAGGTACTCGACGAGTTCATCCATCTCCTGTTTGAATCTCCTCCCATCTCCAGCAGGAAGTCTGAGCAGCGTGGGCGTATCCGGATTCTCGAAATTATTTACGTACAGTTTGTCATCCGGGATTCGTTTAGTCCTCTGTGGTTCTTCAATGAGCTGTTTGATGGCAGTCTTCCTTCCGGTGCCAACGAGTCCCGTCACAAAGATATTGTACCCTGTACTATCGATATCCAGACCTAATCTGATGGCGTTTACAGCCCTTCGTTGACCTATTATGCCAGTTGTGAGATGAACGTCATCCGTAGTCTCAAAACCAAGTGATTCTGGTTTGCATCTCCAGTGGAGCTTCTCAACCGGCACCTCTCTAAAGTGGGGAACTCTCTTCAGGTTCTCCATCTAGGGACTCCCTTCCATCTCCTTTTTCGAAGACTTTCTTCTCTTCACCGTGGCCGTCCGGTCTCGGAATCGTCCTCTCCCTTTTGCCTACTTTTCCCACAGGTTGGACACCCCCCCGCGTCATCTCGCATGAGTGCCCCGCAATAGGGGCAACGGACCAGTTCCAATTGACACACCTGGCAGGACTTCTCGAAGATAGCCAGAGGAGAGCTGCAGTACGGGCAGTTGCATCGATCTTTCTGCAATGACTCCTTCTTTCTTTTCTTCCCGAGATAGTCCTCTATGGCTTTGTGCAACGCATCAGCTCCAAGATTTGAGCAGTGAAGCTTGTTCGGCGGGAGACCTCCTAACTGGTCAGCAATGAGTCTATTGGTAATCCGGAGTGCCTCCTGGATCTTCTTGCCCTTGGCCATTTCCGATACCATGCTCGAGACGGCTATTGCTGCACCGCATCCAAATGTCTTGAACTTGACATCCTGTATGCGATCGTCGTTCACCTTGATATAGAACGTCATCACATCCCCACATATCGGGTTGCCGACCTCTCCAACGCCATCCGCATCCGCAATCTCTCCGACATTACGAGGATTCATGAAGTGATCCATTACCTTCTCGGTGTAGACTCTCCGGTTCGGGCCCGCCGATTCGTTTCTTTCAAAGTTCATGACCGTAAAATACAATGGATTCATGAATGTGTCAACTGTGGCCAACTCGGCCACACTCTCGCCACTTCGGTTCCTACCCTTGGCCCGATTCGACAGGTTCTTTCCTTCTCCTTTTGTACTGACGCGGGGCGAAGGAAGGGTTTTGCCGACCGAGGAGGGCTCACGTTACTCGAAGCGACTACCGGCTATTTCGGCGAAGAGAGAACGGAAAGGCCAGGCCTCGGAAGGCATCGTCTGGATGGACGCGACTGCGCCTGACCCAGCCTTAGCCCGTTCCGATCGATTCGTCTTCGAACATCGACGCCGGATCACACCAAAATGCAAGAATAGAGGGATCCAATCTCCAAAATCAGAACCCAAATGGTTCTGCGGATATCACCGGTGGGTGGTCTGAAGGATCTCAAGCAGTCTAGTCAGAACCCTTCTGAGATCCCTCCTGGACACGATCATGTCGATCATCCCGTGTTCCAGCAGGAATTCAGATCGCTGGAATCCCTCCGGAAGTTCTTCCCCTATGGTCTGCCGGATCACTCTCGGCCCAGTGAATCCAAGCAGAGCACCTGGCTCCGCGAGAATGATATCACCGAGGGAAGCGAAAGATGCCATCACACCCGCCATTGTGGGATGAGTGAGCAAAGTGATATATGGGAGTCTCGCCAGGGACAGTTCTGCGAGTGCTGCCGATGTCTTCGCCATCTGCATGAGTGAGAATATCCCTTCCTGCATTCTTGCCCCACCTCCTGACGCAGTGAGTACGATGAAAGGAAGCTTCTCCTGTACCGCTACCTTGGCAGCTCTGGTCACCTTCTCGCCCACCACAGATCCCATGCTACCTCCGATGAAGTCGAAGTCCGTCATCGCGATGATGACACTATGCCCGCCTATACTCGCACGGCCGGTGACTGCGCCCTCTCGGAGCCCTGTCGCCTGCTGAGACTTCTGCAGCTTGTCCTCGTATCCAGGAAAACGGAGCGGATCTCTGGACTCCAGATTTCCGTCTATCTCCTCAATACGTCCATCGTCAAGCAGTATTTCCGCGTATTTCTTGCAGCCGATCCTGAAGTGATAGTTGCACTTGCTGCAGATCCACAGGTTTCTCTCCAATTCAGCGCGGTAGAGAATTTCCGCGCACTCCTCGCATTTCAACCACAGCCCATCGGGCAATTCTTTCTTCTTTTGGCGCCTCAGCCCAAACGTCTTCTTCTTCTTGAACCAGAGCATGAAAAAATTGTAGCTTCAGGGTGACCAGGTGTCAAACATAATTACGCGAGAGGGTGACAGTCTGTATCAGTTAAGCGAGAAAAGGGTTGTGTTGTCGTTCACGACCTATGGTGGAAAACGGTCCGTGGCCCGGAAATATCTTCGTTTCGTCAGGTAGCACAAGTAGTCTTTCCCTTATGGAGTCTATCTCCATATCCAGAAGGCCCAGCTCATCAGGAGCTCCGTCACTCTGGTCGACAACACCCACAGAATCGGAGAAAAGTGTGTCGCCAGTGAATACGTACCCATCACCAAGTAGGGAGATCGAACCTGGCGTGTGTCCAGGTGTGTGAATTACCGTCAGTTTATGAATTCCAAAGACTATCTCGTCCCCATCTTCAAGCGTCCGATCTGCCGCAGGAGATGTGATCTCTGTTCCAAAGAGGCGAGACCCGTTCAACGACGCATCCGTCAGCCTTGTCAGGTCAAGCCGATGTATCAGCACCTGTGCTCCTGTCAACGATTTTAACCGGCGATTCCCAGCGATGTGGTCTGCATGCCCGTGGGTATTCACAATGTACCGTATTCTCACACCTGCATCATCGATGAGGGCCTCCAGTTTTCTGCACTCGGAGTCAAGCATCACTCCAGGATCGATGATCAATCCATCACCTTCCTGGCGGCACCCCACCACATAGCAGTTTGTGTCAAGAGGACCCACGGTAAGGTACCCCAAGATGACTCCTTCTGCCGGCAATATCACTGATCAATTCTCCGTCCGGTTTCGCTCCCTGTCAAGCAACGAGATGAACGTGGATGTATCTGGGTTCTGGCAGTGATTGCATAGATGACCAAGGGGCATTTCTTCCGTCCCGAAGTCTCGGGATCTTGAGATCGGCTTCCCCTGCGGGTCCGTATGGACAAAACTTCACACCCGCTGCGAGAATCAGGAGCGATATTGCCCTGTATTTTAGAGCGAGTCACACTGACGCTGGTAGACCGAGTGGTCGTTGAAGCCTCCTGTACAAGAACCCCTTGGTCTTGTGCACGCAATCACCTCCAAATTCTGTATACAACCGATGAACGTGCGTCAGCACAGAACCAGGGCAGCGACCATGCTAAGAAGGAACCCGATTCGCCGCGATATCTGGAGTTCCATAGGACATCGTTCTGCAGTTCTCGCCCGGCCCGTGGCCCCGGCCTGTGGCAACAAACTTGCCCGCTCTCGCGAGAATCCTGATCGTCCTCTCTTCTGGGCGAGGTTGTGGCCTTCGCAGATCAAAGCTCCAGGATCGTCGCATCCGCGCTCGGTTGTCAGATTGACACGCGCCAATCCACTGGGTTATAATGAATCTTGAGTGATGAGCATGCCATACGACCGATATTGCGATTTCGCACTTGAACACGGAGCGGATCAAATCCGCGTGGTGGGCACTCGGTTGACCGCTGTGAGCGAATGGGTCAGTTGTCAATACGGCTGTGCAGCGTATGGAACGTGCCTCACGTGTCCTCCCTATTCGCCACCCCCCCAGACGACAACAGACATGCTGAAGGAATACTCACAGGGTCTCCTCCTGACTTTCGGAAACCTATCCTACAGAGACGAACTGTGGCCGAAAGCCTTCCGTAACGTGAGAGAGCTCGCATACGAATTGGAGAAATTCGCCTTTCTTGATGGGTATTCCAAGGCATTCGCCATGGGAGCAGGCCCCTGCTCTCTATGCGATGCATGCGATGTTACGCGAGCCTGCAGAATCTCCAGCAAGGTCCGCCCTTTGATGGAAGCCCGCGGAATCGATGTGTACCGAACGGTCAGCAATTGTGGGTTCACCCTGAACGTCGTCAGGTCGATGCGAGACCTCTGCACGTACCTCGCACTTCCTCTGATAGAGTAGTCCCATGCTTTTCGATACCCATTGCCATCTCCAGAGCGATGATTTTGATGGTGACAGGGAACAGGTCCTGAAGAGAGCACTGAAGCGGGAGTCACGAGGATGCTCGTCTGCGGTTACGACATAGAATCGAGTCGCCGGGCGATCCAGCTTACCCACGGAAAAGGTGGCCTTTTCGCGTCCTGCGGGATTCATCCTCACAGTGCAAGTTCGCTCACGCCCAGATCGCTGGTCACCTTGAGACAACTTGCCAAGGATGTGGTAGCCGTAGGGGAGATAGGACTCGATTTCTACCGAGACCTCTCGCCCAGGTCTATACAAATCGACGCGTTCAGCGCCCAGGCACATCTCGCCCGTGATGTTGGCCTCCCCATCATAGTCCACGTGAGAAAAGCATTTTCGACGGCGATAAGCGTCCTGAAGCAACTCGGAGGTACGCACAGCGGAGTGATGCATTGCTTCTCCGGTGACCTCGCTGATGCTGAGGAAGCAGTGAATCTCGGTTTGCACGTGTCGTTCTCCGGTTCCGTCACGTTCAATTCACCTCGATTGGAGCATGCGGCAAGGTGTATTCCGGAAAACAAACTGCTGATCGAGACGGACGCTCCGTATCTTGCACCCGCTCCTTATAGAGGGAGAAGGAATGAACCAGCCTATCTGACAAAGATTTGTGACAGGATCGCCCACTTACGGAACATCACGTATGAAGATGCGGCCAGGGTGACGACTGCGAACGGACGGCTCGTGTTCCTGGGAGAATTGCCACCTCCCTCACTCGCCTATAGACTTGGCGATTCACTCTACCTGAACGTGACCAATCAGTGCACCAATCGTTGTTCCTTCTGTATCAGAGCGAAAACACCCCTTCTGAGAGGATACAATCTCAGGCTGGAACGAGAACCTGCGGAGCACGAATTGATAGACGCCGTAGGTAACCTGACCGGCATAAAGGAGGTAGTGTTCTGTGGTTATGGAGAACCGCTCATCCGCCTCGAACTGGTGAAGAAGGTTGCTACGTATCTCAAAGCGAAAGGTGCATACACCAGGGTCAACACGAATGGAGAAGGCAATCTCATTCATGGCAGGAACATAGTCCCCGAAATCGCCAACGTAGTAGACGCGATATCGATCTCACTCAATGCGGAATCGAGGGAGAAGTATCTCGAACTGTGCAGTCCTCAATTTGGCATGAGCACTTATGACTCGATTCTTGATTTCACGAGGGAGGCAACAAAACAGATTGCAAGGGTGATTCTCACAGTAGTGGCGCTTCCAGGGGTGGATATCGAACAGTGTAGGAACATAGCCAGACATCTGGGCTGCGAATTCAAGGTGAGGAGACCTTTTGACTGAGCGGAACTACGTGAAGGCTGTGTTGACGGACTTCAAGCCGAGCAAACGTCTGGGCCAGCATTTCCTTGTTCATGAATCGGTCGCAGATCGAATCGTGGAGGCTTCAGAGATATCTCCCCGGGATGTCTGCCTCGAGATAGGTCCAGGTCTGGGAGTGCTCACCAGTAGATTGGTTTCGAGAGCCCTGCTCGTTGTCGCAGTCGAGGTTGATAGGAAGCTCTGCGCCCTTCTCGGCCAACGGGTCAGGGCAGAAAACCTCGCACTGCTCGAATCCGACATTCTCACCCTGGACTGCTCTACTCTATCCACTCGCTATGCAGTTGGCGGGTTCAAGGTAGTGTCGAATCTACCCTACCGGGTGACTGCGCCCATACTCTTCTGGCTTATCGAAAACCGCGAACACATCGTGCGTGCCATACTCACCGTTCAACTCGAAGTCGCAGAGAGGTTGATGGCAGACCCCGGCAGTAAGGCATACGGTGTCACGACTCTCAAAGTGAGCTACTACGCGGCTACGAGTTTGCTCTTTCGCATCGGGAGAAATGCCTTCTTTCCTCCACCTGAAGTGGACTCAGCGGTGATCACGCTCGACTTCCTTCGCAAACCCAAAGTGCGCGTCGGAGATGAAAGCCATCTCTTCAATCTCATCGACAGGAGCTTTCAGAGCCGCAGAAAGATGTTGAGAGCCTGTCTGAGAATTGGCTTCGGCCTGAAAAGTAGTGAACTTGAGAAGATCCAGATGGCGTCGTCCATCGACCTGCGAAGAAGAGGAGAGACCCTCAGCCTTGATGAATTCGCAGTTCTATCTGAAGAGATGAGAAGGGTTCGAGGACGATGAACACGGCCAGCGACTGCCCGGCATAGTCCATTATCTGCCATTCCGCGCGGGTCACGAGAATTAGCGAGCGAGACGGCGAAGTCATTCGCACGACCGCACCCAATCATATGCGCGACCGGAAGGTTCCCTTGACACCAACCCGGGCCTATGTAAATTAGTGAGGGGCCTATAGCTCAGTTGGTTAGAGCGTCCGCCTGATAAGCGGGAGGTCGGTGGTTCGAATCCACTTAGGCCCACCAAGATTTTACGTACCGTTTGGGGATGTAGCTCAGCCGGGAGAGCGCCTGCTTTGCAAGCAGGAGGTCACGGGTTCGAATCCCGTCATCTCCACATATTCTTGTTGGCCATATGTTTGAAGCACTGACAGACCGCCTTCAGTCTATATTCCAGAGGTTGCGCGGCTACGGGCGTTTGAGTGAGAAAGAGGTGGCCTCCGGTCTCCGGGAGATAAGAATAGCGCTCCTGGAAGCGGATGTCCACTACAAGATAGTGAAGGAGTTCATCCGCGCGATCGAGGAGAAGGCCGTGGGCACGGAGGTGCTGCACACACTCTCACCCGCTGATACTCTACTCAAGCTCGTCTACGACGAACTCACAAACCTGTTAGGTCGAGAGAAAACACAGCTCATCATCTCGTCACCCAGACCCGTCATCTCTCTCGTCGGTCTCCAAGGATCGGGCAAGACAACAACTGCCTGCAAACTGGCTCTCAAGCGGAAGGATCGCAATCCCCTGCTTGTAGCTTGCGATCTGAAGCGCCCTGCAGCTTTTGAGCAACTTCAGATTCTTGCCGGCAAAGCTCGCATCGACTTCTTTACGGAGAGATATACAGAATTGGATACGTTGTGCCAACGAGCTTCTGATTGGGCTCATGAACACGGCAATGGACTACTCATACTCGATACCGCAGGGAGACTTCACATTGATAAGGAACTGATGAGCGAACTCCTCACCATCACGCGTATGGAAGGCGTGACCACGCTTCTCGTCGTGGATGGGACCACAGGGCAGGATGCCGTGAGAATCGCCCAGGAATTCGATACACATGTAGGAATCGACGGTATCGTACTGACAAAGCTCGATGGAGACGCTCGTGGAGGTGCTGCATTGTCGATGAGAAAGGCGACCGGGAAGCCGATTCTCCTTGTGGGTGTGGGAGAAAAACTGAGTGACCTGGAGGAGTTCTACCCGGAAAGGATGGCGAGCAGGATTCTGGGCATGGGTGACATCCAGTCTTTGACCGAAAAGGTAAAGGAGGCCTATGAGGCCAAGGAAGGCGAAAAGAAGCTGAAGAGTACCGAACTAACGTTCGACGACTTCCTTGCACAGCTTAAGGTCCTGAAGAAGATGGGCCCATTGGACGATTTTCTCAAACTGCTTCCGAGGAAACAAAAAGGCATGCCTCTTTCAGAAGCGTTTGACCCAAAGGCGGTGACCAAGGTCGAGGCAATCATAAACTCCATGACGAGAGCAGAGAGAAGAGACCCGCGCATGATCGACGGAAGCCGCAAGAGAAGAATTGCCAGAGGGAGTGGCACCACCGTGGAAGATGTCAACAGGTTGCTCAAGCAGTTCGAGCTCGCCAAGAACTTCGTGAGACAGTTTGAAAAGGGGAAAAAGAAGTTCAATATCTTGTGACGACTCTTTTCACTTCATCAAGGGTGAATCCTCTTCTCAAGAGGTAGCCGAAAAGCCTTCTCTTCCTTGTGAGAGAGTCGAGCCCGCTCATCTGCTTTGCTCGTTTCTCTGCGACTTCTGCGAGTAACTCACCTTCATCGTAGATTTGTTTGAATTCCTCCATGACCTCGTGGATTACTGACGCCTCAATGCCTTTCATCTTCAGTTCCCGTCTCAAGAGGAGCGCACCCCTCGGGCTCGATGTACTGCGGTTTCTCACCCATGACCTCGCGTAGTTCAAATCATCAATGAGGTCAACTTCTTTGAGGGAACGAACGAGGGTATCGATGATGTGAGAACCGTAGCCTCTTCTGCGCAGTTTCCCTTTAAGCTCAGCCTCACTCAGAGCTCTGCGTTCCAATAGACTCAGGCTGTATTTCCTTGCTTCTCTCTTCTGTATTTCGGTAAGGAGGGTTTCTAATTCACGGGAAGAGAGCTCCTGACCTTCCTTAATCGAGAGGTCAGATAGGACTTCCTTACCACAGGAGAATGCGTGCGTGCCATCAATCCAGATCGAGTACTTCTTCTTTCCCCTCTGTGGTTGTATCTTCGTGATCCTCATGCGCTCCCAGCTTCTCACGCATTTCCTTCATGATCTTCTCTCTCAACTCCTTATTTTCCTTCAGATAGAGCCTGCAGTTTTCTTTTCCCTGCGCGATTCTTTCGTCACCATATGAGAACCACGTCCCCGATTTCTTTATCACACCCAATTCTGTTCCGAGGTCTATCAGCTCACCCTCTGTTGAGATTCCCTCGCCGTATATTATGTCGAATTCAGCAATCCTGAAGGGGGGGGCCAACTTGTTCTTCACGATTTTCACTCGCACTCTGTTTCCATATATATTATCTCCGGCCTTCAAAGTCGCTATCCTCCTGATATCCATTCTCACTGAAGAGTGGAACTTAAGTGCCAGTCCACCGGGAGTAGTCTCTGGATTGCCAAAAAGTACACCTATCTTTTGCCTTATCTGATTGACGAATACCGCACATGTCTGCGATTTGCTGATCACCCCGGTCAGTTTTCTGAGTGCTTGGGACATCAGTCTCGCCTGCAATCCGACGTGAGATTCCCCCATCTCTCCTTCTATCTCAGCCTTCGGGACGAGCGCGGCAACTGAGTCGATCACCACCACATCAACTGCACCTGAGCGCACGAGCACTTCCGCGATCTCAAGCGCTTGCTCTCCTGTATCTGGCTGTGAGACGAGCAGATTGTCTACGTCCACTCCAAGTCTCCTACAGTAGATCGGGTCCAGTGCGTGTTCGGCATCTATGAATGCTCCCACTCCGCCTTCCTTCTGGGCCTCAGCCAGAATGTGAAGTGCAAGCGTCGTCTTCCCAGAGGCCTCGGGGCCGAATATCTCGACCACGCGCCCCCTCGGCACTCCTCCGATACCAAGTGCGAGGTCCAACCCCAGTGATCCACTCGAAATCGTTGGAGCCGACACCTTGGCTCCGCTCTCGCCGAGTCTCATAATGGCGCCCCTGCCGAACTGCTTCTCTATCTGTGTAATCGCCAGATCCAAGCTCTTCACCTTCTCGGGTTCCATCTCACCCTCCTCCTCAACCCGCCCCCTCCTCGAGAAGCTGTGCACCGCACTTCTCGCAGTACCAGCTGTCAGGCTCATTTCTCAACCCACACTTGGGACACTCCACTCCCTCTTTCTCCTTCGCCTCAGGGGCAAGTTCAGGTTGTTTCATTATGTCTGAGGTCTCCTCCGCAGGGTAAATCCTGTCCTCAATGATGGCCTCCGCCTCTTCTCTGGAGAGCATCTCACCGGACCCTACCTCGGGTTCCTCTTCGACCTCCGCCTCTCGTCTCTCCGACTCATCGGATTCAACACCTATGCGTTCCTCCACTCCTTCCTCTTCCGCACTCTCCTTGAGCGCGGTCTCTTCTGAGATCTCTTGCTCCGCGGCTGCCTCCGTCACAACTTCCTTCACACCGACTTCGTCTCGCGCAGTCTCTCCTTCGGTAAGAGATTCCGTTTCCGAAGGCATCTCCTCGTGAGGAATCGATGCAAGTGCCTCTTCTGGTAGTGTTTCCAACATGGAGTCCGGAAGAAACTCCTTCAGAAAATTGATCCTCTTTGTCAAAGTCTCCATTTCCTTCATCAGGCTGCCCAGCATATCTATTCTATCCTGATGCAGTCGTTCATATTCCTCATCCTCGTATTCACCCAAATAGTGGCGGAGACTAATCTCCTCCACTTCTTCCTCAACACCCTTTCTTCGGTTCACCACGTCCTCGATTTCTGAACGAGCAGTACTGAATGCGTTTTCCAAGAAATCTCTCTTCTCCTCGATTTGAGCTTCCACCTGCCTCACCTTCTCCTCGTAGTCGCCTCTCACTCTCTCATACACAACTTCGCGCACGGTGTTCTTTCGTTCTTCCAGTTTCAGCAATTTGCCCTTCACCTCCGACAACTCCTTGATCAAGTCCTGGAATTCCTCAAACTTGGTATCTTCGTCCATATGCTCTTCCTCCTGTCATTTACAGTGAACACAATTGATGTACGTAAGTGCTGAGGAGAGGCTTCACGCACACTGCGCCTTCTTTCATCTCCAGCTCCTTCTGATGGGTGAGTTCAAGGGCAGACACCAATTGTCTCTCGGAAAAACGGCGCACGTGGGGCATGCAGTTTTGAATGTAGAAACTGCTCAATCCAAACTTCGTCGAAAGTTCTTCCGAAGCGTTGCGCCTTTGTTCACGCTTCAGTCTCAGAAGAGTAAGGTAAAAGCTCCCCAAGCTTGCGAGAATTCTTGTAGGTTTTTCATTCCACAAAAGCAGCTGTTCGATAACCGTCAAGGCTTCCTTCACCTCTCTCCTTCCAACCAGGTCCTGCAGTTTGAATATACTCTCAAGTCTCCCGAAGTCAACCAGTCTCTCTACATCCTTCCTCTGGATCTGCCCAGTACCGCTCTTGTAGGAGATCAGTTTATCCAGTTCGCATGCGAGTTTGAAGGTATCTCCACCAACAATCTCTATGAGCAATTCCCTCGCCTCCTCACTCATCTCCATCCGCCTTCTTCTGAGATAGGACGTGACGAACTGGGACTGCTCTCCTCTTCTCAACCTCCAGAAATTCAGGACTTTCACGGTTGACGGCAGCTTTCCAAAGAATCCCTTCTTCATATCGACACGAGGGGCAAGAAGAATCAAACAGCTGGAGTGTACGGGATTGGCAAGGTATTTGATCAGCTGGTTCTTCCCATTATTCTCCAGCCGATGCACATCTCGCACGATGACAACCTTCCTCTGTCCAATCATCGGAGGCATCAACAGAGCAGACACGATGTCCTCAGCCTTCGCAGAATCTCCGTAAAACACCACTTTGTCAAGAACGGCCCCGCCTCCGGGAATCTTACCTACGAGCTTTCTCAGTGCTTCTTCTTTAACGTACTCCTCCTCTCCCGCAAGAAGATAGGAGTCAAAAAGCGGTGCTTTCTCCACCTCTCTAAAGATCTCCACAGCAGAATGCATGCCAGTCGAACTAAGTTACTATACCCGTCCAAACTTGTCAACACCTCCCAGGATTTGTGTTACAACCGTCCACTTCGCGATCCGGATCCTTCTCTCACGGAACCACAGTCGATCTCGCCGGACGTGACGCCTCCAGTACGTAGTAGTGCCAGGTGATTCTGATCCCGTTTCTGTCACCATACTTCCGCGAAATAGCGCTGACAATTTCTCTATCACTCTCCCTGTCGAAGTCTGTAACAAGGGGAACCATCTCGATGAGATCCATCAGTTCCTCCTCACTTCGATACGTATCCTTCTCCGTGTACTCATGTATCGCCTCTACATGAAATCCTGCTTTTTCAACATTCTCGGAGACCTCTTCCATCCACCGATGGCGCCTTCTGGGGAAGAAGAAGTTCTCTCTGTCTATTCTCTCCCCAAAACACTCGGCAATTTCTTTATCAGCGTCAGGTCCAAGACCGCATTCCAGAAGAGTACCTCCTACTCTCGTGACCCGGAACGCTTCATCGTGAGAGTACTCAGCCAGTCTTGTGATTGCGAGGTCAAACGATTGATTCGAGAAGGGAATCGTCAGTCCATCTCCTTGAATGAGAATGACATTGGTCAATTCACAGGTATTCGCCTTCGCTGCCCTAAGCATCGCGGAGGAGATGTCGAGTCCCACCAATGTGGCGCTTCTTTCAGAAATGGCCAAACTGCCGATGATGTGAGCAGTTCCACACCCGATATCGAGGACCCGCATCCCTATCTTCTTTCTGAGAAGGTCCTTTACCCTCGACACATACCTGCTTGTATTGAGCTCTTCTCCCGACTCTGCCATTCTGTCTCGCAGGAATGCCTGCCTCTCAGTATCTCCCCTGGAAGTCACGGTTGTTCCTCCTTTTGTTCGCCGCGTACAGGGTATTCCGCCGCGGTCCGTTTCCCCTCCATCTCTGCGACTCTAATTGTACATATCCCTTCGAATTGTTGAAGCATATACTCTTCACGCATTCCCCCACTTCCACGCGGCCTCTCTTTAGAAACCCGGTACCCTCCAATCGCCGAATATGGCATCCACTCCGGCGTCTTCCGTCATCTCCACGAGCGTCCACGGAGGTTCTACGAGATCACGAGCCGTGGTGCAGAGACGGCGCAGACCGGAACAGCCTCTATTTTCCTTGACTAAATTGTTTTCGCTTGTAAGCTAAGTCCAAAAACGCTGTTAGGAGGACGCTATGGCCGAATTGTTTCAGAACTATGTCGAAGGTAAGTGGGCAGGATCAAAGGGCGGTGAGACGTTCGAGGACAGAAATCCGGCAAACTGGAAAGAGATCGTTGGGATCTTTCCAAAGAGCACAAAGGAGGACGTTGAGACCGCTATCCAAGCGGCGAAGAAGGCCTACCCTGCCTGGGCGAGAGTACCCGCACCGAGACGCGGAGAGATCTTGAGAAGAGTTGGGGAGTTGCTCCTCGAGAAGAAAGAAGAGATTGGCACCCTCATGACGAGAGAGATGGGAAAGGTTCTCAAGGAGGCGAAGGGAGATGTGCAGGAAGGAATAGACACTGCGTTCTATGCCTTCGGTGAAGGAAGAAGGCTCCACACACCAAACACTCCGTCTGAGCTCACTGAGAAGGTATGCCTCACTTTCAGACAACCGATCGGAGTGTGCGGAATCATCACGCCATGGAATTTCCCAATAGCCATTCCCACGTGGAAGATTTTTCCCGCGTTGCTCTGCGGCAACACTGTTGTCTTCAAACCTGCAACCGACACCCCTGCGTGCGGGGGTAGACTCGTTGAAATCCTCGTTGAGGCGGGAATTCCAGCAGGAGTTGTGAACCTCGTGTATGGCTCTGGACGCGAGGTCGGCGAGGTAATCCTCGCGCACAACGATGTGAGACTCGTTTCATTCACGGGTTCGTCCCTCATTGGCAAGAGAATCGGAGAGGTATGCGGGAAGACTCTCAAGCGCTGCTCTCTTGAGCTTGGCGGGAAGAATGCTCAGATCGTATTGGATGATGCCGACCAGGGGCTTGCTCTTGAGGGTGCGTTGTGGGGGGCTTTTGGAACGACTGGCCAGCGCTGTACCGCGACAAGCAGGCTAATCGTGCAGAAGGGAATATACAAGAAGTTCATCGATGGTCTCGTACAGAGGGCGAATCAGATCAAGATCGGAAGTGGACTGAAGCGGGAAGCGGAGATGGGTCCGCTCATCAATGAGAAGCAGCGTGAGACAGTGCATAAGTATGTCGAAATTGGCAAAAAGGAAGGTGCCACACTCGTGTGTGGAGGTGAGCCTTACGAGGAGGGAGAGTGCGCGAACGGTTGGTTCTATAAACCAACCATTTTCGTCGACGTCAAGCCGCACTTCAGGATCGCTCAGGAGGAGATATTCGGGCCGGTGCTGTCGGTGATGAAGGTCGACGATCTTGATGCCGCGGTGAACGCTCTGAATGACTCAGCATATGGACTCTCCTCATCTATCTACACGAGGGACGTCAATAGCGCCTTCAGGGCAATGGAGAGAATCGAGGCAGGCATCACATACATAAATGGACCAACAATAGGTGCAGAATGCCATCTTCCCTTTGGAGGGGTGAAAGACACAGGAAACGGACATAGGGAAGGAGGATGGACTGCATACGAGGTCTTCACGGAATTCAAGACGGTGTACATTGACTATTCCGAAAGACTTCAAAAAGCTCAAATCGACACATGGGAATAGATTGTGGAGGTAAAAATGAGCATTCCAGGTGAGAAGGCGAAAGCTCTCATTGAGCGGGATCACAGATATATCTCGGGTTGCTACATACGACCATACCCTGCTGTCATCGCCACAGGTTCCGGTGTGAAGGTGTGGGACGTTGACGGGAATGAGTTCATCGACTGCACTGCAGGAATAGCCGTAGTGGCTGCCGGTCACTGTCACCCGAAGATTGTTGAGGCGATATGCACACAGGCGAAACGTCTCATCCACATGTCCGGAACGGACTTCTACTACCCAATTCAGGTCGAGGTCGCCGCGAAGCTTGCAGAAATCGTGCCCGGAGGCGAGAACAGGAAGGTTTTCCTGTGCAATTCCGGCACGGAGGCTGTGGAGGCTTGCATGAAACTCGCACGGTATGCGACACGACGTACAAAGTTTCTCGCATTCTTTGGCGCATTCCATGGGAGAACGTGTGGAGCGCTGTCCCTTACCGCGAGCAAGAACGTCCAGAGGAGAGGATTCGGACCTCTTGTGCCGGGTGTGATACACATCCCGTACGGATATTGCTACCGATGCGCATACAATCTCGAGTACCCTTCGTGCGATTTCGCATGCGTCCACTATATTGAGGACGTCATCTTCAAGAAACACACCTCACCAGAGGAATTCGCGGCACTGGTATTCGAGCCTATCCAGGGTGAAGGTGGGTACGTAATACCTCCCGAAGGTTACTTTCAGGCGCTGAGAGACATGCTCAAGCCTTACGAAATACTGTTGGTGGACGACGAGGTTCAGTCTGGAATGGGAAGAACGGGGAAGATGTTCGCCATTGAACACTGGGGTGTGATTCCCGATGTTGTGGCAGTAGCGAAGGGCATCGCCTCTGGAATGCCGCTGGGGGCTTGTGTGGCAAGATCAGCTCTCTCCACATGGGAGTCAGGGGCACATGCCAGTACCTTTGGTGGAAATCCAGTATCCTGTGCTGCAGCACTCGCGACGATCTCACTTCTGGAGGAGGAACTGATCGAGAACGCGAACGAAGTCGGCCAGTTCATGCTCACACAGCTTCAGAAAGCCAAGGATCGGTACGAATTCGTCGGAGATTTGAGGGGCAGAGGGTTGATGATAGGTCTCGAAATCGTCAAAGACAGAAAGACCAGGGAACCAGCGGTCGAGCTGAGAGACAGGATAGTCAACGAGTGCTTCAGCAAAGGTCTACTCCTTCTCGGCACGGGTGAAACAGGTGTGAGATTTTCTCCCCCTCTTGTGATCAGTCGGGAAGAGGCCTCGCGGGCTCTGGACATATTCTTCGACGTACTTCAGGGAATTTAGCTGAAGAGAATCTGGCTCACGTGAGAGAGGCTATCCAATCACCCACATAGTGGGTAAGCAGAATCACGATGAGCACGATGAGAAGGTGCTCAAGAACGACCTTGTGAGTCGGTATCGGACGGTTCCTCGCTATGAGGAAGCTGATGAGGGTTACAATCGACAGTCCCCATGCAATGGACGTGAGTAGTGCATGGGGAAGCGGAAGCAGTATCACCGGCACAATGAACGTGAGTGCCAGGAAAAATTTGGAGAAAAGGGTTGCCACCGTACTCTCCCAGATTTCGCGAGAAGAATGCCTGTTCTCTGATTCCTCCGATATGTGTATCCCCACCGCATCGGACAACGCGTCTGCGATGGCCACTGCAATTATGCCTCCAATCACTGCAGGCCTGGAGTGCGTGCTCGAGTGAAGACCTACCATCATGCCCAATGTGGTGATCACCCCCGAGGTCAAACCGAAACTGAATCCTTTCCTCAACGAGATTTTCATGCCAGAGTCGCCCTTAAAGTCTATCTCAAGGCGAGACTCATGTCAACAGAGATGTCACGAGATAGAGAAGGCCGATTCAGTTGACATGCTGGTGACCAGCGTACAGTTCTGAAGTCTGGCCCAGATGGAGTTACGGCCGCGACTCACCTCCCCACTCCGCTCCATCACCACCCGTTTCGCACTATGCGAAACCTGCCATCCTGAGACAGAGGTAGAACGCCTTATTGAGCAATAGCATTTCGGAATGTCATCGGCGGAATGAAACTTGCAGCAATCGTCGGCAAACAAGGAGGTTTACAATGAGAAACGCAACATTACTGTTCTCTCTCATATGGTTTCATGTTCGCGGGCGGTGAGAAGAATCCTCAAGACCCTGCAGACCTCGACGAACGAGCGATCGAAGATATCATCGGGGGCTCGGACTGCTTTGAGCTCACCAGCCATTTCGAAGGAACTGCAGTAGACGACTCAGGGGGTACAGATACCACTGGTGTCATCAAGGATACGATCCTGCCCGTTCTTTGGGGTAGGAGAATCACGGGTCATCCGAATTCTCACGCCCAGATCACCCTTGCGGGAGACTCCGCCTTCATCTCCCTCACTATTCATACAGTTGGCACGCTGAACATCATAGGGTGGAGAGCGGATACGGGGTGGGTAGGCGTGCAGGAACTACTGAATGAGACGTCTCAGTTGTTCGCGATTTTCAAGAGAAGAGGCGTTGCCACTGACCCCCACCGGGGATGGGAACTAACCCACATTTCGGGTGCAACGGGTGCGTCGGATTCCATCTCTACTGTCGAAATCGATAGCCTGAGGATTCAGAGCACGAGTTACCCGGATACCGTCATATCGAATCCCGTGCACATCTTTGCGGTTGAGGACGCGTTGACCTTTCTCTCGGAAGAAGAGATCAAACCTACAGTCTATGCGAACGATCCTTCGCTTCGAGTGTTCCTCCACGTTTTCATGCCAAATTGGCCGTGGCACGTTCGTGTACCGTTCGTCAGCGGAGGAAACGGCACGTACACAGGCATCTGGCACACGCAGCTTTTGCCCGCTGTGCGATTCGCTGTCTTCGGTTGTTTGCAGTACGAGACACTTCACGATGAAGATTACCCGTATGACTTCCACGGGTGGCTGTTCCCGTACCTTGTACGCATTCCGTAGACCTGGCAGGGGATTTCTCTCTACCGCTTACGATAAGGAATACGGTATCCCCGGAAGAGCTCTCATGCACGTGAGAGGGACATCCGGGGAACTCCCTCCGACGACTGCTCTGAGGCGCCTTCTTCAATGCACTCACTCCTCTTCTCTTCATATCTCTCAACGGTCTGAAAGCTGGGTTGTATACGAAATCTGGCAGTGATTGCGTCCACAAGACTAAGGGGTTTTTCTGAAGCCCGTTCCGCAGGATCCTTCGGAACGGGGGCCTACCAGTGTCAGTGTGACTCACTCTACAATACAACCCAATATCGCTTGATTCTCGGAATGGACGTGAAGTTTTGCCCATACGGGCCCTGGCGGTCCGTATGGACCCGTAGGGGAAGCCGATCTCAAGATCCCGAAACCTCGGGAGGGAAGAAATGCACCTTAGTCGTCTGCGCAACCACTGCCAAAACTTCAGATACCTCCTGAAAACTGAAGCAGGTTGACACTCAAGGACTTTCTTTGCATACTCGAGTGTTGCAATGAAGACCCGACGGAAGATTTCCATTGTCGTCCTGGCTTTCTTCATCTTACTGGGTAGTTCAGTCACAGTGCTCATATGGACGGGATGGGTGACAGAGCAGTTGCGTCTCTTCGCTGTCCGCAAACTCGAAGAGAGCACAGGATTTCAGATCGAAATCGAACGTCTGAGTGGCAATCTCGTACGTGATCTCGCAGCCGAAGGCGTGAGAGTTATTCACCCCGAGCCCCCTGAAACGCTTTTCCAGGCGGACAGGGTAGCCCTCAAGTACGACATCCTTGACCTACTTCTTGGCTCAAAAGATGTGAAATGTGTCACGATCGAATCTCCATACGTGAATCTCAATGGCGACTGGAGCACGAGAAGAGAAGCCCCAACTTCCCAAGAAGGGTCGAAGATATTGGATTTCTCCATTCAGAGCCTGGAAGTGAATGGGGGCATCGTAGAGGGAGTTCCAGATGTGGGCGCTGTAGATTCTATCGACCTCCATCTTTCGATTTCTTCGGCAAATAACGAAATCGAGTTCACCATCATACGCTGCAGCATGAATGCTGGCGCGCTCGAAGTGAAAAGCATAGTCTCTCAGGGCATCTATCATCAGAATACTCTGACAATCAAGAACTTCCAGCTTGCGACCGATGCATCGAGAGCTGAGTTGACCGGCTCCATAGGCCCTGACGCGGTCCACCTCGATGGGGAAATAGAACTTGAACTGAAGGAAATCAGTTACGTGTTTCCTCGTCCCCAACTCTCGGGAACCGTTCACTCGGTATTCAGTGTGAGGAAGGAAAGAGAAGGACGAAGTGCGAACGGAAGTATCTTTCTCTCCAGAGGCGAAATCGATGTGGCTGGTCCCTGGAGAGTCTTAGTGGCTCATTCGATTCCGACTTCCGCACAGTCACGGTCAACATAGAGAACTGGTCAATAGGTCAGGGTGATACCCACGGTTGGGTAGAATACGATCTGGAACAGACCGCCCTGACTGCCGACATGAGTGGTAGTGGGCTCGACCTTTCTTTCATCTCGCGGCAGCTTGGGGAATATCATTCCCGCATCAGTTTCACGTCCACCATGCACTTTGCGTCCCTCGTGCCCAGCCTGGTAGGCAATATCGATGTCGAACTGATGGAAAGCGCGATACGCGAAGTGAAGGTGGATGCACTCAGAGCTGCACTCACAGTCTCTCCCGGAGTCCTGTCCATCGACACGCTTGAGTTCAGATCGGGAAATGCTCTGACTCGCGCGAACGGGAGGATATTCTCAACTGCGGTCGATCTGCAAGTGACGACGCAAGGTATTGATCTCTCCCAATTCTCCCATATCGTGGGAGTAAAGGGGTTGTCTGGCCAGTTGTTCGCAGACCTCCTCATTCAAGGAGATCCACGGAATCCTTTCATCATAGGGAATTTCTGGACGAAGCAGGTTTCCCTTCCCCATGCAGAGGTCGAGTACATGAACGGGCACGTATCCTATCAATACCGGAAAGACAACCCTATGATAGATCTTCAGTTGCTCATCACCGAAGCGTCTGTATTCGACGGAACACTCTCCCGTTTCAATCTCACCGTAAACGGTGAAGGCAGCCTCTTTTTGTATTCAACCGATTTCACTTTTGGCCTCAGTACGGTGGAACTACGGGGGGCATTGCACACCGGAGGTGGGGAGACAAGACTGGTGAACCAGCACCTGCTCGTCTCTTCGAACGGTCAAGCGATCACGACTGACGGTGATCTGGTACTCACACTCTCCCCAAGGATTGAGCTCGAGCAGACAACTCTCTTGCTCTGTGGTGGGCGGGTTCAACTCGCGTGCAGCTATCAACCACCAGATTCAATCCAACTCATTCTGAACGCGGAAGAGATCGACATGCAGCACCTGGCAGAACTGACGGCGATGAAGGAGGTGCTCAGAGGCTATCTGGATTTGCACTTGAACCTTTCCGGTTCGCTTTCCCAGCCCATATTCACCCTCGAGACCACCATAGACGATTTCAACTTTGAATACATCGGATTCGAAACGATCAAGGCGCAGGCCAACTACGAACGGGGAACACTGAACCTCACTGCTCTCGATCTGAGAGGTAAGAGGGGGGCGTACTCGATTCAAGGAATACTTCCCGTGCACATATCACTCCAGGAACAGGGGTTCACCGAGGATCAGCTTGCGCTGAACGCAGAGATTCACGGACTCGAGCCATGGGCGTTCCACAGCGTGCAAGAGTACGTGGAGCTGAAAGAGTGCGATCTGGTGGGGAGCCTGCGACTTTTCGGCACCGCGACAGAGCCAAAGCTCTCGGGTACTCTCACCCTCCGCAATGGCCAGTTCTACTCCCGTTTCTTGAAAGCATTCATCACTGACTTACAGGCCGACGTGATCTTCCAGGATGAGCAGATACGCATCACCTCTCTATCAGCGAAGACTGAGAGTGGACACATCACTTCGCAGGGCGTGATCGATCTTCAAAAACTCACTCCAGAGCGCATCGACCTTGCAGTTCGGCTGGTGAAGCTTCCAGTGAGGGGTATCAAGGACGTAGATGCGCGCATCGCATCAAACCTGAAGGTACACGGAGCGATGGATGAACCTTCGGTCGATGGAACGGTCACCATAGAAGAACTGACCATAACCACTCCCTTCCAGCAGAAAGCAGGACCAGGACTTGAGCGCACCCCACTCAAGATCCAGGCCAACGTTGCAGTGGATGCAAATCGTGCAATCTGGGTGAGAAATCGAAATGCAGACATCCAGCTCGATGGGGAACTGAATGTGAAGGTGAAGGGTGGTTTTCTCGTCCTCAGCGGAGAGCTGTACACCGTGAGGGGATGGGTAAGATACTACGACAGAGAGTTCGAGATCGTAAAGGGAAGGTTCAAGTTCACGGACATACCAGAGATTAACCCCGAACTCGACATCCTTGCGGAGACGGAGATCGCATACACAGCGGTCGAGAACGACCAGCGAATCTCAAAGCGAGACATCATAAGACTCGAGATCACGGGCCCCATGAGGACTCCGGAGATCGCCCTCACTTCAGAGTCTGGCGAATTGAGTGAGCTCGATGTCTTCAGTCTTCTGACTCTCAACATGGCGTGGAGCGACATCGGTTCTGAGGAGAGAATGACAATACTTCGAGAGCAAGCTGCCGGAAGGGTGCTGGATCTCGCAGCATCCCAGCTTACCGGTGAAATCAGAAAGGCTGTGGGGCTGGACGCGTTCAGAATTAGAGTCAGGCCCGTGGGTGAGGAAGCCGGAGCAAAGCTCACAGTCGGAAAATATATTTCAAGAGATCTCTATGTGAGCTATACGAGCGAGCTGTTCGCCACTGCAAAGGACCAGTTTCGAGTTGAGTACTTCGTGGGGAGAAGGGGTTCAATCCTCACTGAGCGAAACGAAGAGGGCCGCTACTTCATTGGGCTCAACTACAAAGTACGTTTCTGAACATGGTTGATCTCATACGTTCGATGCGTCCTGCACAGTGGACCAAGAATCTCATCGTCTTCGCGGGTATCATCTTCTCCGGGAATCTCTTCAGATCAGATCTCCTCTTTCGTTCAGCGATCACCTTCGCTATTTTCTGCCTACTCTCCGGTGCCATGTACATCATGAATGATATTCTCGATAGGAACCAGGATACACACCATCCACTCAAGTCGAAGAGACCCATATCTCTTGGCATCGTTTCAACGACAAGGGCGAAGCTCGCGATTCCCGTGCTCACGATAGTTCCTCTCATCCTCGCCTGGATCCTGGAACCGAGGGTGGCTATCGCAGCAGCAGCATACGCTGGAATGATGTCAGCCTATTCGCTCTGGCTGAAGAGAATCCCCATTCTGGATGTGCTCATCATCTCCTTTGGTCTCTTTCTCAGAGCTCTGAGTGGCGCATTTGCAGTCTCTGTGGAGATGTCCGTCTGGCTCTTCCTCTGTACAATTCTCCTTGCTCTCTTCCTTGCCTTGTGCAAGAGAAAACATGAACTTCTCACGCTGGAAGATGCCGCCGGCAGACACCGAAGAGTACTGGAACACTACACAGACAAACTTCTCGATCAGATGATTGCTATAGCCACTGGTTCTACGATCATCGCGTATGCCATATACACGATCTCACCAGAAACGGTGGGCAAGTTCCACACGAAGAACCTGGTTTTCACCTTCCCCATTGTGCTCTTCGGGCTCTTCAGATATTTGTACCTCGTATACCGGGAGCGTGCAGGCGGAGCCCCAGAACAACTTCTCTTGAACGATCGCCAACTCATCGCTTCAATCGTGCTCTGGGCCATAGCGGTAGGTACCATCATCTATGTCTGAGAAAGCCAGAGTCGCAGTAGTGAAGACCCGACCCGAGACTGTATGTGAGGATTATCAGGCTCTCCTCGATCTATTCGGATACCGGTCGTTATTCAGTCCTGATGACGACATCATCGTCAAGCTCAATCTCTCCTGGACTCGCTACTACCCCGCCTCTTCCTCAGAACCATGGCAGCTCGAAGGTCTGGTGAAGACTCTCCTTCGGGATGGGTTCAGGCCCGAGCGGATCTACCCGCTCGAAAACAAGACTGTCGTAACTGATCCCCACAAAGGTGCGTTTCTCAACAAGTGGACCGCTGTGCTCGAGAAATATGGGCTGGAGTTCATCTCCCTGACTGAGGCCAAATGGATTACCTACCAATTCAAGACGCCTCTGCTCAGGCTGAACGAACTCTTCCCCGAAGGAATAGAGATTCCTGAGATGTTCGTCGGTAAGAGCGTTATCCACCTTCCGACTGTGAAGACACATGGCCACTCGATTACTACAGGAGCGATCAAAAATGCATTCGGAGGACTCCTCAAGGAAGTGAGACATTACGGTCACGAATTCATTCACGAAGTCCTTGTGGACCTTCTCCTCATGCAGAAGGAAATTCACCCAAAAATCTTCGCTGTGATGGACGGCACTGTATGCGGGAACGGTGCAGGTCCAAGGACCATGACCCCGGTGATTGTCGGCTACATTCTCGCGTCAGATGACCAGGTGGCAATCGACGCGGTAGCAGCGAGAATGATGGGGTTTGATCCGCTGACCATAGACTATCTCCGTATCGCTCACGAGTTCGGCCTCGGCGTCGCAGATCTCGAACATATCGATATCGTAGGCGAAGAAATAGGCCATGTGGATCTCCATTTCCATGTAAGAAGGAGTTTCGTCATCTGGGGCGATCAGATGCTGAGAAGAGGAACTCTCCGATTTCTCAAGCGTATAGCCCTTCATTCGCCGTTGTGGATGTGGGCACCAATCGCATCTTACCTCTACCACGACGTCTTCTGGTATCCACTCATAGGGAGATGGAAGTGCAGGAAATTCCTTAATACATCATGGGGCAGGTTGTTCCAAAAATATTGAGCCAGCCTTATTCTGCTATCGCACCGCACTACGATGCCATCATGAGAGACATCGACTATGCTGGGTGGCTGGCGTACCTGCATCGGATCTTCCATAAGTTCAGGCACACACCGAGGAGAATACTCGATCTAGCCTGCGGAACGGGGACATGTGCGGTTTCACTCTCAGCACAGGGCTACGATGTGCTCGGGATCGACAAATCGGAAGCGATGCTGGAGGTCGCGCGTCAGAAGACACAGAGAAAGGGCGCGCACATTCAATACATTCGTGACACCATGGAAGATTTCTCTGTTCCGCAGTCGGTGGATACGATCATCTGTCTGTTCGACAGTCTCAATTACATACTAAGGGAGGAACGGCTGCTTGATGCCTGTAGCTCGGCCTTTCATGCGCTCGGCAGGCGAGGGCTCTTCGCATTCGACGTCAACACGGAATACGGCCTGGCCAAATGCTGGGGCTCAAGAGAGTTCGTGAGAGAGGATGAGGGAATCGTTTCGATCTGGAGAAACGATTTCAATCCTACTACAAAGGTTGCCCGGCTCGATCTGACCCTTTTCGTGCCTCGACGCATTCACTATGTCAGAATCGACGAATCCCACCAAGAGCGCGCATACCCTCTGAAGAAGCTGAAAAAGTCCTTGCAGACAGCTGGATTCGGGGCGGTGCATGCCTTCAGGCATATGACATTTCACTCTCCGGGGTCAAACACCAAGAGGGTGATGATAGTAGCTATAAAGCAACCGTAGGCTCACCGAAAAAGCGGGAAATGTGGAGAAGGAGGTGATAACCTTTCAAGGTAGGCGGTGAGCCTACGGCATCCGTAATATAGCAAAATGGCGGGCGCATGTCAAGCGTTCGTAGTCTCGCTGAGAGATACCATCTACACCGAAGTAGCGGACTACTCCCTTTCTTCAGCCGGCTCCTCCCCTTCTGACCCACGCTCCTCGCCTCCCCTACCATGGATTCTGCGAGGTGCTCCTGACAACGACATTTGCTATTGTTGGACAACTACTGAATCGTGGGAGCCAGGTCGGCAACGGTCAGCGAATTCCCATTTCCATTGACATTCGTGGCGCCGTTTCTATTATTCTGTTGGAATGAAGCGCATCGGCAGAAGAACGCATACATGCGGAGAGTTGAGAATTGACCACATAGGGGCCAACGCTGTTCTTTTCGGCTGGGTCAACAGGGCGAGGGATCATGGCGGGCTTCTCTTCGTGGACGTCAGAGACAGGTACGGGTTGATTCAGACGGTTTTTGATCCAAAGACACATCCTGACCTCGCCGCGCGAGCGAGAGAGCTGAAGCCGGAGTACTGCGTGATGGTGAAGGGAACAGTGCGGGCTCGCCCGAAGGCAATGGCAAATCCCGCGCTAGCTACGGGAGAGGTTGAGGTACTCGCGAAAGACCTGGAGATTCTCAACCCATCGCCAACCCCACCATTCGTCATCGTTGACGAGGTGAGGGCGACTGAGGAGTCGAGGCTGAGATACCGCTATCTTGACCTGCGCAGACCGACCATGCAACGCAATATTCGTATTAAACACGGGCTCATACAGGCTGTACGAGAACACCTCGGCAAACTGGGGTTTCTCGAGATAGAGACTCCGTTGCTCACAAGAAGCACGCCTGAAGGGGCGAGGGATTACCTTGTTCCCAGCAGAATACATCCCGGAAAGTTCTATTGTCTCGCTCAGTCCCCTCAGCTCTACAAGCAGCTTCTTATGGTGAGCGGCCTCGACAGATACTATCAATTCGCGAGATGTCTCAGAGACGAGGATTTGCGAGCCGACAGACAGCCCGAACACACTCAAATAGACATAGAGATGAGTTTCGTAGAAGAGGACGATATATTCTGCGTGGTCGAGGGAATGCTCACAAGAGCGTTCAGAAAGGTACTGAGGAAAAAGATCAGGACCCCATTTCCAAGGATTCCCTATGGCGAGGCCCTCAAGCGTTATGGGACGGACAAGCCTGATATGAGGTATGAACTCACCATCATAGATTTGACAGAAGAGACAAAGGACTCGGGATTTCGTATTTTCGATGATACATTCGCGAAAGCTGGTGTGGTGAAAGGTGTGAATGCGAAAGAGTGCCATGGCTTCTCTCGTGGGGAACTGATGGCGCTTGAGGACATCGTGAAGGAAAGAGGTGCAGCAGGGCTTGTCTGGGCGAAGTTCACACCAACATTTCAGGGACCCATGGCGAAATTCCTCTCATCCCGCACCGTGGAGAAATTGAAGGAACGGTGTGCGATAGGACCGAGGGACCTTCTCCTGGTAGTCGCCGGAGATAGGCAGGTCGTCAATTCCTCCCTCGGGGCTTTGAGAGCCGAACTCGCGAAGAAACTCAACCTTGCCAGAGAGGGTGAATTCCGTTTCACCTGGGTCACAGATTTCCCTACTTTCGAGTTTAACGCTGAGTATCAGCGTATTGAACCCTCCCATCACATCTTTTCGATGCCCAAGGAAGAAGACCTCCCGCTGCTCAAGACTGATCCTCTGAGGGTTCGTGGCAGGATATTCGATCTCGTCTGTAACGGGATTGAACTCGCTTCTGGCAGCATCAGAAACCACAGGGCAGACATACAGAAGAGGTTGTTCGAGGTGATCGGGCTCAGTGAAGAAGAAGCGAACAGAAGGTACGGCTTCTTACTCGAGGCACTGAGATTCGGTGCTCCTCCACACGGTGGCATTGCCCCGGGACTTGACCGGATATGCATGCTCATGGCTGGAAGAAATAACATTCGAGATGTCATTCCTTTCCCCAAGACTCTTCAAGCGCTCTCCCTCCTTGAGGGAGCCCCGTCAACAGTCGACGAAGGACAGCTGAGAGAGCTTCACATCAGGATAGTGGACTAAGATTCCGTTCTCCCATGGGACAGTGTGTATTGTGTGGTAAGACCTCGAACCTTGTGTGCAAATCACTCTCCGTGTGTCTCGACTGCATCCGAGAAAGATTCAGCTCTGTAAGTGAACGGATCATGGGGGTGCACGCCGATGCTCGTGTCCAATTCGGACTCCCGGTCACTCCGCCCCAATCGATCAGGGGAATCAGTTGTACCCTCTGCTCGAATCGTTGCACAATGGGAGAAGGTGAACGCGGATACTGCGGTGTCAGGTGGAATGCAGGTCACAGACTTGAGCAACGACTCGGCAGTCTCGATTGGTACTATGATCCACTTCCTACCAACTGTGTCGCTGATTGGATCTGCGCTGGCGGCTCCTCCTCGGGTTTTCCGGAATACTCCTATTCGAGGGGAGCTGAATTCGGATACAAGAATCTCGCCGTCTTCTACAGGGCGTGTTCACTTAACTGCCTTTTCTGCCAGAACTGGCACTTCAGGCAACCAACGCATCATTCCCCTATCTCTCCTTCTGAACTTGCGAAGGCGGTGGATGACACGACTTCCTGCATATGCTACTTTGGTGGTGATCCTACTCCCCAGCTACCCCACGCTATAGAGACCTCGAGACTCGCGCGCGAACAGAACCCGAATAGAATATTGAGAATATGCTGGGAAACGAACGGGACAATGGATAAAGGGAGTCTTGAATCGATGATAGGACTGTCCCTTGAGTCAGGTGGATGTCTGAAGTTCGATCTCAAGGCATTTTCACCTCATGTGCACGTCGCGCTGTGCGGAGTCGACAACGTGAGGACTCTTGAGAACTTCGAGTACACGGCCTCGTTCCTTCGGAGACGCAGGGATCCGCCGCTTCTCGTAGCGAGTACCCTTCTGGTTCCCGGTTACGTCGATCTGGAGGAAGTCAGGCAAATCGCACGATTTGTCGCAGCATTGGATTCCACAATTCCATACGCCCTTCTCGGCTTCTATCCGCATTTCTTCATGAAAGACCTTCCGACTACGAGCAGAGACCATGCACAGCGAGCACTCTCTATTGCGAAGAAAGAGGGGCTTGTGAGAGCGAGGATCGGCAACTCGCACTTGCTCTCCAATGCCTACGAGTGCACATAGTATGGAGAGAGTGGTGAGAGTACACCCTTCAAAGACGTTCCATGTACTTCCGGACCCAGTTCCCCACATCATTGTCGATTCGAACAAGCAACTGCATGGATGGTATTCTGGCAAGCGTGAGTGCACCGCAGAACGGCTGCTTGTGAATCCCTACAATGGGTGTGGAAACGACTGTTTCTGCTGTTACGCAAAGGCGCTTCCAGGGTATTTCCAACTGTTCAGAAAGGAAGGTATAATCACGGTGTTCAGGGATTTCGGCACATCGGTTTCAAGACAACTCGACAGCCTTCGGGTTGCTTCATGTGGCTATCTTTCGCCAGTGACTGATCCATTCCAGTCAATAGACCGCACCTACAGACTGTCTGAGAAGATCACGAGAGCGTTCATTGAGCGAAACGTTCCGATCGAATTCGTCACCAAGTCCAAAGTCCCTGATCCTGTGCTCGACCTCATGGTGCAACAATCCCATTCATTCTGTCAATTCTCATTTTTCACGCATAGAGAAGATATGAGGTTGGCGTTCATGAAGGGCGGAGCGACGTGTGAGCAGCTCTTCTCCGAGATCTCCAGGTGTCGGAAGAGAGGACTCTGGGTTGTGTGCAGGATTGACCCCATAATACCGAAGCTCACAGATGCCCGCACCGACCTGGAGTACTTAGTCAGGAGGGCTCACGACGCTGGAGCTCGTCACATAGTGGCATCAGTAATGGATGTACCGATCAGATTGCGTAGTGAGATCTGGAAGCACCTGGAGAATTTCGGAGATGGCCTAGTATACGATCTTCAGAATCTCTATTCGGAGAAGATCGACAGCACCTTGCACGCAAAGATAGAGTACCGAAAGCGGATCTTCGACTGGTTGCGGAACTGCTGTGACAAGCTTGGTATGGGGTTTGCGCTCTGCATGGAGTATGAACTCGTCGACGGCGTGCCAAGAGGACTCAACAAGGAGTTTATGAACACCGTCAACTGCGAGGGAATAGACGTTCCCATCTACATTCGCCACGGAGAGACGGAGAGAAGTTTGTCCCAGGTGCAGACTGTGATGGCCGCTGCCTGACCTGCACAAATCCACGATGTGGAATTGAAGACCTGGCAATGGGCAGATCGGCTGATTCACGAAAGTCATTCTCTCTCAGTGATTACAGGAGATGGAGTCAGAAGTCTTTCCGAGTCGATTCCTGAAGGATAGAGTTCAGCTGCAAATCCTTCAGAGAGAGATCGCAAAGCAGGTGGTGGTCAGAAACTGCGTCGGAAAACTCGATGTTGTTGCAGGATGTGATGTCGCGTACAAGGAGACCAGAGGGTGCGCCGCGGTAGTGCTTCTCTCCTACCCCGTGCTCGATACTGTGGAAGTCGTCAGGGCGGAAGCAGACGTCGGATTTCCCTATATCCCCGGTTTCTTGGCGTTCCGTGAGTTGCCCCTCATACTGTGCGCACTCCAGAAGCTGAAGACCACACCACACTGTATCATCGTGGACGGCCACGGAATCGCACACCCACGGCATGCAGGCCTCGCATGTCACCTAGGCCTACTCAGCGCTATTCCCACGATAGGCTGCGCCAAGACGTTACTGGTAGGAGACTATGTCGAACCACAAAAACAAAAAGGCGCACACTCTCCGCTTCGCTGGGAAGGAAGAACCGTTGGCTCGGTCTTGCGAAGCAGAGCCGGTGCAAAGCCGGTGTTCGTCTCACCTGGCCATCTTGTGGATGTCGACACCGCTCGTGAGATCGTACTCAGGTGCTGTGCACGATATCGCACTCCGGAGCCACTCCGACTCGCTCACATCCAGAGCAGGAAGGAGTTCACCACCCATCGAAGTCGAGGATCTCGGCCTCGTACTTGAGAACCAACCAGGAGAAGACATACCCAATGAGTGCTCCCGCAATTACATCAGAGGGGTAGTGGCTACCAAGATATACTCTGGATATACCTATGGCTGTCGCCGCCGTGTAGAAGGGGACGGTGAAATGAGGGTACCTGGTGGAAAGGATTGAGGCCAGGGAGAAAGCCCCCGCGGCGTGTCCAGAAGGAAATGATGAGTTCCACCTGGAGTGGTCTGTTCCTTCGGGTCGTTCCCTGTTCACCGAGGCCTTCAGCAGTCCGCAGACAATCTGGCCTGAGGCCAACGAAACGACTGACAGCTTCGCCGCATCCCTGGCGTTCTCATCTCCGAAGGTGGAAAGCCCAAGAAGTATCGAGAGGCAGACCTCCCTCGAGCCAATTGTGCTCATCGACTCCATGACGAAATCCATCATTGGAGAGCGCCAGTCGTGGTGAATCTCCGTGTATAACCTCTCGTCGATGGAGTCTGCGTGGCCGAGCCCGATGACCACAAGCAAAGGGAGGATGGCTGCACACTTCGTACGCACCACGGCAATACTGGACACGACTACAGGGTACATAGAATGTGTATCGAGTCAAGGACTATTGATTGCGAGGATGTATCTGTGTTCTGACAGTGATTACGTAGATGACCAAGGGGCATTTGTTGCGTCGGCTTCAAAACTTCACGCCCGGTACGAGAATGGGCGATATTGCCCTGTATTTTAGAGCGAGTCACACTGACGCTGGTAGACCGAGTGGTCGTTGAAGCCTCCTGTACAAAAACCCCTTGGTCTTGTACACGCAATCACTGCCAAATTTTGCATACAACCTGATTGCGAAGGCGGTTGTGCATGCCGGCCTGCATACAATCCTCGGCAGTGGACCACCGCAAGGATTTCGGCTTTCTTCTCGGAGAGGGACGCGAGAGGCACGACTCCATCAGCTCACAACTTCCGATGGCGCGTCAAAGAGTGGCTTTCGCATGGCCCATGAAAAACGTATTCTCTGTGCGTACGACAGAGGTCACCCACGAGGACATACGAACTCCCTTCGATTCCTGAGGATCTCCACCCCACGGCACCTCTGCACTTCCAGCTTGACAAGCCCACCACGATTTTCCATGTTATAAAAGGAGGGTATGATTTTTCGGCTCATAATTGTCTTTCTGCTCCTTATGGGCGTCAGTTCTCCAGAGAGCACTCCACTCATCCAAAGGATTGGAGATGCCGGAACCGTAGACTGGTCCAACTTCATGATCACCAGTCGAGGCAGAGCTTCTGAAAATCCATCTCTTCCGCTCGAAGTTCGAAGAGAATCGGCATTGCACGCAGCCGAAAGGGATGCGCTGGTCAGGATGATGGATCTCATGAACCAGATCTTTCTGGATGCTGAGTCCCTTGTGGGAGACGTGGTGACTGCGAACGATTCGGTCCATCTTGCACTGATGGACACTGTATCGAGGTATCTTCGGACTGTAGACAGGGTCTATCTCTCAGACGGTTCCACCGAGCTGGATGTCGAGCTGCCCTTATTGGGTCCTGTGATGGGTCTTCTCCTTCCCATCATGGACGGCGAACAGCTACTCGGCGGAGCTCCTCATGCGACGGTGTTCACGGGAGTCGTGATCGATGCGAGAGGTCTTGAGTTGAACCCCTGCCTCGTGCCCAGATTGTTGAACGAAGACGGAGTGGAGGTTTATGGGAGGAGTTTCGTCGCTCGCGAGTCGGCTGTTAGCACCGGCATGTGCGGATGGATGAAAGAATCTCTCGACTCCCCAGAAGATCGGGTCGGGGCTTCACCAATCGTCATCAAGGCAAAGCAGATATCCGGCGCGAATCGAACCGACATCATCATCGCGAACGATGATGCGAAAGCTGTTCACTCCTCGTCCAGTGCACCCACAATTCTGAGAACGTGCAGACTCATTGTCCTCAACTGAATCACTTCGCAAGAAGAGGCGTGGTGACTCTGGCCGCCCTCCTTTTGTCTGTGACTACCTCTCTCGCTGGGCCACAGGTGATCAAACGCATCATCTTCAAGGGAAATCACGCACTCACCGCAGATGAGCTCCGGAAGGCGATGATACTCAAGGAAGGATCCGAGTACGACACATTTCTGTTAGAAAAAGACATCGACAATATCCTTGAGCTCTATGACGAAAAAGGGTTCCCCGATGCGAAGATCGTGGAACAGAAGCTGATTCCTAAAGATGGTCTGGTAGAGTGTGAATTCCTCATCAATGAGGGAGAAAGGATAAAGATTGGCGACATCCAGATACTGGGAAACGAGGCCGTTTTGACGAAAGAGATCGCAAATTCGCTTGGATTCTCCGAGGGTGACGCGTACGACCCCGGGAGAGTTTCTGTCGGTGAATATCGGATTGAATCCCTTTACGCTGACCGTGGATACATGTATGCTGACGCGAAAAGTAGGGCAATTCGAGAGAATCGGGTCGTCAACGTAACCTTTGCGATTGAAGAAGGGCCCCAGGTACGGATCGGGGATATACGGGTCGTGGGCAATGCACACACGAGAACGATGATCATAGAGAGAGAAATCATCGCCAAGTCGGGTGAAGCGTACGATCCGAGGAAGATCTACAGAAGCCAGGAACGGCTCTACGCCACAAACCTGTTCAGAGACGTCGATTTTGACATTCTGGGCGCCGAGGATAGTGCTGAGGTGGTCGACATCGTCTTCAGAGTGACGGAATTGTCCCCTCGATGGATTTCCTTTGCTGGTGGCTACCAGTCGCCCGACAGAATACTCGCGAACATCAGGGTCGGTCACGACAATCTCTTCAACAACGGGCAGAAGTTGAGTATCTCCACATTCTTCAGCTACAGTCTGGAAGAAGAGCATGAGGAGCAGATCGGTCTCGATTATGTCGAACCGTACTTCATGAACACACCTTTCAAACTGATGTTACGGATATTCCACTCAAGAGAAACCAGGGTTTCATACTCGCAGTGGGAAACCGGAGCGAATATGAAGATTGGAAGGTACATCACCCACAACGTGGGATTTTTCGTGCAGTACCAGTACAAGACGGCATTCATAGACACTCTTGAGGGAAGCGTTGAGGGAATCACCAACTCCATTCTCTTCCATGTATCGAGAGATACACGGGACGACCTATTCAATCCTATGAGAGGCACCTACACCTCATTAGGGCTCGAGACAGCTGGAGGAATTCTGGGTGGAGACAATCAGTTCGCCAGGAGTCTTCTTGATGTCAGTGCGTTCGTCAACCCCCTCAATAGGTTTGTCCTTGGAGCGAGGATTAGATTCGGAGAACTCAGTCCGGCCGGTGTCAGCGAGCAGCGTGGGGTGTCACTCAACGAACGATTCGAGCTCGGTGGTGGAGCCTCGGTACGGGGATACGACGAAGCATCCATAGGTCCCCTGGACGCGAGGAAGAAGCGCAGTGGGTACGTGATGACCAATCTGAACACCGAATTGAGGTTCCCAGCCTACAAGAAGTTGTGGTTGGGGCTCTTTATCGATTCTGGTGGGGTATGGATGGACCGGAACGAAATCGAGCTGTCAGATCTGAAACTCACCTATGGAGTGGGTTTGAGGTATTCACTGCCCATGGGTCCTCTGAGGATCGACTACGCACGCAGACTGACCGATGTCTCTCCCGGGGACTACGGAAGACTCTATCTCGCGATAGGACATATCTTCTGATGAAACCACAAGAGGCTTTAGCGCTTGTCAAGAGATATGTCTCGAACCGGAATCTCATAAAACATATGATAGCTGCGCAGTCTTGCATGAGGTTTCTGGCACGCCATTTCGGCGAAGACGAGGAGGCGTGGGCTCTCGCGGGGTTGCTGCATGACATAGACTATGAGAGGACGGAATCGAACCCGTCGCAACACGGCCTCGTGAGCGCCGAAATCCTCAAGGACTACGGTTTGGATCAGGAGATACTGCACGCAGTTGTCGCCCATACTGGGAGAATTGAGAGGACCTCGAGAATGGCGAAAGCCCTCTATTGCGTCGATCCTCTCACCGGACTCGTGGTCGCATCTGCCTTGATGCATCCGACAGGACGTGTGCAGTCGCTCGATTGCGAGTTCGTCATGAGACGGTTCAAGGAGAAGAGGTTTGCCCAGGGAGCCAACCGGGAACAGATACGAGAATGCCGAGAATTGGGATTGTCACTCGATGAGTTCATAGAGCTTTGTTTGGAGGGAATGAGAGAAGTAGCGTCTGAACTCGGTCTGTAGCAAGAACTTAGATTCGGCTCACGCTTGACAAAGTCGTTCGTTCTTGGTAGATTACGAGGCAATGCTGGCGTAACTCAGGGGTAGAGTAGCTGATTTGTAATCAGCCAGTCGGGGGTTCGAATCCCTCCGCCAGCTCTGGAAGACGGTTAATTGTTGATAGTTAGTGGTTATTAGCTAATTCGGGATCGTCCACTTGCTGTGTCGTTCACAGTTGACTGTTGACAATTAACTATGAACAGCTTTGGGGAGGTACCCAAGCGGCCAAAGGGGGCAGACTGTAAATCTGCTGGCGCAGCCTTCGGAGGTTCGAATCCTTCCCTCCCCACTTCCTACAGTGAAATGTTAATAGTGACTTGTTAGTAGGAAAACAGTTAGTGGTAGATGTTTCTTTGTGAACGGAAAGATCCTTGAGCTCCCGACGTGACCTAATGGTTGTCCGTCATTGGTCAATGGAAAAGTACTTCGACTATTAACACTCGACCATTAACTGTCTTCAAGGGGGCGGGAATAGCTCAGCGGTAGAGCATCGGCCTTCCAAGCCGAGTGTCGCGGGTTCGAATCCCGTTTCCCGCTCCAGGTTAAATACAGTTAATGGTTAATTGTTAGTAGTTAATCGAAGGGCAGTCAATTGTTATTTGTTAGTTGTTAATCGTCACCACTCACAATTAGCAGTTAACCGTGAGCTGTTAACAATTAACCATTAACTACTAACAATTAACAGTTAACTATTAACCATTAACTGTTTTGGACTTTTCTGTGAGGATAAGTCTCCTGTGCTCCTTGATGATGTCTACAACCTTGAGTTTCAGTTCGTCGCCTACCTTGTATTTCTTTCCTAAGTCTTCCGATGTCTTGACCTTAAGCCTGGAGAGAGGAATAAAGGCCTCAATTCCATCCTCCACGGTCACTTCAATCCCCCGGTCGAGAATTCGCGATATGTGCGTGGCCACAATCTTTCCCTCTTTGTACTTGTCTTTCAAAGACTTCCATGGATCCTCCAGGGACTGCTTCAGCCCGAGAGATATGCGTCTGTTTTTCTTGTCAATGTTGAGGATGACCACATCCACCTTTTCTCCTCTCTTCAGAAGCTGCGACGGATGTGTAATCCTCTTCACCCATAGCATATCCGATATGTGCACGAGTCCAGTGATTCCCTTCTCCAGTTCTATGAACGCTCCGTATGAGACAAGTGATCGTGCACGACCAGTATGAACAGATCCCACCGGAAATCTCTCTTCGAGATTTATCCAGGGATCGATTTCTGCTTGCTTCAGACCCAATGACAGTCTCTCATTCTCCTTGTCTATGTTGAGAACCACCGCCTCAACCTCGTCGCCGATTGACATGATCTGGGAGGGATGTTTGATCCTCTGTGTCCACGACATCTCGGAAATGTGCACCAAGCCGTCGACACCCTGCTCTATCTCTATGAACGCACCGTAGTCCATTATGTTCACGACCTTGCCCCTGGTTTTCGAACCAACCGGATATCGCTGCTCAATATCCCCCCAGGGATTGGGAGTCATCTGCTTCAGACCGAGGCTGAGCCGCTCATTCTCCCGGTCCACGTCGAGAATCATCACCTTCACTGCATCACCTATTGAGAGCACTTGAGACGGGTGAGACACGCGGCCCCAGGACATATCCGTGATGTGGAGAAGGCCATCGACTCCATCGATCTCTATGAATGCACCAAAGTCCGTGATGTTCTTCACGACTCCTTCCTTGATCTCACCACGTTCGAGCTCCTGAAGGACTTTTTCTCTCTTTCTCTGTCTCTCTTCCTCAATCACCGCACGTCTTGACACTATGATATTCTTGTTCCTTTCGCTCAAGCTTATGATTCTGAGGCGTATTTCGTCCTTCAACACTCTATCTGGTTCCTTCACGAGGTAAAGATCGATCTGCGACGTAGGCAAGAAGGCGTTCACGCCGAAAAGATCTACAATGGCGCCACCCTTCACTTTTCTCAGAAGCTTCCCTTTCACCACCTCGTTTGTCTCGTGCGCGTGCTTCACTTTCTCCCAAGCCTTCGCGAAGTCAGCCTTCTCCTTCGAGAGTACAGCTACTCCTTCGTCATTCTCGATGTCCTCAATTAGGACCTCGATCTCATCGCCTTCGCTTATCGGCCCCTTGAACTCCGAACGCGACACGATTCCCTCGGATTTCAATCCCACATCGACGATCACATCGCTGGGGGTAATCTTCACGATCCTCCCCTTCGTGATTTCACCCTCAGAAACTATCTTGAGCGAAGATTCGTAGAGCTTGAGTAACTCCTCTCTCTTCTTCGTTCCAGCGGACTGTTTCCTGCTGGTCTTTTTCATTCGCCCCCTCTGGCCCTCTTCTTCTTCAACACTCCAGAAGATTTCTTAGGACCTTTCCTCGTTCTCGCATTTGTTCTCGTTCTCTGGCCTCTCACAGGCAGCCCCCTCTTGTGTCTTGTGCCCTTATGGCAGCCTATCTCAATCAACCTCTTGATGTGATCCCTCACCTCTGCCCTGAGCACGCCTTCCACCTTGTACCCGGACTCTATCGCCTTTCGCAGTGCGGCGACTTCCGCGTCAGTCAGATCACTCACCTTTTTCCCTGGGTCCACGCCTGTTTCTGCAAGGATTTTGGTCGCAGAAGATCGTCCTATTCCATGAATATAACTGAGCGCAATCTCGACTCGTTTCGTTCTTGGGAGATCGACGCCTGCTATCCTTGCCATACTAACCCTGCCTCTGCTTATGTTTAGGATTCTTGCATATCACTTTCACGACCCCTTTTCTTTTGACGATCATGCAATGCTTGCACATCTTCTTCACTGATGGTCTTACCTTCATCGCAACCTCACTTAAATCTATATACGATCCGTCCGCGAGTCAAGTCATAAGGAGTCAGTTCTACCGTAACCCTGTCTCCCGGAAGGATCCTGATGAAATGCATCCTCATCTTGCCGGAAACATGACAGAGTACTCGATGTCCGTTGTCCAGTTCAACCCGGAACATAGCATTTGGCAAAGGTTCTACCACGGTGCCCTCAACCTGAATGACATCCTTCTTTGCCATAATTGGTTAGAATATAAGAAAGCAATCTTCCTTTGTCAAGCTGCGCTTCAGCGAGATTGCAGCTGCCGAACGGAACGCGTCTCGTCCCGTGCCACCCCTGGACTGTCTACACTCCAGGGACCTAAACGGTATGCTCGGTGTCTCTCCATGTGCCTCGTGTTGACTTCGGCGACAATAAGGGATATACTTCATGCCATGCACACTTTGATGGAGGCCATCTCCCAGAAGCTTCCAGGGATCTCCGATCGGTTGGCGGCAGAGCACAGGCTGGTGGTCGAAGGGTTTGCCGCTTCCGCAAAACGGCTACTCAGCGCCAAAGTCATGATGGAGCTCCAAAGGCCTTTGCTCTGCGTGGCGGATACAGACGAGGCAGGTTGGAAGACCAGGGATGACCTATCCACGATTCTTGAAGAACACGTCTGTTACTTCCCCGCGTGGGACGACGAACCAGATGAGTTTAAAGGTCCAGAAGTCGAAATCGTGAGACAGAGAGTAGAAACGCTGTGGTCTCTGCTCACTCGAAGTGTGAGAGCCGCGGTAACAACCACCGATGCACTCAAGCACGGTGTGGTCTCCAGAGACACCTTTTCCAAAGCCGTTCTGCGGCTCACCACAGGCGTGAAGAACGACAGGGATGGAGTCGCCGAGAGGCTACTCCTGCTGGGATTCGAAAGCGTTGAACTCGTGGAGGATGTCGGCCAGTTCTCTGTCCGCGGAGGCATCATCGATGTGTTTCCCTTCATCTCAGAAGACCCGCTTCGGATAGAATTCCTCGGAGATCGCGTTGAGTCGATTCGGAGTTTCGATGTGACGAGTCAACGTTCGAAGAAACTACTCCGCAGTTTCTTCATACTTCCCTATCGAGAACTCTGTCTCACTCCTCTGACGTATCGGCGCGCACTCAAGCACCTTGAGGACCCTCTCGGAGACGGCTCTGAGCGATATCTACATCTCATACACCGTAAACTGGAAACGATACTTGACTATCTCCCCTCCGACGCCATTGTCGTGATCGATTCGGAACGTGACATAGACGTCAGTCATGATGCCTTGGTGTTTGCTGGTCAGGGAAGACAGGTCAGACCTCAGCCGGTCTACCAGGGCAATTTCAATCTCTTCAAAGAAGATCTTCAGAAATTGAAGAAAATGGGGTACCATGCATTCCTGCTCGCGGCAAATGAGAGACAACGAGACCGGTTCTCAGACATTCTCTCAGAGGAATTCCCGGAATTACGCATTCTATCTCAGTCTCTGCACGAAGGTTTCATATATCCCCATGCAAAATTGGCCTGTTTTACCGACCACGAGATCTTCCAGAGACCGAAATTCAGGACCAGGAAGAGATTTCCAGGTGGCGTGCCTATAGATGACATTTTGAGTCTGAAGAAAGGCGACATATGCGTACATGTCGATCACGGAATAGGGAGATTCGATGGGATGCGTCGAATGCACGTGGATGGAAGAGACACCGACTGCCTTCTCCTCACCTACAGAGACGGCGACAGGCTGTATGTGCCCACCCATCAGATGCACCGAGTCCAGCGCTACATTGGGAGCTCTGCAATCCCCCCACAACTCACCAAGTTAGGGTCTGGCTCTTGGGAACGCGCAAAACGCGGGACAAAAAAAGCAGTAGAGGACATGACCAAGGAACTGCTGGAAATACACGCGGCGAGACAGAGTCAGAAAGGTCACGCCTTCGGCAGCGACACGGTATGGCAGAAAGAACTCGAATCTTCTTTCCTGTACGAGGAGACACCAGACCAGCTGAAAGCGTTTGAGGCCGTCAAAGCAGATATGGAATCTGTCAAACCGATGGATAGGCTTGTCTGCGGAGAGGTGGGATACGGGAAGACTGAGGTAGCAATTCGAGCTGCGTTCAAAGCAGTCATGGACGATCGGCAGGTCGCGGTGCTCGTGCCTACTACTATCCTGGCACAGCAACACTACAACAGTTTCAGAGAGAGGCTTCGCGACTTTCCTCTGTCGGTGGAGATGCTTTCAAGGCTTCGAAACAGGAATCAGACGAAAAGCATCCTCCAGGGACTCAAGAGTGGAACAATAGATATCGTGATAGGTACACATCGGCTGCTGTCCAAAGACGTCGAGTTCAAAGATCTGGGCCTTCTCATCATAGACGAAGAGCAGAGATTCGGAGTAAAGCACAAAGAGAAGATCAAGAGAATACGGAAGCTCGTGGACTGCTTCACTATGAGCGCCACTCCTATCCCGCGCACGCTGTATATGTCTCTCCTTGGCATCAGAGATATGACCACCATAGAGACTCCACCTGCCGATCGACTGTCAGTCGTGACAGACGTGTGCCGCTGGGACGACCGACTTATCATAGAGGCCTGCTTGAGAGAAGTGGAGCGGGGAGGCCAGGTATTCTTCGTCCACAATAGAGTCGAGACGATCTATTCCATGGCTGATTACTTGAGCAAACTACTGCCGGAGCTAAGGATAGGAATTGCACATGGCCAGCTTCCTTCTCTGCATCTGGAGAAGATCATGCTCGACTTCCTCGCCGAGCGATACGACATCCTGCTCACGAGTGCGATCGTTGAGTCCGGCGTTGATGTACCGAATGCAAACACAATGTTCGTGAACAGAGCTGACAGGTTCGGGTTGGCACAACTCCATCAGCTGCGCGGAAGGGTGGGGAGATCTCACAGAAGAGCCTATTGCTACTTCCTCATTCCCAAGAGCGGAAGAATGACAGATGAAGCTCGACGAAGATTGAGAGCAATCAAAACCTTCAGCGACCTGGGGAGCG
>Ga0111225_1005_pt1 | contig 48046 bp, 41 predicted proteins | sample DeeMarSWOR152_54_FD_80389 | JGI IMG/M metagenome (GOLD analysis project Ga0111225, IMG submission 80389) | candidate division TA06 bacterium DG_26
AAGAAAGAGAAACAGGTGTTCATCTTTGGCAACGGAGGGAGTGCAGCAACCGCATCCCACTTCTGTGAAGACCTCGGCAAGGGGACACTGAGAAAGGCCAGTGATAAAGGAAGGTTCAAGGTGATAAGCCTTGCTACCAACATTCCGTACATTCTGGCATGGGCCAACGATGAGGGGTATGAGAGCATCTTTGAGCAGCAGCTTCGCAACCTCGGGAACGGAGGCGATGTGGTGATAGGAATGAGCGGTTCGGGCAGGAGTGAGAACGTCTTACGGGCCATCGAGTACGCGAACTCGCATGGGATGGTCACAGTTGGAATGACCGGGTTTGACGGTGGAGAACTTGCGCGACGAGTGTCTCACGAAGTGCACGTTCCGAGCTTCGACATCGGAATGGTGGAGAACTTCCACCTCGTCATAACTCACCTGGTTGTGCAGTGTTTGAGGAAGAAAATCAGGCACAAAGCTGTATTTCTTGACAGGGACGGGGTACTCAATGAGGAGCGCCGGGACCACGTGAAGTGCTGGGAAGAGTTCGCGTGGATCCCGGGATCCAGGGAAGCTCTGCGGCGGCTGCGTGGAGATGGATTCTTCACCATCGTAGTCACAAATCAATCGGTGGTGGGAAGAGGGCTTCTCGATTCCAGCGCTCTTGAAGGGATTCATCGTGCTATGGTGAGCGAGGTGGAGCAGATTGGTGGCGGGATAGATGGCGTGTATTACTGTCCCCACACTCCTGACGCAGGATGTGACTGCCGAAAGCCGAAGCCTGGGCTTCTTCTGAAGGCATCGGAAGACTTCAGTATCAGCCTCCGTGACTCCTACGTGGTTACGGACACGATGAACGATGTGGAGATGGCGAAGAGTGTTGGTTGCATGGCGATGTTAGTGTGTACGGGAAGGGGAAGAGAGGAGATACGACATCAAAGTGAATGGAGAGTGAGGCCGGACTACATCCTTCCGGATCTCGCTCGTGCTGTGGAGGTAATTCTCAATCTCGAGGGCAGCGAGTGCGTGAAGAAGGGCGCGGAAGGAGGTGAAGGTGAGCGGTAGGAGAAAGACGAAACGGGAGCTGATGGAGGAGCTGGAGGCCTTGCGCGGACGTCTGAACAGATTGGAGGAGCGAGATAGGCGTGCAGCAGCGGGCACCCAAAGAGTTGCAGTACCATCGCAATCATCTTTGCTTCGCGACGAGTTGAACAGACTGCGGGTGAATGATCACCTGTGCCTCATCTACGAATCTCCAGCGGAGTGGCGGACCACCATCATTCCTTTCCTTGCACTGGGGCTGGAGAAGGGAGAGAAATGCATCTACATCTCAGGCGTGCATTCGAGGGGAGAGATTCTTCGTCTTCTTGATGAGGAGGGGATTGAGGGAAAGAGAGCAGAGAAGTCGGGGAAAATTGTCTTTCTCAAGAATAACACCAGAAGGGGATACAGAAAGGGATTTGATCCTGACCGGATGATTCACATGCTCATTGAGGAGGTTGAGAAGGCACTAGCCTCAGACTTCGATGCGGTGAGAATGACCGAAGAAATGGGATGGCAGGAGGGGGGAGTGTCGGCGGAGAGCGTGCTTGAATATGAGGCGAAACTGGATCGGGATTTCTTCGCGAAATATCCATGCATTGCCATCTGCCAATATGACCGCTGGAAATCCCGGCCGGAGATCATGAAGAGCGCGGTGCTCACTCATCCCCTTCTTATTCGGAAGAGGCAGATTTATCAGAACTTCTATTATGTCTCCCCTGAAGAGTTCCTGACGCAGAGACGTGAGGAACGCGAGCTGCAGGACATGTTGAACAGTATCGAGCAAGAAGGAGAAAACCAAAAGCGTGTGAGGTTCTTGTCGGATGTGCTTGATCGGTCCTCACAACCATTTGGCGCAAGCTACCCTGATGGCCACGTTATGTTCTGCAATGCTGCCTTCTGCGCGCTGACTGGCTACACAGAGGAGGAGTTGCGCAGCATGAAGTGGAGCGAGGAACTCACACCACGTGAGTGGCGCGAGTACGATGCGCGTGTACTGAAGGAAATTCGTCGTACCGGTCAACCTCGGCGATATGAGAAGGAGTGCGTGCGGAAGGATGGTTCTCGGTTGCCTGTAGAGTTGCTGATCCATCAGGTGTGCGATTCCGGCGGGACCGTTCAGTACTACTACATGTTCGTTACTGATATTACAGAACGCAAACGAGCGGACGAGATGCTCAGAAAATCTGAACAGAAGTACCGCAGTCTGGTGGAGAACACGAACGACGTGGTCTACACGACTGACGAGAAAGGTATCGTAACCAAGTCCCCGAAGGTGCTCTCTTGAGTGGCAAAGCTTTCCTCGGGATTTTTACCCTCCATACGATTTCGCATTTTGCATAACGATTCGCTTTTTACTTCCCTCACCGCGGTGTACGCAACCGGGTAGGGACGGAATGGCCTCTCTGCCAACGGATATGCACACGTGTTCTGGCACATTTGTTGCTCACCGGATAAGGAACGAAATGGATGGGTTAAGACTAAGCCACAAATCTACGATTCTTACGCTTCGATGGCTGACCGTGCTTCTGGTAGTACTTCTCATGATGTACAGCCAGAAGGGTCTGGTGTTTGGCACTGGAGCATATCTTCTGGGAGTAGCGTTTCTTCTTTCAAATATCATACTCAGTTTCATACCGCAGGAGAAGTTCGCGAGGCCGACGATCTCTTCCATTGTCGTAGTGGCGGATGCGATATTCGTGTCACTCGCCATCTATCTGACCTCCGGGTTTAACACCGACTTCTATCTCATTTACTTCCTCGTCATCTTCATTGCGGCAATGAGACAGGATTTGAAAGGAAGCGTAATGGCTGGTGCAGTTGCGATCAGCCTCTATGGATGGCTGGTGGCCAGATCTTCGCCGGACTTTGATATTCTCAGCACTCCCTTCTTAATCAGAGGAGTGTTCTTCATGTTGGTCGCTACATTCAGTGGGTTTCTTGCGCAGAGAACAAAGGTGAGTGAAGAAGCGAGAAGCATTGCAGAGATGAGGACCAGGGAGTTGGAGAGAAGACTACGGGTAACCGAGTCGATGAGTGACATATCGATCGAGAAGCTGAAAGAGCTCCATCACTACAATGAGAGCATACTTGAAAGTATCTCGAGTGGCATTCTGGTTGTGGATCTGACGCAGATAGTCACGACGTTCAATGAGGGAGCTCAAAAGGTGACAGGTGTGCCTTCGGAAAAGGTGTTGGGAAGAGAAGTGGGGTCAATTCCGGGATGGCAGAAAGGATTCGCGCAAACGATTTCGGATACCGTACTGATGCGCAGAGAGGTTCAAAATCGTGAGGTGGAAATCATCGATGCATCAGGCAGGAGGATCCCTCTTGGGATTACCACGTCACTGCTGCGCAGTGGCAATCAGACGATTCTCGGCGCCATTGCGATATTTCGGGATATCTCTGAGATAAAGGAGCTGCAGGAGAAGGTCCGCAGATCGGACCGGCTCGCACTCGTAGGACAGATGGCGAGTTGCGTTGCTCATGAGATCAGAGGACCGCTCTGCTCGATATCTGGATTCGCACAATTGCTCAGTAGCAAGGAGGCGAGCGACAAAACGAAGAAATATGCACAGATCATCGTCGGCGAGGCGGAGCGTATTGAAACGATCATCACAGATATCCTTGGTTGGGCGAAAGAGATAAGGATAGAGAGACGGCCGGTGGATTTGAACCACATCGTGATCGATGTATCGAAGTCTCTGGAAGAGAAAGCCAGGAAGGCTGCAGTTGCAATCCAGACGGAGCTTGAGGAAACTCTCCCCGTCATCTCTGCAGACCCTGAGCATGTGAGGGCCGTGGTCTACAACCTGGCGACCAATGCAATTCAGGCTATGAAGGATGGGGGCGTGCTCCGTATAGAGACGAGTAGAGACGGAGATGGGGTGACGCTGGAAGTCTCGGATACAGGAGAGGGGATCCCGAGGGAACTGCAATCGCAGATATGGGAGCCGTTCTTCTCAACAAAGAAGGCAGGTACTGGGTTGGGGCTCGCAATAACTCGACGAATACTGGAGGCACACGGAGGAACGATCACGCTGAGCAGTATACCGGGGCAGGGGGCGAAATTCAGCGTGGTGCTGCCAATTGAGGAAGTGGAGGCGTACGCCCGGAAGTGAAGGTCGGAGATGGGAGACATGCGATGAGAGATGAGCAGAAGACAAAGCGCCAACTGATCGATGAATTGGTGGTGCTCCGTCAGAGTGCGGGTGAGCCCCAGAGCTCCAACATCTTGGAAGAGAAGACAGACGAGATTCGGTCCCTGCTGTTCCACATATCGCAAGTGGCGAATGGACCTGGCAGTCTGGAGGAATTGCTGAAGACCATCCGTGAGCAGGTCGGAAAGCTGATCGACACGACAAACTTCTACGTGGCGCTTTATGAGGAGAAGAATGATTCGTACTGGTTCCCCTATTGTGTAGATGAGTATGAGGAGACGGAGCGATTTTCCAGGAAGGAGCTCAAGAAAAGCTTGACGGACTATGTCAGACGAACTGGTATCCCGTTGCTCGCTGACGATGACGCGCATCGGCGGCTGATTCGGAGTGGCGAGGTGGACACAGTACGTACAGCATCGAAAGTGTGGATGGGCGCACCTCTGAAGACGCGCCATGGAGTGATCGGCGTGGTAGCTGTTCAGGACTATAGGAGGAAGCGAGCCTATTCTCAGAGGGATCTGGCGTTGCTGAGCTTCGTCTCTGACAATATTGCGCTGGTCATAGAGTGTAAGAAGGCACAGAAGGCTCTCCAAGAATCTGAGAGGAAATATCGCTCCCTGGTGGAGGAGTCGCTGCAAGGGTTGGCCGTAGTTCAGGATTTTCGCATTGTCTTTGCCAATTATATGCTCAAGAAGATTACCGGGTATGCAGTTGAAGAGTTGCTCTCCCTGTCGCCGGAAGAAGTGATGGGGTTGGTTCATCCCGATGACCAGCAGCTGGTATGGGGTCGGTTGAAGGAACGATTGGTGGGCAAGGAGATTCCTTCGCACTACGAATTTCGGTCGATCCGAAAGGATGGGACGGTGCGCTGGCTCGAGATGTTCGCCAAGCGCATAGAATACCTCGGACAGCCAGCAGTACAAGCAGCAGTGATCGACGTCACCGAGCGGAAAGCGGCCGAGGAAGCACTGCGTGCGAGTGAACGCTGGTACAAGAGGATCTTCGAGTTCTCTCCTCACGTTGTCGGGATCATAGATGTGAAAGGCAACGTGCTGGATGTGAACAGCAGGGTATATGACCTGCTCGGATACACACGTGAGGAAGTCGTAGAGAAGAACTTCCTCAGTCTTCCTTTCTTGCCGGACGTGAGCAAGAAGGTGGCCATGGAACATCTTTCCCAAAGTGTAAGGAAAGGGGCGCTCGAACCCTATGAACTCGATTTCATTGCGAAGAGCGGCGAAGAACGTGTCTGCACGATACAGAGCAGTCCAGTAACTGATGACGACGGGAACATGCTGGCAGAGCTCGTGATGGCATCAGACATCACTGAACGCAAGAGAAATGAGAAGATTCAGTCTGCACTCTATCGAATTGCTGAAATAGCGAGTTCTGCGGAAAACATGGAAGAATTCTACTCTGCGATTCACAAAGTAGTAGGCGAGTTGATGTATGCGAGGAATTTCTATATCGCACTTCACGATGAATCCTGTGGAATGTTGAGCTTCCCCTATTTCGCGGATGAGTTCGATCCACAGCCGGAGCCGAGGAAGTTGGGCAATGGATTGACAGAATATGTGCTGCGCACAGGTGAACCACTCTTATGTCCTGAGCAGACCTTCAGGCAGATGGTAAGACGAGGAGATGTCGAGGTGATGGGGTCACCATCCGTGGACTGGCTTGGTGTTCCTCTGAAAGGCAGGGGAAGGATCTTTGGTGTGCTTGGCGTGCAGAGCTACACAAAGAAGATACGCTTCACTGACAAGGAAAAGGACCTCCTCACATTTGTGTCACAGCACATCGGAACAGCGCTGGAAAGGAAGTACGTGGAGGAGATGCTCCGCGAGAATGAGAAGAAATATAGAACACTTGTTGAGCAACTCGCCGAAGGCATCGCCATTGTAGACACAGAAGAGCATTTTGTCTTCGCGAACCGGGCCGCTCACAATATCTTCGGCGTGCCCGCTAATGGACTGCCTGGGCGTAGCCTCAGGGAATTCACGGATTCGGAGAATTACTCCATGATCCTTGAACAGACTGCGTTGCGCAAGTCGGGCAAGAAGAGCACGTATCAGATTGAAATCGTTCGTCCGGATGGAGGGCGACGAATTCTTCTTCTTACAGGCACACCAATACTGGACAAAGAGGCAGGATACTCGGGTACGTTAGCGATCTTGCATGATATCACCGAGCGAAGGCTTCTGGAGTCGAAGCTTTCTGCCATCCACGAATTCAGCAAGAGGATATCGACAACACTGAAGATCGAAGATATTGTGGACACCACGATCAACCTCGTGAAAGAGGTCCTGGGCCATAAGTACTGCGCGATTCTCCTTCTGGACAAAGAGACAAAGGAACTCCAGCAGACCGCATATCTTGGATATTCCAAGAGACTGATGAACGGTCTAAGGCTCTCGGTGGACGGAAAAGGTGTCACCGCGTGGACAGCAAGAGAGGGGAAAGCGACAATAGTACCAGATGTCAGCAAGGATAAGAGATATATGCGTGTCTTTGATGACGTGCGGTCGGAGATGGTGGCCCCGCTCAAGGTTGGTGATGAGGTGATGGGTGTCATCAATGTTGAGTCTACTCAGCTCGATGCATTTTCTGAGAACGATCTGAGGCTGCTTTCCGCGTTGGCATCCTACCTGGCGATTTCAGTGAAAAACTCGCTACTCTTCAAAGATCTGGCGGAAACCAAGGCAGAAGTGGAAAGATGGAATCTTGAGCTGGAGGATGAGGTGAGAAGGCGCACTCAGGAACTGAGTGACGCTCAGGAACAGCTGCTCCGATCGGAGCGACTGGCGACGATTGGACAACTCGCTGCGAGCGTCGGTCACGAGCTCCGCAACCCTCTTGGGGTTGTCAGTAACTCCCTCTATTTCTTGAAGCTCAAGCTGAAGAGTGACGACGAGAAAGTCAAGAAACATCTGGCCACAATGCAAAGGGAATTGGCAAGGTCTGACAAGATAATCTCAGATCTGCTGGACTTCTCAAGAAGAAGAGAGCCGTCGTTTGCCCCAACCGACCTGAATGGAGTGGTCGAGGAGGCATTGTCAAAGGTGCCGATTCCAGAGGGAGTGCAGGTTGTGAAAGAGACGGCTGCCCTACCGACAGTGATGGCAGACGCCGCACAGCTCGAGAGTATTCTCATCAATCTCATTTCCAATGGCGTTCAATCGATGCCAGAGGGTGGCACTCTGACGGTGAAGACCGCTCGGAACAACAGATCAGTGGAGCTGGACGTATCCGACACGGGTGTGGGAATTGCCAAGGAGAATCTCGAAAAGATATTCGAACCGCTGTTCACTACGAAGTCGAAAGGAATAGGATTGGGCCTGTCTGTTACGAAGAGATTCGTTGAGAATCATGGTGGTTCGGTACGTGTCAAGAGTAAGGTTAACAGGGGCTCGACCTTTACCATAAGACTTCCAATCGAGAAAGTACTCATGACCCAGGAGAGCTGAGGTGTTGAAGAATTGCATGAGTGGAGAGCCCCAACCGTGGCATCTTTGGGAAGGGAATAAGGCGGAGAGGAGGTATCCACGTTGGCTAAGAAGATGAAGATTCTTGTGGTGGATGACGACCTGGGCATGTGTGAGACGCTGTCGGATATTCTGGAAGACAAGGGGTACGAGGTCGTCACGGCGACGGACGGACGCAAGGCCGTAGAGGAAGCGATAGGGAGTGACATCCAGCTCGTACTGATGGACATCAAAATGCCGGGCATGAATGGGGTAGAGGCGTGTAAGGTGATGAAGAAGGAGAAACCCAACCTGAAGGTGATCTTGATGACGGCCTATGCTGTGGAAAGCCTCATGCAGGAAGCCTTGAGACAGGACGGTATCGCAATATTCTTCAAACCGCTTGACATCGAAAAGGTGATCAATCTGCTCCAGGATGTCCGAGATGCGTACGATGCGGTAGTGGCTGGTACAGAGTGAGGAAGTATGGATGCGAGGCCGAAAATACTCATTGTAGATGATGATGAGGGAATGAGAGATACCCTCCGTGACATACTCGAGGAGGAGGGTTATATGGTGGCATGTGCGAGCAGCGGAAAGCAAGGACTTCGGACTATCTCGGAAGAATTCCACAATCTCACGCTGATCGATATTAGACTACCTGATATGTCGGGTCTTCACCTGCTTGAGCAGGTGAAGAGAAGCTCGCCTGATACTGCATGCATGCTCATAACCGGGTTCGCTTCGATCGAAACATCGGTAGAAGCGCTCAACCTGGGTGCCGAGGCCTACATCGTGAAGCCGCTCAATATCGAACAGGTGAAGATGAGCATACACCGGGCCCTGGAGAGACAGAGCCTCGTGATAGAGAATCGAAGACTACTTGAGAGCCTAAAGGAGAGCAACGAGAAGCTGAAAGAGGAGATCAGGAAGAAAGAAGTGCTTCAAACGAAGCTGATTGAATCCGAGAAGCTCTCAGCCCTTGGGAAGCTCGTCGCCGGAATGAGGCATGAAATCAACAATCCTTTGTGCGCAATTATGGGACGCACTCAGCTTCTCCGTGAGGCAGTCGAAAGACCGTCCCCTCATCCGAGGATCAAGGACGGACTGGATGTGATAGAAGCGGAAGGGAGGAGAATTGTTCGAATTCTCGAATATCTCGATCTCTTCTGCACGCCCTGGACAGTCGGGCTGCGGGCGGTGGACGTGAATCGCACGATCGAGAGAGCTCTTGCATGGACAGGAAATGACACCCCGCACATTGAAGTGGTGAAAGAATTCGAACGTGCACTCCCGCGAATCACGGCAAATGAAGAGGGACTCATGAACCTCTTCAACAACCTCATCAACAATGCGAGAGACGCGATGAGAAATGGAGGAACACTTCAGATCTCGACCAGACTACAACCAGATGAGCGATCAATTGCCGTAGTCTTCAGGGACACAGGCGAGGGAATACCGAGGGAGAATCTCGAACACGTGTTTGAGCCATTCTTCACAACGAGGGATCCAGGTAAGGGGATCGGGCTTGGTCTTTCAATCGCCTATCACATAGTCAAGGAACACGGTGGGGAGATGGTGATTGCCAGTGAAGAAGACAATGGCACAGCCTTCACCATAACCCTCCCTGTGACGAGAGAGTCGAGGACATATGAGGCGCAAAGCATTCATAAGAAAGGAGAAACAGATGAAGAAAATAGTGGTGGCAGACGATGACCTCAATGTGAGACTGCTCTTCAATGACGTACTCAGTGAAGAAGGGTACGAGGTCGTCGGGGTGGCGAGCGGACCAGAAGCCATTCGGGAAGTAGAGAGTTCATCTCCCGACCTTCTCATACTTGACATCAAGATGCCCGAGATGCACGGGCTGCAGGTTCTGGAGAAGGTCAGAGAGAAGAACGAGAATCTACCGGTGATAATCTGTACTGCCTACAAGCACATGGACGATGACCCAGCAGTTCGCGAGTCGGGCGTGACAGCGTATCTGGTCAAACCCGTCGATATTAACGTATTGAAGGACACGGTGAAGCAGATACTCGGAGCGTAACCATTGTGAGCCGGAAGTCGTATCACTGACTTTGGCTTGCAGAGCCAGGTTTCCTTCCTCGGTTCAATGCCCATAGTAACGTCGCCTTTTTCTCCATAGCAGGCGGATCTCGTCATCGTACCCGGCCGTATGGTGCTGACCGTATGGTGCTTTGGGTCTCCGCCCATACTCTCCTGAACGGGCAAGCCCTGCGGGCCTGCTATGCGCAGCCATCAAGAATTGCGGCCATCGGAAAAGGAAGGTACGAAGTTGACTAAATCTTTCGGGTTTGAACAATCAAGTGAATGTTGACGGCGACGCTCCTGATTGCTGCACTTCCTCTTTTCCTCCCTCACGAGAGCTGGGCAAGCGACCAGCTCGGTGAATTCTTGCTGAGAACGAAGATGGCACAGCCACTCTTCCCGTCCAGCAGACCGTATCAAATCTCCCAACTCGTTGACTGTGTTCAAACCTCAACTCCCCGGGACCGAACTGCCTCGGTGCTGAAGGAGAGGGTGAAGAAGTATCTGGAAGGGTTGGACGGATTTGGGGCGAGTGTTCGGGTGAGGTCGGACTCGACATTGAGGGCATTTGTGTCCCCTTATTACACTGGAGAGAGAGACCGCGTGCGTGTATTCATGGAAGTCATGGTAAAGATGGGCGAGAGTAACGAGTATCCGAATCGTTCATGGGAAGATGTGGTTGCGAGTGACTATGTTCGGGCCTCCCTGCAGACCGAATTGGAGGGATTTGGACTGCTGCTGGGCAGAGAAAGCCTGAAGTGGGGTCCGAGCCCTTTCAGTCCACTCCTGTTGTCAGGTTCAAGTCCGCCGTTTGACATGGCGTATGCACACTACAGGGGACATAGATTCCAGGTCTCCACGTTCTTCACGGCCCTTGATGCTCGTGGAGATACTTCTCGCTATCTGACTGGTCACAGGGTTGAGTGCATGCCTCTCTCCGGACTCTTCCTCGGGATGAGTGAGATCGTCCTTCATGGCGGGCACCGTGCGTTCCCGGATCTTTACTATCTCAATCCGCTGGTAGTCTTCTACCCGAGAGAGTGGAATGTAGGTCGACCTAAGGCGAATATACTCTGGGCAATGGACGCCAGTTACTTCGGTCATGGATGGGGTGCATACGGGGAACTGATGATCGATGACTATCCCTATGAGGCCACCGAGAAGAACGAGGCTCCGAAGCTGGGTCTGGTGCTTGGTGTGAGAGTAGTTGACCTTCTCAGAAGTGGAGAGTACGTGGTGCTCGAATATGCTCGTGTGAATAGATGGTGCTATGGTCACACGCTTGCGTGGCAAAGATATGCCTACCTTGGGTACTCGATCGGTCATCCCCTGGGAAACGACTTTGACCGGGTTCTGCTGAGTGCCACTGAACATGTGTGCGATTTCCTGGATCTCGAAGTGTCTGCTCACTACACACGGAAGGGCGAGGGTAGAACGGATGATCCATATCCTGAGGGTGAGTTCCCGGACGACTACTTTCTCAGTGGTGTAGTGGAGGAGAGACGAGGAGCGGGCCTCGGCGCGAGATACGTGACGGGTTCACTGTGGACGGTCGAGTTAGGAGGTGGATGGGACACGATGCGTGATTACCGTCATGTAAGTGGGAATTCCCACAGTCAGCCCTTCATTTATCTGAGGCTTGAGAAGCTATTCGAATGAGGCGTCGTCTCTCAGGACCATTCGCAAGTGAATCAAGGAGAGGCTTCCGTGAAGAGTCCGATACCTGAGGCAATCTTCAGGGGACTCTTTCCCCTTTTGTCCGCACAAAAACTTCCCTGAACAAACGTTCGAGCTCTGGGGTGACATCCACCCCTCTTCTGGCCATTACCACTCGAGCAGTCTCGACGGCCTTGCTGACTTCATATTCAGCAAGGACCTCACCAGTATCCCATGAGAAAGATGGTATGTACTTCGGCGAGAGCTTTCCCCCCAGCACGTTGCAGAACACGCCGAAATATGAACCTGTGTTGATCAAGGTACCAATCCCCGTCTTTGTGTGATCTCCCATGAAACAGCCGAGTTTCAACATCCCGCTGGATATCGTGTTCCGTCCCAATTGAACCTTGATCTCGCTGTAGTTGTTCTTGAGATCGCTATTGGTGGTTCCAGCGCCAAGGTTGACCCATTCTCCGATTACGGAGTGGCCGAGAAAGCCTTCATGCCTCTTATTGGAATATCCCTGGAAGATAGAACATTCGATCTCGCCACCCAGTCTGCATTGGGGTCCAAAAGAGCTCTCACTGAGCTTTCCTCCATCGACCACAGTTCCATCTCCTATGTAGCAGGGTCCCGCAATGGTGGAAAATCCACCGACTCGTACATTTTCCCCAATGTACACGGGTCCTTCAAGGTGCAATATGGAGAAAGCCTCTATCCTCGAATTCTGGCCGACAAAGAGAGCTCTCTTGTCACCGTACACCTTGACCGCGGGGTCGATGAAGCCCAGGACTTGTGGCCGCAGAAGGGAGAAGTCATGCGCGAGTAATGCCGGGCTCTCTGCGATGAGATCCCACGGGTGTCTGACGAGTTTTGCAGTACTCTCTTTGGTCTTATAGCTTGCCTTCTGAGTCCGCAGGAATGCTGCAGTGAAGGGAATACGGATCTCGGATGGGGAAGCTGGCCTGAAGGCGGCCACCTCGTCCTCAGCCAGAAGCATCTCGCCTTTCCCGAGGTTGAGTAGTTCGTCCCTGGAGAACGCGAGCAGTCTGGCATTGAGGTAGATGTTGCCTTCGACCAGGTTCTTAGCATGAGCGAGATCGGTGACGGGTGCGAGATACGCTCTCGCGAGGATTTTGAGATGGCCGATCCCCAGGGCCCGTTCGATTCTCTCTCTCAGTGTGAAACAGCCACAACGGAGTTCGCTTGCCGGTCTGAGATGGGTCAGAGGAAGAAGGCGCTTCCATCCTTCATCCTCGAAGAGATAGAAGGCGTCAGCCATTCCGTACGAGTCTGACCATTATTGCGTTCTGAGCGTGAAGTCTGTTCTCAGCCTGATCGAGAACGACTGAGTGGGGACCGTCCAGTACCTCGTCCGTGATTTCTTCACCTCTATGGGCAGGTAGGCAGTGCATGACGATATGGTCAGCCTTCGCGAGTGCGGTGAGTTCACCGTTGAGCTGATAGGGACGGAAAACTCTTTTCCGTTTTTCGCTCTCTTCTCTCTTCCTCCTCCCCCATGCTGGTCCACACATCAGTGTAGATGACATCGGCGTCCCTGACCGCTTCCTCGGGATAACGCGTGAGTTCTATGCGTGAGCCATTCGGTCTCGCTAACTCTTGTGCCCGGGGGAAAAGCTGTGGTTCATACCCTTCAGGGAGTGCGCAGACGATGTGAGCTCCCACAAGGGCTCCGCACAGAATGAAGGAATTGCAGACATTATTTCCATCACCTACCCACGCGATCTTCAATGATGAGAGATCCTGCTTGTGTTCCAGTACAGTAAGGAAATCGGCCATGGCCTGACACGGGTGTTCCAGATCGGAGAGACCGTTGATGACAGGAACGGAGGCCGTCTCTGCCAGTTCCATCACAGTGCGGTGAAGGAAGGTTCTCGCTACTATCACGTCGACCCATCGAGAGAGATTTCTTCCCGCATCTCCTACCGACTCTCGCTTGCCGAGCTGAATATCCTGCGGTGCCAGGTAGATGGAATTTCCGCCGAGCATGTAAGCACCCGTCTCGAACGTCACTCGGGTTCGCAGGGAAGGCTTTTCGAAGAGGAGGACGACCGTCCTTCCCTCCAGGGGACGATCTTTCAGGGGGTTGCTCTTGAGAGACCTGGCGAGATTGAAGACGCCCAGAATCTCGTCTGTTGTCAAATCAAGAACGGATACGAAATCCTTTCTCATATCTAAAAGCTGTTCAACAAGCCAAAATGTATCTTCCCAGAGCCGATGGAATCCTCTCTTCCAATTCCGTAGGAGATTGTAACAAGCCCGACTCTTGAAGTCAATCCCAGTCCCAGACCCCACCCGTAGATCCATCCGTCAGTTCTGTTTTTGTAACTTCCCAGATCGAGGAAGGGGGAGATCCAGTTCGCACTCCCCAGCATCCATCGGTATTCGGCATTGAACCAGATGACTTGGGGCGCGAAGAATTGTTCTTCCCGGTAGCCCCTCACCGTACCCGGGCCGCCCAGAGCGAATTCATCCGAGGGAGAGACGAAATCCTCTTCGGTGTACAGCTTTCCTCCGCCTGCAGCGATGTACACGACTCCCCACCTACCGGGTATAAAGTTGAGAAACCTGAACCGGACCTTCGTCGCATAAGACCTTTCTCGACCCACATCGGGGACAGCTTGCGACGAACGGTAGAATTTCAACGCATACTTCGTCGAGAGGGTGTAGAATACACCTTTCTGGGGACTGGAACGATCATCCCGTGTATCAATGGCTGAGTGAAGACTGAATGACAGCTCGTCGCTGCTGGGCATTGGAGCCTTGAGGGCAGTCATCCTCTCGATTCCCCCTCCCACCCCGAGGATGAAAGGGCTGAACACATCCGTGTAGAAATCTACCGAGCCTGAATGCGCCGTGTAGCTTGTATCCTCGACAGTGGCCCCGAGGCTCAACTCCGCAGCGAGTAGCCTCCCGAACAGCCAAGGCTCCCGGTATGAGAGCGATAAACGAGAACTGAGCGGCTCTTTTCTCATCCACTGAAAATGGAATGAGCGAAGAGTTCCGAAGAGATTGTCCGCCCTTACATCCACTAAACCAGTCAATTGCCCACTCCGTGACCAGCCGAGCGCACCTTCCACAGAATTGGACCTGGTTTCGTTCACCTTCACTACTACGGCGACCCACCCATCCCTCGTAACCTCCAGATCGTACCCCTGAACCTTCAGAACCTCCAGCCGGACCAGTCGCTTGAGGGCATCCTCTATTCGCCTTTTCGAGTAAACTTCGCCCCCTTCCATTCGCAACTGCCGTATGATGGCCCACGCTCTGGTCTGTTGATTGCCTTCGATTTCGAAGTATTCGACTCGCGTGAGAAGGCCTTCATCAATCTCGAGTGTGAAATCTATCTGGCTGAGTGAGTCATTCAAAGCGAAGTCGAGCGGCCTCACAATGCAGAAAGGGAATCCACTATCCTCATATCGTATGAGTAGTTCATCTATCCGCTCTTCAAGCAGCTCCTTGGAGAAGACCATCCTTTCGTCGAGTTTGAGCTCGGCGAGCAAATAGTCTCGCGAGAAGAAACGATTCCCTCGCAACTCTACTCTTCCAATCGTAAAACGAGTCCCCTCATCCACCTTGAGGTACAAGGTTCCATCTTCTCTGCTCCAACTGAGTGAAGTCTTTAAGTATCCGTGATCGCTATAGACCTGCAGGAGATCGGCAAAGGCGGCTGCGATTCGCTCCTCGTCAAGAGTGTCGCCAGTATTAAAGTTGAGCACCTCTTTCAGTTCTCTATCTGAAAAGAGGGAAACACCTTCTGTACGAAGTTCCTGAAGTTCAAAAGCTGCTCCGATCGCCATTGATAGAATCAATGGACAGAGAAGCTGCATATCAATCCTCAAGCATGGTGAGATTCTTCGTGAGGCGGGAAAGTTTTTCTTCGAACTCTTCTTTCTTCTCTCTGCTTCTCGCGACCACATCTTGTGGTGCCTTGGTGAGGAAGTCCTGATTGCCCAGCTTCCTTTGAACCTTCTGAAGTTCCGTTTTCAAGACTTCCAGTTCCTTGTCTATTCTCTTACGTTCCACATCAAGGTCTATCAGAGCCTTTAGCGGGACATAGATCTCGGCCTCGCGGGTCACAGATGTCGCTGAGTGTTTGGGCTTGGTTAGATCAGGCCCAACATGAATCGACTCGAGCTTGGCGAGAGGTATTATGTAGTGAACATGAGACTCAAAGAGGATTTTCAACTCCTCGTTCTGAGTCTTCACAATTGCCCGAGCTTTCTTGGCTTCAGGCACTGCAAACTCTCCCCTGAGAGTTCTGACGGCCGTTATCAGTTCGGTTATCTTCCCCATCTCCTCTTCTGCGCGTTCGTGATAGAGGGAGGGATTCGGCTGAGGCCATCGAGCTTTCATTATGGAGGAACCCTCATGAGGAATGAGATGCCACAGTTCTTCGGTGACAAATGGCATGAACGGATGGAGCATTCGTAGCGAACCCTCGAGAACAGTCCACCCAACCCATGTTGCCGCAGTGTCACGCTCGCTCAGCCTTGATTTTGCAAGTTCCAGCCACCAATCACAGAATTCATGCCAGAAGAACCAGTAGACGGTCTGGGCCGCTCTCGAGAAATTGAGAGCTTCGAGATGATCCGTGAGATCGTGAACGACGTGATTGTACCTGCTCAGCATCCATCTGTCTGCAAGCTCGAGAGAATCGGGCTGATCCGAGTCAGTCCTGAACTCCTTCAAGGATGGGAGAAGAAGTCTCGCTGCGTTCCACACCTTGTTGGCGAAGTTCCTGCCCATTTCGAATCTTGACTCCCAGAATCTGAAACTCTGCACTTGAGATTCGAGATAGGCGAGGGTGAACCTCACCCCGTCAGTCCCATACTTCTCTGTCGAGGCGATTGGGTCTATACCCGTGCCCCTCGATCTACTCATCCGCTCCCCTTTCTCGTTGAGTACGGTCGAGTGAATGTAGACATAGGGAAAGGGTGGACGGGAGGTGAATGCGAATCCTGACATGATCATTCGTGCAACCCAGAGATTGATGATGTCGAGATCGGTCACGAGCAGGTCTGTTGGATAGAATTTCTTCATATCACTACTGTCTTCTGGCCATCCCAGGGTGGAAAACGGCCAGAGTGCAGAGGAGAACCATGTATCGAGTACATCTTCGTCCTGTCGGATCTCTGAGCTGTGACATTTTCCACAGGCCTGGGGATCTTCCCGACTCACGATGATTTCCCCGCAGGCATCGCAATACCACACGGGTATTCTGTGACCCCACCAGAGCTGTCTGGAAATGCACCAGTCTCTGATATTGTACATCCAGTCGAGGTAAACCTTTGCCCACCTTTCAGGAATGAACTTCACAGTGCCGTCCTCCACAGCCTTAATCGCCGGTTCTGCAAGAGGCTTCGTCTTCACAAACCACTGTTCGGAGATTCGGGGCTCGACGATTGTGTCACATCTCGCACATGTTCCTACAGAATGGGAATGTGGTTCGACTCTTTCCAACAGGTTTTCTCTCTTGAGGTCGTCGAGAATCCTCTTCCGTGCATCCTCTCGAGAAAGTCCCCTGTATCTTTGGGGCGCCTCGTCTGAAATCTTCGCGTCCTCGTCCATTATCTCAACAAAGGCGAGTTTCCGTTTTCTTCCTATTTCGAAATCGTTCGGATCGTGGGAAGGTGTGATCTTCACCGCGCCTGTTCCAAAGGAGGGGTCTACGGCTTTATCTTCAATTATGGGTATCTCTCTTTTCACAAGCGGCAGGATAGCGAGTTTACCTCTGAGATGAGAGTATCTCTTGTCTTTGGGATTCACTGCAACAGCAGTATCTCCGAGCATTGTCTCAGGTCTCGTTGTTGCGACGGTAACGTAGTCGGTAGAGTCCCGGAGCGGGTACTTTATGTAATAAAGCTCTCCGGTTCTCTCTCTGTATCTCACCTCGAGCTCCGAGAGCGCAGTCTTGCATCGTGGACACCAGTTGACCATGTAGTTGCCTCGGTAGATGAGTCCTTTCTCGTAGTATCTGCAGAAAGCCTCGCGAACGGCAGCCGAGAGTCCTTGATCCAGCGTAAATCTCTTCCTCTGCCAATCACAAGAACACCCCAACCTCTTCAGTTGCTCGACGATTGTATTTCCGTATCCATCCGCCCATTCCCACACTCTCCTTGAGAATTCCTCTCTCCCGAGGTCGTATCTGGTGAGCTTCTCTTTGGCGAGCATCCTCTCGACCTGATTCTGAGTGGCAATTCCGGCATGATCCAGTCCGGGAAGCCACAGCGTCTCGTAGCCTTGCATCCTTCGCCAGCGTATGATCACATCCTGCAATGTGCTGTTGAGGGCATGACCAATGTGCAACGATCCAGTGACGTTTGGAGGGGGTATCACGATGGTGTAGGCATCTCTCTCTGTATCCGCATTCGCATGGAAGTAGCCATGTTCCTCCCAGGACTGATACCACTTCTTCTCAACTGCCTTGGGATCGTAGGTCTTGGAGATCATCTCAGTTTTCGTGCGACTTCTTCGGCAACCTCGAGGGTGGATGAGCTTCCCCCCATATCGTACGTTTTGACCTTTCCCTCTCTCAGCACGGTAGCGATGGAGGATTCAAGCCTGGCGGCCCAGTCCGTTTCCCCCAACCATTCGAACATCAACTTAGTAGCAAGAAACATCGCCATTGGATTGACTTTGTACTGTCCTGCATACTTTGGCGCAGATCCATGAGTGGGCTCGAACAGCGCGTAGCTGTCTCCGATGTTTGCAGAAGAGGCGAACCCCAATCCGCCGACGAGCTGACCCGCAAGATCTGATATGATGTCTCCAAACATGTTGGACGTGACGAGTACATCGTAGTCGTGCGGGTTCTTGAGAAGCCACATGCACATGGCGTCTATGTTTGCTTCCTTCAGTTCGATCTCTGGATATTCCTCTTTCACTTTTCTGACGGCCCTCACCATCATCCCGCTTGTCTCTCTGATGACATTGGGCTTCTCCACTACTGTGACCGACTTCCTTGTGTGATTCCGAGCGAACTCGAATGCTTTCCTCGCAATCCTTTCACATCCTCGTTTCGTGAATATGCGACAGGAGATGGCGATTTCATCGAGAGGATGTTTCTGGAAGGGTTTCATCTTCTGGTGTTCGCTCACAAGCACATTCATAAGGGTTTGCGGGACCGGATTGAATTCGACTCCCGAGTACAGCCCTTCGGTGTTCTCTCTGAAGACGACGATGTCCACACCTTCCCTGTAGTTGAGGGGATTACCGGGGTAGGCCTTGCATGGCCTGACGTTGGCGTAAAGGTCGAACTCCTGTCTGATCCGAACTATCGGGCTGTAGTAGGATAGCCCCTTGCCCTGTAAATCAGAAGCGAGTTCTGCTGCAGCTTCTTCCTTTGGTTTGGAGGTGATGGCGCCAAACAGGCAGCAGTCCGTCGATCTGAGAAGCTGGATAGTCCGTTCTGGAAGGGGATTGCCCTCGTTCATCCACAGATCCCAGCCAACCTCCCCTGAGTGATACTGCGCATCGAGGTTTGTCGCGTCGAGGACGATCTTTGCGGCTTCCATTACATCTCTTCCGACTCCGTCACCGGGAAGCCATGCGATGTTGTACTGTGCCATATTAGGGTGAAGTTTACCATCGGGTTGCACGAGTGTCAAGGGAACCTGCTCTGCAAGGCTGTTCTACAGCCGGGTTTGAAACGGACGTAGCCTTCCATCTTCATTTCCGCGGCAAGAGGCGGAGTGGAGACATGCCGTGTGAAGAGACTTTCTTTATTGGGGCCAGTCGCCAGGGATGTATATGTTGACATTTCTGTGGGTCTCATCTAATATGGAGGAAATTCGAAGGAGGGGGAATGGAGAACTTCTTTGAAACTCTCACCTTTGATGATGTGTTACTTGTACCACAGAAATCGGATGTGCTGCCACGGGAAGTGGATGTAACTACAAGGCTATCAAAGAACATACAACTTAACATTCCGCTCGTCTCAGCCGCAATGGACACGGTTACAGAGGCAAAACTTGCCATTGCGATCGCGCGAGAAGGTGGCCTTGGGGTAGTGCACAAGAACATGAGCATAGAGGAACAGGTGGCGGAAGTAGACAAGGTGAAACGTTCTGAAAGTGGGATGATTCTCCATCCCATCACGCTTTCTCCTGGGAAGAAGATCGGTGAGGCTTTGGAACTCATGCAAAAATATCAGATCTCCGGGGTTCCCATTGTGGACTCAAAGAAGAGACTTGTAGGAATGCTCACGAGCAGAGACCTGATCTTTGAGAAAGACACCGGGAGATTGGTCGAAGAGGTGATGACGAGAGAAAATCTCATTACTGCCCGACCAGGAACAACATTGGATGAGGCGCAGGGGATCCTGCAGAGACACAAGATCGAAAAACTTCCGGTGGTCGATTCAGATGGAGTATTAGAGGGTCTCATCACGATCAAGGATATCACCAAGAAGAAGCTGTATCCGAGTGCATCCAAAGACGAGCTGGGCAGACTGAGAGTCGGTGCCGCATTGGGCATTGCGAAGAATACCGTAGACAGGGCAGCTGCACTGGCTGAAGTTGATGTCGATGTCTTGGTCGTAGACTCAGCCCATGCGCACTCGAAGGGAGTGATGGAGGTTGCGCGACTGCTGAGGGAGAAACATCGGGACGTAGAACTCGTCGTGGGGAATGTGGCTACGTATGAAGCCTGTGAGGAACTGCTGAGGATAGGCGTGGATGGCATAAAGGTAGGGATAGGTCCGGGTTCGATATGCACTGCAAGAGTTGTGGCTGGCATCGGCGTGCCGCAGTTGACGGCGATCATGGACTGCGCAAGGGCGCTGAAGGGGACAGATGTTGGACTGATTGCCGATGGCGGAGTGAAGTACTCCGGTGATATCGTCAAAGCGATGGCTGCGGGAGCTAACTCAGTGATGATCGGTAATCTCCTTGCAGGTACTGAAGAGAGTCCTGGAGAGACTATTCTCCTGGAGGGCAGGCAGTACAAAGTCTACAGAGGTATGGGTAGCGTGGACGCCATGGTTGCGGGAAGCAGAGATCGGTATTTTCAGGAGGAAGTGAAGAAGTTGGTGCCTGAGGGCGTTGTGGGCAGGGTTCCGTATCGCGGGCATCTTTCAGATATCTGCTATCAACTCATTGGGGGTCTGCGTTCGGGAATGGGATATGTGGGAGCGCGGAACATCGGTGAGTTGCAGCAGAAAGCGAAGTTTGTGAAGATCACCTCGGCGGGACTGAGAGAAAGCCACCCATTCAACATCACTATCATCAAAGAGGCGCCGAACTACGAAGTATACCGGTGAAACTGAGGGAAGCTCTCCTCTACGAAAGGCTTGCCGGGCAGAGAGTTCGATGTGGGATTTGTCAGCGAAGATGCGTGATCGATGAGGGAGGTCGGGGATACTGCGCCACCCGAAAGAATGAGGGTGGGACGCTTTTCTCTCTGACGTACGGGGAGGTGTCAACGTGGCGGGTTGCTCCTTCAGAGATCAAGCCACTCTTCCATTTCTTGCCAGGAGGGAAATTCCTGTCACTGGGTTCTGTGGGATGTAATTTCAGATGCCCCGGTTGTCAGAATTGGGATATCGCCCACCTGATGGTTGACCGAAGCGACCGTCTGATCACTGAACACATCTCTCCAGAGAGAGCATGTCAGCTGGCCGTGGACTGTGGATGTGACGGTATATCCTGGACTTACAACGAACCAACGTTATGGTTTGAGTACACGCTTGACACCGCGAAAATTGCGAAGGAATCCGGGCTGGTGACAAATTACGTCACGAATGGATTCATCACCCCCGAGGCTCTGGACTTGATCGGGAACTATCTTGACGCATTCAGAGTGGATATCAAGGGGTTCAGCGTTCATACGTACGGACGAATTGCTCACATTGCGGACCACCGAGGGATACTGGATGTGACGGAGAGAGCGAAGCAAAAGTGGGATATGCACGTGGAGATAGTCACCAACGTGATTCCTGGATACAACGACGGAGTGGAGGAACTCAGGGCAATAGCGCGTTGGATCGTTACCGCCCTGGGCGTGGACACACCGTGGCATGTAACCAGATTCATGCCACATCTCTATCTGGCTCACCTCGAGCCTACTCCCCTTCCAACGCTTGAACATGCTTGCACATTGGGCTACGAGGAAGGTCTGAAATTCGTGTATCTCGGAAATGTGCCAGGACACCCGGCAGAGAATACGTATTGTCCCAATTGCAGGAACCTGGTGATACAAAGAGGAAGCTACGACATACTGAGAGTCGAAATCACGGATGGAAAATGCAGGTTTTGTGGAGAAGAGCTACCGATCAAATTCGAGATCTAAGATGTGGTTCTTGAGCGGTAGGTATCGAGTCCTTTGCGAAGGATGCGCATCGCGTCCCTCAGACTATCTTTATCGAGTACGTATGCCACTCTCGCCTCATCCATCCCTTGCTGGGGTGAAGCGTAGAAGCCACTTGCGGGCGCAATCATCGTAGTTTTGCCGTCCTGGCTGAAATCGGTGAGCATGAATTTTGCGAAGTCTTCTGAGTCTGAGATGGGGAATTTCACGACGGTGTAGAAAGCACCCTCCGGTTTTCTGCATACAACTCCGGGAATCTTTAGTATCTCTTGATACACGGCGTTTCTTCGTGTCTCGTATTCCCTCACCAACGAAGGGATGTACTTATGAAAACAGCGAAAGGCAGCAATGGCTCCTATTTGTTCGAGGGTGGGAGGACACAGTCTTGCCTGCCCAAATCTGAGCGCGGCGTCCATCACGTCTCGATTCCTGCTCACCAGGTAGCCGACTCTTGCACCACATGCGGAAAACCTTTTGGATATGGAATCGAGCATGATGCTTCTTTCCTCTATGCCTTTCAATTGCAGGATACTGGTGTGGACCTTTCCGTCGAAGGTGAACTCTCGATAGACCTCGTCTGAGAGTATGAAGAGGTCATGTTCCGTTGCTATCTGTGCAATCCGCGTCAGTTCTTCACGGGTGAAGATGACGCCTGTCGGATTGTTCGGAGTACAGAGAAGGATTGCTTTCGTCCTCGGACTGATCTTCTCGAGGATACTCTCGGTGCTCGGCGGACGGAATCCCTCCTCTGCGTAAGTGAGCAGTGATACGAGCTTCACACCTGCCATTGCAGCGTATCCATTGTAGTTGGTGTAGAAGGGTTCGGGGACGAGAATTTCATCGCCGTGATCAGTCACTGCGAGCATTGCGAAGAGGATGGCCTCACTTCCTCCCGTGGTAATCATCACGTCCTGCAGCTCCACGGTTATCCCAAAGTCTCGCAGATATTCGCATACAGCGTGCCGGAGCTCCTGTAAGCCCAGAGAAGGGCCATAGCTGAGTACCGTCTCCGAATGCGAAGAGATAGCTTCGAAGACCTCCTTCGGTGTGGGGATGTCCGGTTGGCCTATGTTCAGATGGTATATGTGTATACCCCTTTCCTTTGCACTATCTGCATAGGGGGCGAGCCTCCTGATCGGCGAAGCTGGCATCTCGACGGCTCTTCTGCTTATCGATGACATCCCGAACCTCTGGAGCTATAGTAAGAACAGACATAATCGAAGTCAAGAGAAGGAAAGACGGGGTTGACAACTTTCCGCCGTTTTGTTATGTTAGTGAAATTTTCGACTGGGGAGTACTATGCGAACGTATTGCGTGAAGGAAAGAGAAATTGAGAGAAAGTGGTGGCTGGTGAACGCTGAAGGAAAGGTGCTTGGCCGGCTGGCGAGCAGAATTGCGCACCTGTTAAGGGGCAAGCACAAGGCTTACTTCTCACCTCACATGGATTGTGGCGATTTTGTGGTAGTTACGAATGCGAAAAAGATATACTTCACTGGCAGGAAGCGTGAGAACAAGATGTATTACAGACATTCCGGTTATCCAGGCGGATTGAAGGTGACGCCACTGCAGAAGCTACTCGAGAAGAAGCCGGAGGAAGTACTCAGATTGGCCGTGAGGGGGATGCTCCCCAAAAACAGACTCGGAAGGAAGCTTCTCGGGAAACTGAAGATCTACGCGGGACCGGATCATCCTCACCAGTCTCAGAGACCTTCACCTCTGGAGTTCAGCTGATGGATAAGTACTGTGCCGTAGGCAGAAGGAAGCGGTCTGTTGCGAGGGTAAGGTTAATACCCGGTCAGGGGAAATGGCTCGTCAACAGCAAGTCTCCTCAGGAGTACTTCGGAAGGGAGACGCTGATCAAGATTGCCGAACAACCCTTCGTCGTAACGGACAGTGTTCAGAAGTTCAATGTGGTTGCTGAGGTCGACGGTGGGGGTATTTCAGGCCAGGCGGGCGCACTGCAGCTTGCCATAGCACGCGCATTGACAGTGTATGATTCAGATTGCAGACCTAAGCTGAAGAAGCAGGGTCTTTTGACGAGAGATCCGCGAGAGAAGGAACGGATGAAATATGGACTTGCAAAGAGAAGGAAGAGATACCAGTATTCGAAGAGGTAATCAATGAGGAGAAGGCGTTGGCTATAGTTTCGATGAAGGACCTGCTTGAGTCTGGAGTCCATTTCGGGCACAGAAAGCGCAGATGGAATCCAAGGATGAAGAATTACATATTTGCGGAGAGAAATGGGATACACATAATAGATCTGGAGCAGACGCTGGAGTTGTTGAAAGAGGCGTACTTGGCGGTGAGGACGAAGATTGAAGAGGGAGGGTCGATTCTCTTTGTAGGAACGAAGAAACAGATCAGGGACATCATCGAGGAGGAAGCGAAGCGGTGCAATGCTCACTGGGTTACGGAGCGGTGGCTGGGAGGAACGCTTACGAACTACAGGACGATCAAGAGAAGTATTGAGAAGTATCGAAAACTGCTGGATATGGAGAAGAAGGGCGAGATTGAAAGGCTCATCAAGAAGGAAGGCCTCAAGTTGATAAAGGAAAGGGAGCGGATGGGGAAGTTGCTCGAGGGAATAAGGGAGATGGATGAAATGCCCTCCGTGCTCTACGTGGTCGATGTGAAGAAGGAGGAGACGGCGGTTTTGGAGGCGAGGAAGGTTGGGATTCCAGTTGTGGGCTTGGTTGATACGAATGGGAATCCGGACTACGTGGACTATCCCGTACCGGGCAATGATGACGCCATAAGATCTGTGAAGCTGATTACTGGCTTCATCGCTACCGCAGTCCTGGAAGGCAGAATGACACAGAGTGGGGAGAAGGGAGATGATCGAAAAACTGAAGGAACTGAGGAATAAGACTGGCGTCGGTATCATGGATTGCAAGAGGGCGCTCGAAGAGGCGAAGGGCGACATAGACACTGCGGTAGAGATTCTACGGAAGAAAGGCATCGCAAAGGCTGAGAAGAAGCTTGGGCGAATCACGAAGGAAGGCGTCATCGGATCCTACATTCATCCCGGCGAGAAACTGGGAGTCCTGGTAGAAGTCAATTGCGAAACGGATTTTGTGGCAAACAATAAGGACTTCAGAAAACTGGTGAGGGAACTTGCCATGCATATCGCAGCCTGCAGTCCGCTGTGCGTAGACAGGGGCGAAGTTCCTGAGAACGTAACAGAGAAGGAGAAGGAGATCTATACTGAGCAGGCGAGAAGAACGAAGAAGCCGGAGAAGATAATACCACGGATCGTTGAAGGCAAAATGGAGAAGTTCTACGCAGACAACTGCCTGCTCGAGCAGCCTTTCGTAAAGGACCCTGAGAGAACTGTGGCAGATATTCTTAAGGAGGGGATCGCCAAATTCGGTGAAAATATCACCGTCAGGAGGTTCGTAAGATACCGACTGGGTGAGGAGTGAAACCGAAGTACCAAAGGGCGCTTCTTAAGATGGGGGGTGAGGTTTTCTCCAGCAAGGAGAACGTCATCGATAAGGGCTCTCTTGAATTCATAACGAGGGAACTCCAGGAAGGGCTGGCTACTGGTACGGCGCTTGGAATAGTGGTTGGTGGAGGAAACGTGTTCAGAGGGCAACGTGCATCCGATCTGGGAATGGACCGTGTGACGGGTGATTATATAGGGATGCTCGGCACGATGATAGACTCGCTTGCTCTCCAGGACTCCTTGGTGCAGAAAGGAATTCGGGCAAAGGTGATGAGTGCAATAGAGATGAGTCCGATTTCGGAGAGGTTCGCGAAAGAGAAGGCCATCTGCCACCTGGAACAAGGCTATGTCCTCATATTCTCATGTGGGACAGGGAATCCTTATTTCACGACGGATACTGCAGCATCACTGAGGGCCGTGGAGGTGGAGGCCGATGTGCTGTTGAAGGGCACGAAGGTGAACGGCGTGTACTCGGACGATCCCATGAAGGACCCTCAGGCCAGGAGATTTGGCAGACTTTGCTACCTCGATGTACTGACCAAGCGGCTCGGGGTGATGGATGCTACCGCTGTCTCTCTCTGCATGGATCACAAGCTTCCCGTGATTGTGTTTGACATCTATAAACGTGGAAATCTGAGGCGAGTACTTTCTGGTGAGGATGTTGGCACCCTCATAACTGATTGACATGGTAGGAGAAGTCTATAAGATATGTGAAGAGAAAATGGGCAAGGCATTGGAAGTACTGAGAAATGAGTTCGCAGGAATTAGAACAGGGAGAGCAACAACTCAACTTCTTGACGGGATAAAGGTGGAGTGCTATGGGTCTACCTTTCCTTTGAAGGAATTAGCTACCCTAGGAGTTCCTCAGCCAAGACTACTCGTGGTCCAACCCTACGACAAAACGATTCTGCCCGATATCGAGAAATCGATACTCAACTCTCAGCTCGGACTCACTCCGGTGAACGACGGAAAAGTCATCAAGCTCCCAATCCCCCAACTTACGGAGGAGAGAAGAAAGGATCTTGCCAAACTCTCTCACAAATTGGCAGAGGACGTGCGAGTGGCAATCAGAAACGTGAGGCGTGATTCAAACGAGAAGGTCAAGTCGCTTGAGAAGGATGGCGACATCTCGGAAGATGACAGGGAGACGTCTCTGAAGAAAATCCAGGAAATCACGGACCGCTACATAGAGAAGGTTGACGAACTCGTCTCCAGGAAGGAAAAGGAGATCATGGAGGTATGACGGGGAGCTCCAACCTTGGGAAAAGGAGGTGATAGGTTCGGCCATATCATTTGGACCCGACAGAGTCAAAGGCTTTTACAAGGGAGGTGAAGATGTCCAAAAAGATAATAGTGTGTGCTGTGGCTCTGTGCATCGTGGGCAGTCTGGCATGGGCGAAGAAATACCCCATGTGGGAGCTCTATGAGAAAAACTTCGTGAAAGCGAAGTATGTGGACCTCACCCATGCATTCCGCCCCGATCAGCCGGTGTGGCCCGGATTCGGCAACGCGAAGTTCATGCCAACAAAGGCTGGCGCGGACTTGGGCGACTACGCGAAGAAGGGAGATGTGTACACCTATGAGAAGCACGGCTTCGTGGCCACCGCATATGAGATTCCTACTGACCAATACGGGACACAGCTCGATCCGCCCTCTCACTGGGACGCGTACTACGCGACGATCGACGAACTTCCGGCAACCTATTGCGTGAGACCTTTAGTGGTGATAAACATCGCCGACAAATGCAAAGAGAATCCCGGATATCACTGCTCTGTGGCCGACATAAAAGCATGGGAAGACAAGTACGACAAGATTCCGGAGGGTTCCGTCGTGATGGTCCGTTCAGACTGGAGCGCGAGATGGCCAGATGATCCAAATTTCAACCAGAAGCCCTTCCCAGGAGTTGGTCTCGATGCTCTCAAGTACCTCCACGAAGAGAGGAAAATTCTCTTCCATGGGCACGAGCCTCTGGACACGGATACTACCCCAGGCCTTGAAGGAGAGTACTGGCTCATGCACGCTGGGTACTGTCAGGCGGAGGGCGTGGCTAACCTCTGGATGGTCCCTGAAGCGGGAGCGCTCGTGGCAATCGGCTTCGCGAAGCCTATGGGAGGCACAGGAGGATATGCGCGATACATCGCGATATGTCCCTCCGATTGGGAGTACGGCGTCTCTGTGAAGGATGCTCCCGGTGCGCCACTTCCGAAGCACGAGAAGCCTCTCCATTGGGATGAAGAAAAAGGGATGAGGGTACGTTAGGACGGCGGACTGTATGCGTAACACGACGAGGTGCAAGTTGAAAGGGGGAGAAATGAGAAGCAAACTCTTTATCGGTCTTATCTGCACCATGCTGATAGTGCCCTTTGTCAATGCGCAGCCGAAGGTGAAGTTAGGAGGTCTCTTCTACGTGTACTCCTTCATGTGGAAGAATGCAGATTTCAACGGTGATACAGACGATGGGGATCAGCACTTCTATCTGCACGGTGATCTTCACGGAACCGCAGACTTCGGCAAGGGGATCTCTGCAAAGGTGAAGATCGGTGACTGGGGGACATTCGGCAGGCACTCGATATTTGGGACAGGTCCTGATGGGTTGGCGGTCCCGAGTTGGTACTACGGTTGGGATGAGGTGGGCGTTCATATCATGGAAGCCTATCTCATGGCGAGCAACCTGTGGGACAGTCCCTTCGGCCTTCAGGTGGGGAAACAGCATGTGCTGTACGGAGACGGGATGGTCGCATTTGATGGTGGTGAAGACGGCTTCATGGGAGGAAAACTCTTCTACAATCACGAGATGTTCGACATGGATCTCTTCTGGTACCGGTTGATCGAAGGAGGAGGCACGAGTTATATCGGGTCCGGAATGACCAATATCCCCGATGACCTCGATCTCTTCGGTGCGTACGGAACGCTTAAACTCATGGAGGGCGGCATACATCTGAGTCCCTACTGGTTCTGGCGCACGGAAAGCTGGAAGTACGCCCCGGAAGCCAAAGATACCGTCTACAGCGACAACCCCATGTGGCTCGGTGGAAGAGTAGAAGGAACTCCGATAGGAGCATTGCACGTCAAGGGCGAGGTTGCGATGATGATGGGGAAATACGAAGACATGATGGACACGCTCGACTACAAGGGCATGGCATTCATGGGCGAAGCCAACTACTCGCTTGATGAGATGGGTGTGCCAGTGTCGTTCGGCGGAGCGTATGTGTCCTTCTCTGGAGATGATGACGACACTGACGATGAGTGGAAAGTCTACGAGAGTGCCACCAATGGCCCATACACCTTCGGCTTCTACAAGGGCTGGCCGGGATTCGGTCCCGCTCACACTCTCCTCACCGGATATGGATTTGCGTGCTGCGCGTATTGGGAGTCCATGATGGCGAATCTGAACGTGATCAACGGTCATCTGCAGTATGCGACTGGCCCGGTGGCTCTCAGAGTCGATTTCTTCAACTACGCACGGAATGCAGTACCTGAGGGAGTGGAAAGCGCGATGGGCAATGAGATCGGCGTTCACATGACTTACAACTACATGGATGCCCTCACGTTCGGCTTCGCGGGTGGATACTTCATGCCCGGGGAATACTTCGGAGAAGACCTCGACGCGATGCTTGGTGGATACATCTACATGGCGAAGGGATTCTGAAACACAATAAGGGGGGCTTAAGCCCCCCTTATTTTTTGTCCAACAGTCTCTCCTGGGATCCGTAAGGAGAGTCGAGAAACCTCTCTATTGTGGCTGCAATCATCGGGGTTGCCTTTGTTTCTGACAGGTCCACCCACTGCACATCTGGAATTCTCTTGAACCAGGTGAGCTGGCGCTTCGCGTAAGCTCTGGTGTGCTTCTTGATAAGGGCCGTGGTCTCCTTGAGTCCCAGTTCCCCTGAGAGGTGGGCGATGACCTCTTTGTATCCCAGCGTATTGAGAGAATTGAGATCCTTGGAGTACCCCATCCTGAGAATGGACTGTACTTCTTCCACCAGACCTCGTTCAATCATTTTGTCTACCCGCCACTCAATCCTTCTCTTCAAATCCTCTTTCTCCCGATGGAGGCCGATGTACAGACTGGAGAAATGCCTTCGAGATGTGTGTCCCTGCTGTTGTTTCGAAATGGGAATGCCCGTCGTCTCATATACCTCAAGCGCCCTAACCAATCTCTTCAGGTCATTAGGATGAATCCGCGCCGCCGCGTGAGGATCCACTCGCGTCAGACGTGAGTGGAGCGCCTTTGTGCCAAGGCTTCTTCCCTGGGTAATGAGTCGACTTCGTAGCTCGTGGTTGACGGGAGGCGCAGGGAAAAAACTCTCCAATAACGCCTGAATGTAGAGTCCGGAACCACCCACGAGGAGCACTCTCCTGCCGGACGCCAGAAGGCCGTCAATGACCTCACGCGCCTCCTCTCCATATCTCGCTGCCGAATAGTCAACATCAGGCTCCACAAGGTCAATCATCCAGTGAGGAACTGACCTGCGCTGTTCAACAGACGGTTTCGCAGTCCCTATGTCCATATATTTGTATATTTGGCGTGAATCGGCAGACACGATCTCTGCTCCGATGCTGCGCGCCACCTCTATTCCCACCTCTGTCTTCCCCACTCCGGTCGGACCCACCACGACACCAATCCTTCGAATTGGGGTCAGGTCTTGACTTAAAGACATAACAGATCCTTTTTGAGCATCGAAACAATTCTCGCTGTCTCCGGCTGCCGTCCCATCGTCTCCTCGAACCTCGCCACAGCCTTGGAGACGGCAGGGTAGTTTATCCCGAATCTCTTCCCCATCTCTTCGATCTTCTCGGAGCAGCACTTCCTGGTCAAGTACAGTGCGATTTTCCTTGGGAGGAAATCCCTTCTTCTCGTCAGTATCTCCTCCTCACTCACGCGAAAGAACTGGCTCGTCTTCTGGAGTACGTCGTCCATGCTTGGGCGCGTGAGCTTTTTCGCCGAGGGTATCTCCGCGTCGCGGCGCGCTCGGGAAATCCGGGCTTTCACCTTCTGGACGAAGGATTCAGAACCTAATACAAAACTAGCTCTTACCTTTTGGAACGGATCTTGCTCCGCCGCCTTCTCCTGAACGAATTGCTGATAGGCGATTCTCCAGTTGGCACCCAGTCTTTCTCTCACCCATTCACAATCTATCCAATTCTCTCTTCTCATGCCCAGATATGTTCTGTAACTGCTCCATTCATATTCCTCGGGAGTCCTGACCAGGTGCGCTCTCACCGGGTTCAGATGGAGATAGCGTGAGAGCACAAGCAGGTACGCCTCCTTGTCGACGAGAATCGCTTTGTACCTTCCCTGAAACAACGGGCCTGCTCGCTTCAGTCGTCTATTGTGGTAGACGACGTAGGAAGCGTTCAGTGCGTGCATGAAACTGGAGAGATTTCCCGCCGGCGTTTCCACCAACAGATGATAGTGGTTATCCATTAGTACATAGATGTAGAGGACTACATCGTATCTCTTCAGATTCTCTCTGAGGTACTCCAGGAACTTCTCACGGTCCCTTCTGTCGGCGAAGACGTCTCGCCCCTCAATCCCTCTGGAGATCACATGATATAGTGCTCCGCTGAACTCGAGCCTCAGTGGCCTCGCCATGAACAGATGATACCATCTTATGTCTTTAAGTCAAGACCTGACCCCAATTGATGGGTTGACCGGCGGACATTCCTGTAGTAGACTTAAGGTGATGGGTCGTAAGGGGATAGCAGATCTGCCTCTTCACTACGGAAGGGCGCCGAGATGGCTTTTCGACAAGATGAGGGAACTTGCTCGTGAGGTCATCATCTCCATGGTTTCGGAGTTCAGCCCTCAGTACGTGCTGGAGAGACTCTCTGATCCCTTCTGGTTTCAGGCATTTGGGTGTGTGTTGGGATTCGACTGGCATTCGAGCGGGCTCACGACTACCGTGTGTGGTGCAATGAAGGAAGGATTGAAGGGAGTGGATGCGGAACTGGGATTGTTTGTTACCGGTGGGAAGGGAAGCACATCCAGGAAGACCCCCAGGGAAATAGAAGAGAAGTCACATTACCTGTCAGGTTCTCCGGACCCCCTCGTCTACGCCAGCAGAATGGCCGCGAAGGTGGATTCAGCTGGCCTACAGGACGGGTACACGCTCTATCATCACTGCTTTATCTTCACCCCACAGGGAGACTGGTGCGTCATACAGCAGGGGATGAATCCCGCGAACCGTTATGCGAGACGCTATCACTGGCTGTCCCGGGGACTGGACGATTTCGTCTGTGAACCTCATAAGGCAATTCTCTCAGAGGCCAGTGGAGAAGCGCTCAATCTGGTGGCCTTGGAGAGCGAAGGTGCGAGAGACGTGTGCACAGAACTCTCAAAGGAGGACCCTGCGAAGACTGTCGCGGAGCTCCACAAGGTGAAAAGGATGCATCTCGGGGCACATCACCATGTCGACCTTAACGAGTTGAATCCTGAACGAATCGGGAGGATACTGCTCAGGACATATGAAGGGCAGCCCGAGGATTTCGAGCGTCTACTCGGGATGGAGGGAATCGGACCGAAGACGATGAGGGCTCTCGCGTTACTCTCAGAACTCGTATATGGGGTTGCTCCAAGTTTCAGGGATCCGGCGAGATTCAGCTTTGCGCATGGTGGGAAAGATGGACACCCCTATCCTGTCGACAGGGACACCTACTCGAGGACCATTGAGATTCTGAAAACCGCCGTGATGGAGGCAAGACTGGGACACAGTGACAAGATGAGAACCATCAAGAGGTTGGGGGAGATATGAGGATAGATGAGTATGGGTTCGGGCGTATCGTCATAGATGGGAAGAAGTATACAACTGACGTGGTAATCTATCCTGATAGAGTAGATTCGAGCTGGTGGAGAAAAGTGGGACATGAGCTTCGCGTCGACGATATCGAGGAGGCGATAAGAGAAAGGCCTGACGTACTGATAGTAGGTACGGGGTCACCAGGACTCATGAAGGTATTACCGGACACCCGTGTGAGGCTGAGACAGGAGGAGATCGAGCTTATCGTGATGCCCACCGAACAGGCCTGCCACACCTTCAACGAAATTGTAGGCGCGAAGAAGGTGGTGGCATGTCTCCATCTCACCTGCTAACCTTCGCAGGAAGAGAACTTACGATCATCCTTTTCAGTTCTTCCACTCCCTCCCCTGTCAGAGCGGAGATGGCTGCGGAGTTGGGATATCGTTTCAACGCTCTCCTGGCGGAATTCCCATTGGTGAGGAGGTCGATCTTGTTGAACGCCAGCAGAGATGGCTTGTCAAGACATCCAAGTTCTGCCAGGACTCTGTTTGCATCAGCCAGTCTGTCCTCGAAGTTCGGGTCGCTTATATCCACCACGTGTAGCCTGAGGTCTGCGTTGACGACCTCTTCGAGGGTCGAATGAAAGGATGCGACGAGATGATGAGGAAGGTCCTTTATGAATCCCACTGTGTCGGTGAGCAGAAATCTCCTTCCCTCATCAAGGACGACGAGCCTTGTTCGAGGGTCGAGGGTGGTGAAGAGCTTATCTTCCACCCTCACGCCTGCGTGCGTCAGTCTGTTCATCAGTGAAGATTTACCCGCATTTGTGTAGCCGACAATCGCGATGTTCGAGAAAACCCTTCTCTTCTTCCTCTGTATCTGCCGAGTAAGCTCCAACTTCGTCAACTCCAGTTTCAGCCGCCCTATCCTGTCCCGAATCCTCCTTCTGTCCACTTCCAGCTTCTTCTCGCCCGGGCCCCTTGTTCCTATTCCTCCGCCGAGCCTCGAGAGCGATATCCCCTTGCCCACGAGCCTCGGGAGACGATAGGTGAGTTGAGCGAGTTCGACCTGGATGTATGCTGCCTTCGTCCTGGCGTGCTGAGCAAAGACTTCAAGGATCAGTTCTGTACGATCGACGACCTTTCGTTTTACCATCTCCTCAAGATTCCTGCTTTGTGCTGGAGTGAGATCGGTGTCGAATATGGCACAATCGATGTTGTGGAGACCGCAGAGGCTTCTGATTTCGTCGACCTTTCCCTTTCCGATGAAGAATCGTGGGTCGGGCGTCTCCTTAACCTGGAGGATTTTCTCGACCACTTCGACGCCAGCAGTGGAAGAGAGTTGGGCGAGTTCCTCTAACGAGTCAGCTTCGTCCCATCTTTGAGAAGGGGAACCTGCGACCCCAACGAGAAGCGCCCTCTCTTTCTTCTTCTCAACTTCGTACATGTAGGCGAGAAATCGTCTCTGGACGAGAGCTCGAGGCACACATCACAGATTACTATACTGACGAACCCGGAGATTGTCAATAGATGGCCATATCACCGATGTGTCTCAGTTCTCGCAGTGATTGCGTGTACAAGACCAAGGGGTTTTTGTAGAGGAGGCTTCAACGGCCACCCGGCCTACCAGCGTCAATGTGACTCACTCCAAAATAGAGCGCAATATGGCCCCTGATTCTCCTACCAGGCGTGAAGTTTTGTCCATACGGACCCGTAGGGGAAGCCGATCTCAAGATCCCGAAACTTCGGGACGCCACAAATGCCCCTTGGTCATCTATGCAATCACTGCCGAATTTTGTGTACAACCCCATATCAGCATGTGCTCTCCTCTTGGGTGTGATCCATTGGCGAGTGAAGGATTTCCAGCCAGTGCGTTGCTACGTACACGAATGTCGTGCTCACCATTCAGTCTGGCACCGCGAGGAAGTGGAGGCGCTGGGATTGCGGCTCGAGGTTGACATGGTGCCTTTCCTCTGATATAGATTGTGGGGATGGTGCTGCTGTTCCTGTTCATCAGCGTAAGCCTTGCAATCTCCGATACTCCCGTCGAGTACGAGAAGGGTATCGAAGCATACGAGCGCGGCGAATTCGAGGTATCGAGGGCGCACTTCCGCAGTTTTCTGCTTTCCCACAAGGAACATCCACTCTATCCCGATGGGCTCTATTACTACGGGAGGCTGGAGAGAGATGGAGAAGAGGCGAAGAAGATATACCTCTACCTCGTCGCGCACTATCCGGACAACAAATGGGCACCCCATGCGTGTTTCATGGTCGCCAAATACCACTACGCCAATGAAGACTTCGACACGGGAGGCAACTGGTTGAGAAAATTGATTTCGACCTATCCTGAGAGTGAGCTTGCAGACTCGTCCAGGAGTCTGCTGAGGCGAATGGTACGAAGAGAAGATGGGAAGAAATGGGCAATACAGGTGGGCGCATTCAAGGATTACGGCAATGCACGGAGGGCGGTAAGGAATCTCCGGAATCTGGGATATCCGGTAGTGCTCGTGAAGAGAAAGGGGTCCCAGAGCGTTCTCTGGCTGGTGAGGGTGGGGTACTACTACGAGCGAGGTGAGGCACTCGCCGCCCAGACGGTATTGGAGGAGAGGGGCTTCAGGACGTATCTGGTTGAGCGACCATGCCAAAACTGACCCCTCTATTGGCCCAGTATCAAAGGATAAAAGAGAAACATAGAGACGCGATTCTTCTCTTTCGCCTCGGCGACTTCTACGAAACCTTCTATGACGATGCCAAGCGTGCCGCCAAGATTCTCAACTTGACTCTCACCTCGAGGCCATGCGGGAAGCAGCACAGGGTCCCTTTGGCCGGATTTCCCTACAAGGCCTCCGAGACGTACATCGACAAGCTGGTGAAGGCGGGACAAACCATCGCAATATGTGAGCAGCTGGGGGATGCAAAGTCCTCACGTGAACTGGTATACAGGGAGGTAGTAGAAGTCATAACACCAGGGACCGTATGCAGAGAGTCGCTACTCGATACGAGAAGAAATAACTACCTTGTGTCGATCTCCTCGGACGGAGAGAGATTCGGTCTGGCGTTCTGCGATCTCTCCACGGGTGATTTCAGGCTCACCGAACTCGGCCGTAACAAAGTGCTGGAAGAACTGGAACGAATAGATGCAAAGGAACTCCTCATGCCGTCTTCCTTCCAGCTTAAGGTTACGGGTCCCGTGCGCTCGCTGGACGACTATCGTTTCGATCCTCATGCCGGTTACGAGAGACTCAGGCAGCATTTCGGTGTAGCTTCACTTTCTGGCTTCGGATGTGAAGAGATGAAACTGGCCCACGGTGCGTCCGGAGCCATCTTCTCGTATCTGGAGGAGACGCAGAAACGCACGATTGACAACATCACGAAGCTCTCCCCTTACCGTGTGGAGCAATTCATGTGGATCGATACAACGACTCGAAGAAATCTTGAACTGCTGGAGAGAATACGAGACTCTGGGAGAGAAGATACCCTGCTCGCAGTACTCGATCGGACAAGTACTGCAATGGGAGCAAGAGAAGTGAGGAGATGGATTCTCTCCCCCCTTCTTGATCTGCAGGCGATAAAGAAGCGGCAGGATGGGGTGGCCGAACTTCTCGAATCAGAGCGACGGAAAGCGATAGAGAAAGTGCTCCTGCAGCTGGGAGACATAGAGCGGCTGATAAGCAAGGTAGCGCTTGAGAAAGCCACTCCACGAGATGTGATAGCACTGCGGGAGTCGCTCACTCGCCTTCCGGCAGTGAAAGCGTTGCTCCAGGACTTCACGTCATCGTACCAAAGAGAGATCGACGGACGGATATCGAGATTCGACAGCGTGTGTGAGCTGATTTCCTCCGCCATTGTGGATTCCCCTCCGAGTACCAGCCAGGAGGGAGGCATTATCAAGCCTGGGTTCGATGGTGAAGTCGATCGACTGAGGGGACTCACCAGTTCCGGCAAGACGCTGATCGCGGAAATGGAGGCGAAGGAAAGGGCGCGAACGGGAATCACCTCTCTTAAGGTAGGGTACAACTCTGTGTTTGGGTACTACATAGAAGTAACCAAGCCCAATCTACATCTTGTTCCTGAAGGGTATATGCGCAAGCAGACACTGGTGAATGCTGAGAGATACATCACTCAGGAACTGAAGGAACTTGAGACGAGTGTACTTGGAGCAGAGGACAAGCTGAAAGAGATGGAGCATGACATCTTCTGCAGAGTGCGAAAAGAGATCGGTACGGTGACCGACAGGGTGCAGGAGTCGGCGAGAGCTATAGGTGAGCTTGATGTCCTCTGTTGCCTCGCGCGTGTCGCGAAGGAAAACAGATGGACGAAACCGACGGTAGATGGGACTGACCGGATAAGGATCGTGGATGGAAGGCATCCGGTCGTGGAGATGATGGTGGCCGGAGGGTTTGTACCGAACTCCTGTGAACTGAACGGGACGACGCAACAGATATTGGTCATTACCGGCCCGAACATGGCCGGGAAGTCAACATACCTCCGTCAGATCGCACTCATAGTGATCCTGGCTCAGATCGGTTCGTATGTACCTGCAAAAGATGCGAAGATAGGGCTGGTTGACCGGATTTTCACGAGAATTGGAGCTTCGGACGATCTATCGAGGGGAGTGTCGACGTTTCTGGCGGAGATGAACGAGGCAGCGAACATACTGAACAACGCCACTCCGCGTAGTCTGGTGCTCTTGGATGAGATAGGAAGGGGCACATCGACATATGACGGTCTCTCCATTGCGTGGGCTGTGGTAGAGCACCTGCACAACAACCCAGTGGTAAAGGCCAGGACGCTCTTCGCTACGCATTATCATCAGCTCACGGAGCTTGAGTATGTGCTTGAGGGTGTGAAAAACTACAATGTCGCCTGCAAAGAAGTGGGTGAACGAATCGTATTTCTCAGGAAAGTCGTGCCTGGGGCGTCTGATCGGAGCTATGGTGTCGAGGTCGCGAAACTGGCGGGACTGCCAAGGGAAGTGATAGAGAGGGCGAGAGAAATCCTGGAAAATCTTGAAGAGGACGAATTCCTGGTCCCGGGAATGCCTCGGCTTGCGAAGAGCAAGGATAGAGAAGTGGGACCATCCGAACAGCTGAGCATCTTCTCCTCCTCACTCGTGAACCTCAAGGAGGAGCTGTCGAAGCTGAACCTCGAAGGGATGACCCCCATTGAGGCTCTGAACAGACTCTTCGAGTTGAAGAAACTTCTCGATTCGCACAAGTGACCGTGAGAAACGGCCATTCCCTTGACAGTCGGACTACCTCAGTTCTATAATCTGGGCCATGGGAAGACGTTTCTATTTCACCTTTCTCAAGGTCGGTGCAGGCGTTGGGCTTATCATTCTGCTCCTCCATATGGCTCCCCTCCGTGAAGTGGGCGCAGATCTGCGGAATGCTAATCCAGGGTATCTCCTGCTCGCTGCAGTGGTGTACCTTGCGGGCTTGCTGGTCGGGCCACTCCGTTGGTCCAAGTTGCTGTCAGTAAAAGGGATAGAGGTGTCTTTCAGGAAACTTGCGTCCTACTTCTTCATTGGCCTCTTCTTCAACAATTTCCTGCCTACGATCGTGGGCGGAGATGTCGCGAGGGCAACGTACGTCGCGATGGATTCGAAAAAGAAGTCGGAAGCTTTTGCATCCACGATTGTGGACAGGGCAATAGGATTCTTCGCACTCACAGTCATCGTGCTTTTCATTACCCTGGGCTTCTCACATGTCCTTATGGATAAGGGGGTGGTACTGGTCGCTGTCGCGTTGATATTCATCGTCACGGGGTGTGCAGCGCTTCTGTTCAAGACATCAATTTTCAACAGGCTGAGTGCTATGCTTCCGAGGATAAGGTGGTTCAATGTCGGAAGAGGCGTTGCGAATGTGTACAGCTCGATTTACCTCTATAGAAAACACAGGTCGACATGCCTCCTTGCATTCGGTCTCTCGGTGGTACTGCAGTCGTCAATGATAGTATCGAACTACATCCTTGGATATTCTGTCGGAATGAGGATTGCCGCTGTGTACTTCTTCCTGTTGATACCCATCATCGCGTTCGTCTCGATGATACCTGTAACACCAAATGCGATAGGAGTGAGAGAATGGGGATACAGACTTCTATTCATCCAAATAGGTGCGACAGAGGCTCAGGCCGTGTCGCTGTCCGTTCTGAACCTGTTTCTCGTGCTCCTCGTGTCTCTGATTGGGGGATTACTATTCGTTGTGAGGAGGGAAAGAATAAAGGTATGAGACGGGCGTGTGCGTTGGGGTGTGTTCTTCTTCTCTTCGCCTTTCCGGTGATGGGACAAAGGTTACTGGTATACATGGACCTTGCCCAGACCGATCACCTGAAGGCGTATGGGGTTGCGTATTGGGCATTGCAGCGCGGCTGGTCGGTGGAGTGGTTGCTCAACTACAGAGGTGGATCGTTCATGTTCGATGCTTCCCAGGAAATAGAGCGGATCTGCAATTTGAGAGGAGTGGCGTATTCGATTCTGGCAGGTTCGGATGCAGCAGACATATACAGCGCTATAGAAGAGAACAACATGGAGGTAATCCTACTCGAGAAAGCGCCAAAGATCGCCGTGTACATTCCTCCTCATCATGAGCCCTGGGATGATGCGGTTGCTCTGGCTCTCGACTATGCAGAAGTTCCGTACGATAGAATATGGGACGCTGACGTGCTCGCAGGTGAACTCGCGAAGTACGACTGGCTACACCTCCATCACGAAGATTTTACCGGTCAGTTCGGGAAGTTTTACGCAGGCTACAGGAATGCGGACTGGTACCGAGAAGAGGTGCAGATGAACGAGAAGATGGCGCGCACACTGGGTTTCAAGAAGGTCTCCGACCTCAAGCTGGTGGTCGCAAAGACGATCAAGGAGTATGTGAAGAACGGCGGATTCCTCTTCGCGATGTGCTCAGCCACTGACACATATGATGTGGCGCTGGCTGCTGACGGTATCGATATTGTCCCATCGGTATTCGATGGGGATCCTACTACTCCTGCGTGCAACGATAAGCTCAACTTCGAGAATACACTCGCGTTTCACGATTTTGAGGTAGAATTGAATGCGATGGTCTACGAGCACTCCACAATAGATACGTACCTGGAGAGTACGAGAAGAGGACCTGATATCTACTTCACCTTGTTTGAGTTTTCTGCGAAGTACGACCCTGTCCCAACGATGCTCACGCAGGACCATGTCGCGGTTATCAACGAATTCCTGGGCCAATGCTGCGGGTATCATGCGCGTACTGTGAAGCCGGGCTGCATCATACTCGGAGAGGTGGAAGGGACAGATGAGATCAAGTACTTGCACGGTAAGCTGGGCCGAGGATTCTTCACATTTCTGGGAGGTCACGATCCGGAAGATTATGCACACAGAATCGGTGATCCACCGACGAGACTGGAACTGCACAAGAACTCTCCTGGGTATAGGCTCATTCTGAACAATATACTGTTCCCCGCCGCGAAGAAGAAAGAGTTGAAGACGTGAGGTCTCAACCAGAATGTCTGATCTGCGCATTGAAGCAGGTTCTGAAGACCGCGGAGTTCGCTGGAGCGGACATCACGCTGCAGACAGACATGTTGAGAGAGGCAATGGATGCACTTCGAGATGTATCTCTGGAAAGGTCTCCAGCAGAGATCTCATCTGTCGCCATACGCTCGAGTCTCTGCAAACTTGACGCGTCGGATCCTTTCAGGTTGATAAAAGCAGAACACACCAGGCTTGCGCGGTCCATGTACCCGCACTTCGAACGGATGGTGAGAGAGAAATCGGATCCGCTTGAGGCAGCACTCAGGGTTGCCGCCTGTGCAAATCTGATCGACCTCGGTTCGAGGGAAGACGTAGAATTGATGCACGAGATGGAGAATGAAGCAGAGAGAGAACTGAAGAGGAACGATCTGGCTATCTTTTTGGGGAGGTTGCGTGCTGCCCGTTCCATCCTCTGGATAGCTGATAATGCAGGTGAGCTGGTATTCGACGGATTGGTATTGGAGCGACTCAAGGGTTTTGAGGTCTGGATCGGCGTGAAGGGTGCACCCATCCTGAATGATGCCACCGTCGAAGATGCGAAGGTGTCCCAGCTCGACGCGTATGGGAGAGTCGTTACCACAGGTTCCGGATGGCTGGGAGTGGTAAAAGAGAAATCCTCTGCTGAGTTCCTGGAACTCCTGGAAAGCGCAGATGTGGTTGTGGCAAAAGGACACGCGAATTTCGAAACTCTGGACTCCTATGAGAGAGAGATCTTCTTTCTACTGAAGGCGAAATGTGTTGTGGTGGCTCGAGAGCTCGGCGTGGACGTTGGTGATACCGTCTTTGTGAGAAACTCACCCTGAGTTATTCGTATCGCAGAGCCTCAATGGGATCGAGGCGGGCAGCCTTCATGCTCGGATATATCCCAAAAAAGAGGCCCACTCCGCAGGAGACGCCAAGTCCCACAAGAACGAGCCAGATCGGAATTGCGGCGGGCAGGTGAGCTGCGAGTGATATCAGTTTTGCGCCACCCAGCCCTAAGCCGATTCCTATGATCCCCCCGGAACCAGCGATTGCCACTGCTTCAACGAGAAACTGCTGAAGTATGTCGCGTCTTTTCGCCCCTACTGCCTTCCTTATTCCGATTTCGCGTGTTCTCTCAGTCACCGAGACGAGCATTATGTTCATGATCCCGATACCTCCGATTCCGAGGGAAAGCATGGTCACCCCGACCATCACGGCCTTCGTGGCACCGGTGACTCTATTGTACGTCTCCATGAGCAGGTCCTGGGTGTTGATGGCAAAATCGTCCGGCTTCCCCCACGCTACTCCTCTTCTCCTTCTGAGCACACTGCGTATCTCGTCGATCGCTTTGTCCTTGTCGCTCTTGGGAAGTGCCATGATGGTCACAGATCTTCTCTTGCCGTAGATCTTCTGAAAGGTGGTGATGGGAATGGCCACAAGATTGTCGCTGCTCTGCCCAAATATCTTTCCCTTCTCCTCCAATACCCCGACCACAAGAAACTTGTCTCCACCCAATTTGATCCATTCGTCCAGCGGATCTTCATCTTTGAAAAGGGTCTCGACGAGGTCATGTCCGATGACACAGACCTGTCTGCGATGCGTAACATCTGACTGTGTGAGGAATCTTCCTCTCTCGGTCCAATGGCTCTCTATTCTCTGCCATATGGGTACTGTACCCTCTACCGAAACATTCTCCATTTTCTTATCCATATACTTCACGGTAGCCCTTTCCCACTCCGATGTACCGACCTCCTCCACTTCAGGACACAATCTCCTCACGGCTTCTGCGTCCTCGAGAGTGAGGTCTTTTCTTCCTCTGTATTCCCACCATGAACCGCCAGTCTGTACCCACGGGAACTTCTGTATATAGATGACATCAGACCCTATGGCAGCAAGCTCACCTTTGATCTTGCTATCCAGGCCTGCTATGAGGGAGACTATACCTATGAAGACGGTTATGCCTATGATGATACCGAGCGTGGTGAGAAGTGAACGCATCTTGTGCGCCTTGAGGGCGTCCATTCCAAGCCAGAAACTTTCCTTAACGTCCATGTTCGTTCACCACCTTTCCATCCCTGAGATGGATTGTTCTCCCCGCTCTCTCTGCAACGTATGTCTCATGCGTTACGATGATCAGAGTGTTTCCATCCTCATGCAAATCGTCGAAGAGCGTGAGTATTTCTTCGCCTGTACGACTGTCGAGGTTCCCTGTGGGCTCGTCGGCGAGGACGAGGGTGGGAGACGTGACCAACGCCCGCGCGATCGCTGCCCTCTGTCTCTCCCCTCCGGAAAGCTGTGAGGGCAGATGGTTCATTCTGTCCGCAAGCCCGACCCTCTCGAGCACCAGAGCCGTCTTGTTGCGGCGGTCCCGGGAACGCACACCCGAATAGATAAGGGGCAGTTCGATATTGTGCATCACGCTGGCCCTCGGAAGAAGGTTGAAACTCTGAAAGACGAACCCTATCTCTCTGTTGCGTATTCTCGCCAGTTCCTCATCTGGAAGCAGATTCACCTTGATATCCTTCAGCCTGTACTCCCCGGAGGTTGGATTGTCAAGACATCCCAGAATGTGCATAAGAGTTGATTTGCCCGACCCCGATGGGCCCATGATGCTTACGTATTCGCCTTGCTCTATCTGAACAGACACACCTCTCAGTGCGTGGATTTCCACCTCACCCACTCTGTACACCTTGGTGATGTCAATGGTCTGTATCAGACTCACCTTTCTCCTCTCCAAATATGGTTGATGCGGTGACCCGGTCGCCTGCTTTCAGTGCACTGAGTACCTTGTAGCTCCCTGACACCACGGTATCTCCCTCGCTAACTCCTTCCTCAATCTCTACCCATTTCTCGTCTGATATCCCGGTCTTCGCATCTCTGTATTCCGCCTTTCCGTCTTGAATCACAAACAGACCCTCTTTCTCTTCCTTTTGGATCACACTCTGGATTGGCACCTTCAGAACGTCCGATTTCTCCTGGGTCACGATCTTGCACGTAGCAGACATATTTGGTTTCAATCCCTCCACTCTTTCCTTCAATTCTATCTTCACTTCGAAGTTGGTAACCTCCTCTGGCGTGCCGGGCCTATAGGTCGTTCCAGAGGATGAGACCTCCAGCACCTCTCCGGGGAACGTGGTATCAGGAAATGCATCGATGCTTACATGTGCCGAGCATCCGACCTTGATGTCGACGACATCCGATTCATCCACTTCACACACTGCAACCACTCTCTCGAGGTCGGAAATCGTCATAAGAACGGTTCCAGGATTGTTCATGGTGCCTACTACTGCGATCTCTCCCTCTTCTACATTGAGCTCCGTCACTATGCCGGAGATTGGAGTAATGATCTTCGTCTTCTGGAGTTCCTGGTGTGCTTCTTTCAGGGTCGCCTTTGCCTGCTCAACTTGTGTTTGGGCGATTTCGTACTCTGTCTTTATCGCTTGAAATTCCTCGTTTGAGATTAACCCTTTGTTGAAGAGTTCCTGACTCCTTGAGTACGTTGCTTCCTTGAACCTAAGACTTGAGGTTGCAGAATTGAGAGCACTCAAGGCTTTACTGACTCTTGCTTCCTGGTCTCTGGAGTCAACCAATGCCACAATCTGGCCCGGCTCAACGTGCTGCCCCTCCTTCACCGCGAGGTCAACGATCTTTCCCATGATATCAGAGCTCAACTGGACCTCGACATACGGACGTATTCGGGCAGGCGCCGAAACTGTCGATTGGATCTCTCCTCTGACCACAGGGGAAGCCTCGACCTTCGTGGCATCGGGAGACCGGACGAGATTGAGGACGATCACGAGCGCAATCAGAGCAGGAATTGCGATAAGTACGGCGAGCTTTCGTTTACTCATATATCCTCCTTCCCCACGATTGCCTTCAATCGCTCGATACCAAGTCTATAGTCGTAGAAAGCTTCTATTCGAGCGCTCTCAGCTTTGACAAGAGACAATTCTGCGTCGATGAGCTCAAGAATTGGGGCTGCTCCCAGGTCATATCTTTCCTTTGCGGCTTCGTAGCTTTCCTGGGCGAGTTCAAAGGCTTCCTCCGCCAGCTCCAATCTCTTCGTCGACTCCTCTATGGTAAGGTAGGAATTCTCCAGTTCAAGCCGAAGATTTCGTTCCACAATTTCTCTATAATGTTCTGCGCTCCTCAGTTCTGCGCTCCTCTTATTCGTGCTGAGGTATCTCTGGAATCCGGTGAAAATCGGCACCGAGATGGTCAGCCCAAATCGCCAATCCTTTCTTCCCTCATCCCAGGCTTGCTTGAGGGGGAAAGCATATCTTCCCTGGTATCCGTAGGTGGCACTGAAGGAGAGTTTGGGCAGATACGCTCCGTAGGATGCATAGAGATTGGCCTTCGCCAGTCCCAAATTCGCCTTGGCACTCCTCAGTTTCGGGCTGTGACGCGAGGCGAGTTCGAGCATCACTTCATAGGATGGCGGCTCTTTCAACTCGATGAGAGAATCCTCTTCGAGAACTATCTCCTCTGAAGGACCAAAACCAAGTGTGATCAGAAGATTGGATTTGGCCAGTTCCACATTTTTGGAGGCTTTGATCGCCTCGAGCTGGGCCTCGAGAAAGTCGACCTTGGCTTTGAGCAGAGCTGCTCGAGAGGCAGAACCAAGTCTATGAAGTTGTTCGGTCTTCTCGAGATTCTTTTCACTCTCTTTCAGTCTCGTTTCAGAAACCTGGCGGAGCTTCTTCATTCTGAACAGATTGTAGTAATCTTCTTTGGCCTTGAGCGACACGTTTAGCCTCTCCTTTGTGAATTCCATCTCGGACACTTCCTTTTGAGCTCTCAGTCGCGCCGAGAGCGCGAAACGTTCCGAATCGAAAAGGGTTTGCGAAAGCTGAAATGAGGCGCTCCAGGAAGTATCCTCAAGAGTGTAATAGCCGCCGGGCCAGGGAGTTTCAGTCCTGTACCTCGAATACCCGCCCGATACAGTGAGAGTGGGGAGAAAGTTTGACCAAGAACTCTGATATTCTGCAGTGGCTGCACGCACCTGTTCGCTCAGCTGTCTGAGAGTGAGATTGTGTTCTAATGCGATTTTCACACAATCGTCGAGGGTGAGAGGCTGAGAAGTGAGAAGACCAGCGACAAGGAATGGCGCGATCGAGAATCCCATTTTTCATCACCGTCCTGGCATGAATCGGCCAAAGAGAAGGGTCGAAGCGACCACCCACACTGCCCACATGGAAAGCACACCTATCGCGGATTTCTTCGTGCTGAAGCTGAAGACGACGCCCAGTCCGACGGTGAGCACCCAGAGTTGCCACAGTGCGAATATGTCGAGATTGTCGAGAAATCTGACCAGGGGTGAATTCGGAGGGAAACCTGGTACAGCGATCGCGGCGCTGGTGTAGACGAAGAGAGAATCCTTTGCGAGCTGCAATCCGGTTTTCACGGCGATTGCCACAGCTCCTATGAGGCTGGAATAGCAGAATAGCGAGAACACCTGCTTGAACCTTCCCTCACCACCCATGAGACTGAATACACCCCAGAGAAGAGCTGAGCCCAGAAGAAGCCAGATGACCGTGACTACTGTTCTGCCCACCAATCCGGCCACGAGGGGGATATTGCCTTCCAGCCTGCCTCTGATCTCTTCTCTCTGTGCGGGGCTGAATCGAGGGTCATCGTCGATCGCCCTGAGCTGCTGAGGCTTGAGAATGGAAGGATAGATGAGGTAGTGGGAAAGCAACGAGACGACGAGGAGTACGAGAACCGGAATGAACCAATCTGGCTTTTCCTTCAGTACCGAAGAAACCTCTCTGGGCGAGTAGAATATCTTGAGAATCCGTTCAACCTGGTTCACGGTGGCCTCCTTTTATCTTGCAATTCTCCTTCGTTCCTCACTGGTTCGCAACACAATTGGTGTTCCAACGAACCTGAAGTTTGTTCTCAGGGAATTCCTCACGTAGCGAAGATAGTTCTCAGTGAGGAAATCCCGTCCCGTCACCTTGAGCAGAAATGTGGGAGGCTTCACTCCCACCTGGGTGATCTTCTTTATGACGGGGCGCCGCTTTCCCTTCGACGGCGGAGGGTAATGGCTGAGTGTGGAGGTCAAGAACGATGTGAGTTCTGTTTGAGTGAGCGTGCGGATCTGTCCTTCATGGACCAGAATAGCTAGCTTCACTACATCGAATATACCCTTCTTCTCAGTACAGGAGGTGGGTATGAGGGGGAAGTAATCGAGAAACTCGAGTTCGCTCTTGACCTGCTCAAGCGTGTCGTCTTCGCTGGGGACGAGGTCAATCTTATTCACCACCAGGACCATGCCCTTGCCGAACTCGAACGGGAGTGAAATGATTCTCTTGTCCTGCCTCGTTACGCCGAGAGGGGCTTCAATCATTACGACCGCCACATCACATCTTTGCACACTTCTCATACTTCGCAACACGGTGTAGTATTCTACGCCATCCTTGATTCTCGCCTTCCTCCTGAGTCCGGCCGTATCGATGAGGACCATCTTTCTGCCATCGTGCTCGAATTCCGTATCAATAGAGTCTCTCGTGGTACCAGGTACTTCGTCTACCAACACTCTCTCCTCGCCAAGGAGAGCATTGACAAGAGAAGATTTTCCCACATTCGGCTTGCCTATCACTGCGATTCGCAGTGTCTCCTTTGTCTCGGGTTCCGGAGAGAAAGGCAGCTCGGAGACCACCTGGTCGAGCAGATCGCCCACTCCCCTCCCGTGGAGAGCTGAAATCGGAAGTAATTGTGTGAAACCGAGTGAGTGGAATTCAGCAGAAGAGAGCTCTCTGGTTTGATTGTCGACTTTGTTCACTGCGAGCAGGGTGGGCTTGTTCGACTTTCTGAGCAATTCGGCGATCTCGCAGTCCATACCACTGAGTGCATTGTGAGCTACTACAAAGATGATCGAGTCCGACTCCGCAATGGCTAACTCAACCTGGCGTTTCACCCCTTTCAGAAGGGGCTCGTCTGGGTAAGGAACGAATCCGCCCGTATCAACAAGAACGAAGTAGACTCCATTCCAGTCCGCAGTGGCATAGTTTCGATCCCTTGTTACTCCAGGGACGGGGGAGGTCACCGCAAGCCTCTTCCCTACAATGCGGTTGAAGAGCGTGGATTTTCCCACATTGGGCTTTCCAACTATGGTAACTATGGGCAACATCGCGAATTAGATGATAGCTGGCGCAGAGCCTTGTGTCAAGGCAATCGCCAGTTCCGAGGAGCATTCAGAAGACGCTTTACATAACTTCCTGCAAGGCAAAAAGATATCGACTAATTATCATCGGAGTGTATTCGATCTGGACGAGGGGCGTCGTGGATACTGTGTCGCCTTGCTGGTGAGGGCAGAGCGCACCCCGTAATTAATCGATAAAGCGTTGATACAGTTAATGTTATGTAAAGCGTCTTCTATGCTTTGAGCTTCTTCCTGAGGTCGCTAAGATATACGATATGTTGCTTCTCCTCGTTGATTAGCTTCTGAATGGGCTCCTTATTTGGTGATTGCACGTACGGAAGAAGCTCGTTGAAGAAAAGAATGGCGTCCTTCTCAAAACTGAGGCCGTACTTGATGGCTTCAACTGGGTCCCTTACGTGATTGCTGAATTGATCGGGAGAGACTTCTTTGTAGAGTCTGTCGTCGACGAGCGCATTCATGTAGGATTCTAATTCGCCGGGATAGGATTCCGCTGTGTCCGACTCCTTCACGCCCTGCCTGATCTCGGTGAACTTTCTGATGTGCGTTTCTTCCCAATCCCTGAGGCGAGTAAAAAGGTCTTGCATCTCTTTCTCAGGAAATCTCTGTGCAACCAGGGCGTAGAAGTCCCTTCTCTTTTTCTCTTTCTCTATCCCCATATCGATAATCTCACCTACGTCAAAGATGATCATCATCGCCCTCCTTGTGGTTTGTTCATCTCATCGACATCCTTCTTCATTGGTACTATTATATTGAAGCATAGAGACGCGTCAAGACTGGGATTCATTCAGCCATAGAGGGATGTATCTGAGTTCTCGCAGTGATTGCGTGTACAAGACCAAGTGGTTTTTGTGAAGCCCGTTCCGCAGGATCCTTCGGAACGGGGACCTACCCGCGTCAGTGTGGCTCACTCTAAGATACAACCCAATATCGCCCTTGATTCTGGTACGGGGCGTGAAGTTTTGCCCCTACGGGCCCTGGCGGTCCATACGGACCCGCAGGGGAAGCCGATCTCAAGATCCCGAAACTTCGGGACGCAATAAATGCCCCTTGGTCATCTGCGCAGTAACTGCCAAATGTTGTATACAACCGCCATAGAGAGAGGTGTTAACAGACAGGAACGGATTTACACACGGTGCGAAAGACTGTTCTATGCAATGGTCAGGCATTTCCCTTTCCTGCGGATGAACCCCTCCATCTCGAGTTGAATGATGTTCTTCCGTACCCTTTGAGATTTCTTCCCCAGCTTTCGAATGATCTGGTACTCCTGCATGTGTGGCTCCATGATGAGCGTTCGCAAGATCATCCCCCGAATCTGTCTGTCGGAATCTTCGAAGCGAGATTGCCTCCGGTAGTGAGCACTTCTCTGGTTTGGATTTGGATACCTCTGCTTCAACATTGCGCCATAATCCATGAGTGCGTAGTACCATTCCTTCGGATTGGAGGTGTCACAAGTACATCTGATGAGTGGAAGGATCTCGCTATCCCTTACGCCTATCTTGTCTTGGAAGAAGAAGTGAATGAAAACC
>Ga0111225_1013_pt1 | contig 44310 bp, 36 predicted proteins | sample DeeMarSWOR152_54_FD_80389 | JGI IMG/M metagenome (GOLD analysis project Ga0111225, IMG submission 80389) | candidate division TA06 bacterium DG_26
TATACACTATGGGCCCGTCTATGTCTCCAACTCCCGCACTCACCGTGAAACAGAACGGTACCTGATACTCACTCTCCATGCCATATTCGTCTGTCACCTTCACCCGCCAGTAGTAAAGGTCATCCTCCAATTGGGCCGCTACGGGCACAGTGTACATAGGACTCATAAGTCTGTCCACGGTCGTCACCTCGCCCACGAACGACTCATCGCAACTGTACTGCAGCGTGTAGTATTCGTCAGGACCAGCATGAGACAGCCACCTCAAAGTGGGAGTGGCATCGTTCGCAACTGCACTGTCTGGCGGATAGAGGAGAACCGGTGCAGAAGGAGTTGAGTGGCTTGCAGGACCCACTCGAACGTCGTCTATGTAGAACCCTTCTGCTACATCGAATCCATCGCTCACGAATCTGAATCTCACACGGATCGTATCCCCAACGGGGTACACAGAAAGATCGTATACCGTTTCGAGCCAGGGATTACCAATGAGTAACGAGTCGAGAGCTCCACCACTTCCAATGAAGTCAAGCGTATCAGATATCCCGTCATGGATGATTTCGACATACAGGCCGTCCACCCCATAGATGGTCACATCATACCAGTGCCAGAAGGAGAGTACATTGTCGGGAGTAACCACAATCGGTGCACTCTGCAAATAGCAGTTCATCGCATTGTGATATACATAACTCGTATCGCCGCAGTACCAGCTGTATCCACCAGAGTGGGCACGCTGACCTGTGCGACGCCACATATCGAGACTCCCTCCGTGCGACCATTGACCAGTTCCGGCTTCCATATCGTCTGCGAATTCCGCTACGCCGATCGTGAGCAAGAGACTATCGGCGAATGCATATCCGTCAGATGTGGAAGCGAGCAATGTCAGTCCCGCAAAACGCGGTGTAGGGCAGTGTTCATCAACCACGAACGCGAAGTCACCAACCCCGGTAGAGTAAGAGCCGATGTCTCCAAAATCACACACGCTGTCGATGAGAGATACATAAGGATCTGTGCTTTGGATGCGTCCCGTAACCATCCTCGCAAGACCCAGACCTTCATTCCTGCTCCAGATATGGACGCTGAGACTCTCTCCAGGTTCAGCAACTCCATTCCCATTCCCTGCAGATTTGTCATCGAATTCGAATCGCCAAAGGCTCAGTTTCGGAGTGGCCGCAACAATACCGAACCTACCCTGCCACTCATGTGCTGACTCTCTTATTCTAAGAGTGAAGAAGATGGTGTGTCCATTCTGAGCTTGAGAAGAGACGGAAAAGCTATACATACCGGTTGCCGTATCAGCGGGCTGGAGAGTTCCGAACTCGTGCACGCTGTCAGTCACATTCACGAGCGGATCTGACGAACTCAGGACCGCAGAGACGTCCCCAGCAATCCCGGCTCCCCAGTTCTGCAACGTCACAGCGATATCCAGGACCTCGCCTGGATTCATCTCCTGGTCACCATTCCCACCATTCAGCCGATGTCCACGATACCCCACATACGCACCTGAAGAATAGACCAGAATCGAGTCCTGGTAAGGATATCGGTCTTTCCCGGTCACGGTCAGCATGAGCACGCCCGGCGTTTGGACTGAGACATCCAGTACCACATTCCCTGCACCATCGGTGTAGCCTCTCTCGTATACTTCCGAATCTTTGTGGATACAGACGAGTGCCCCCTCCACCGGACCGTCTGATTCAATCGCTATTCCAAGACTGGTCGCTCCAACCGAGATGCTCTCAGGATGAGTGACCAGAAGTTGCGAGGGAATGTCCGTCCAAATGGGCATCTCAGGGTCACCGAGGAGATTGAGCTGGTACTGATGCCAGCGGTACACGTTCTCTGCCTCCGACCTCGGCGCGTAGTGGGCCTTACACAGACCGAGAGTTGCACCGATTCTGTTCACTCCTTCTGAAAGCAATTTCTCATAGAACGTAGCATCGAATCTGTCAGAGTATCCAAACGCTGGATTTCCCGGAGAGCCCCAGCCATAACTCGAGTTCGCTATGAAACCAACTCCGCCCCCCAGCGGATTGTTGATAAAATGTTCGGATATCGCATCGTAGTGAAATGCTCCCACCCAACATCCCAACGAATAGACAATTCCCAGTTGGTACCCGTTTATCAGCTCGTCCATGTCAGAAGGATCCAGACCTCCCTCTCCAACGCCCATGTAATTGTACCATCCATGTCCGTCGTGATTGATGAGGTTTTGTCCCTGATTCAACGCCCACATCACTGTGGTGTAGTTCTCATTTCCGTTGCGCTCATAGAGCTTCAGGATTGGGTCGAACCTCGGAGGCACATAGAGTTCGTCGATCAGGTCCTTGCCGACTCCCCCATCAGTGTAAGGGTTCCTCCAGAGAATCTCACCGAGGAATAGCACATCCAGCTGATAGTCGCGAGGAGGGTTCTTCTGGTATCTGAGCACCTTACTCACAAAGGTGTTCACCTCCTGCAGACTGTTTACAGGTGCTCTTCCCACGAATACTTCAGGATAGAGGTCCACACTGTCAGCCATCTCGCCATAGACACCATTGCCATTCAGGTTCCAGGTTCCATCAAGATCGGAATAGTAAAGGTCTGCTCTCAGATCGTCTTCGCCTGGATAACCTGCCTCGCAGGTCATGGCATAGGCCACCCGATCCGGCACCACGTCTGTGTCTCCTCCAAGGAGAACCCACTGAGTGCCCATCTGCTGATACGCATACTTGATGAAGTTCCTTATCTTTTCGGCCTCATCAGAGCCACTGAAGTTCTGGTAGATAGAGTCAGTCGTCACCACACGAGCGGGAGTTCCCTTCTCGGTCTTCCAATCGGCAAGCGGCTGGAATGTGGAGGCGTATGGAGCTGATGTGATGATGACGTACTCGCAGTCTCCGGAGAGTCCCTTCTCTGCTTGTAAGTCTCCAGAATTGACGACCAACCCCTTCAGAATCTCTACAATCTCATCGGAACCGCCTTCGAGAAATGGAGCCCGCAGAGACTCGTAGCTCAGTCTGAATTGTATCCTCGAGTAGTAGACCAGTCGTCTCTCGCTTGGAAGGTACTGGAAAGGATAGATGAGCAGACTCGCCACGCGATGTCTCCCCACGTTACCAGTCTTCACAAGTTCAACCAGCCTTCCAGGGTATGGCTCCTGACTTTCGTAGACAGCTGACAACGGCTCCACGAACTGCTTTCGCTTCATCGCGACGCCCGGGGTGGGCAGTATCTCCGGATTCTGAGCGGGATGGATTGAGAACTCCCCGGGGATCTCCTCACCTTGTGCCTCTACGATCTCCACTGCTGTCACTCGAGATCCTGAGGGGAGCACTACGTGCACGAGTCTCGCGGGAAGCTGCGGCGCTCCGACTTCGTCAGTCAGATCCCATCCAGATACCCGGACGACATCATATCCGTGAGACCTGCCATACAGTATGTCTTCATCTCGGAAGTCCAGCGAAACAGAAAGTTGCGCTGCGCGACCACCGCCTGCTGCAAGCAGAGCGGCCACACACCCGAACAGGATCAGATGACTAACGTGTTGAACTCGGTGAATCATGTGCACCTCCTATCTGACTATTCAACTTCACGTACACGGTGTAAGGTACTCAGCTCGCAGCCGAGCCCGAATAGAGAGTAAGAAGATGGTTCACTCACCCGAACCTCTCCTCCAATCGATTCACGCCACCCATTTTTCCGTCGATTCAGTTCACTCTATCCGTTGTTACAGAGTACAAAGCCAGGTCCCAGGCGTCAAGTGGCCCGGGCACCGTCCATCGCTCCGGCTCCCACACCAATTGGCATGCTCAATGAGGGTATTCCCGACAATGAAACGAAATCTCACCCAGAGACTCGCCCCTCTCACCGAACCGACTGGAATTCCCTCACTCGACGAGACGCGAGTGAGGCTTTTCACATTTTCGTATAGTTCCTTCTCAGATGAGAACGGACCGGGCATCTCTGCAGCTGGATACGCCACCAAGTCGCTGAAGACTTACCCCACACAGACGGCATTGGGACGTGTTGACACACCCCTGATGTTCTGATACCATCGATGTGTGAAAAAGCCCATCCTCCTTCACATATGCTGTGCTCCAGACGCCACACATCCCATAGAAAAGCTTTCGCGAGAGTTTGACGTTTCAGGCTACTTCTACAACCCCAATATCCAGCCGTTCAGTGAGTACTCAAAGAGAGTGAGAGATACCGAGTACACTGCCAGCAGTCTGGGAGTGAGCCTCTACAAGGGCGACTACGATGTGAAGAGATGGAGTACGCTCACAACAGGTTTGGAGCGCGAATTGGAAGGAGGAGAGAGATGCACGATCTGCTATCGCATGAGGCTCGAGCGCACAGCCAGGTTCGCGAGGGATATGGGTTTCCCGTGGTTTACCACAACCCTTACGATAAGTCCCCACAAGCCGTCACACATCATCTTCCGGGAAGGAAGAGAGGCTGCGGTGAAATACGGAGTCAATTTCTTCGAAGTCGATTTCAAGAAAGGCGATGGATTCAAGAGGTCTGTTGAGATTTCGAAGCGCCTCGGACTCTACCGTCAGGATTACTGTGGCTGTATTCACAGCCTGGAACAAAGACTCGCCATCAAGGAGGAGAAGCTCGCTGCACTCCGTCATGATGTACAAACCTGCGATCGATGCGATTTCACGAAAGAGGGAAGGGTATTGCCATCTGGAGCAGCCAAGAGTAGGATCATGATTATCGGTCAGGCCCCAGGGAAACACGAGATTGTCACTTTGAAGCCCTTCAGCGGGGCAGCCGGAAGGCGTCTTTTCGATTGGTTCGCCCAAATAGGCGTGGAGGAAGACGCTATAAGGAATCTTGCCTATATCACTGCAACCGTGAAGTGTTATCCGGGACGTCTGCCCCAGAGGAAGACTGATAATTGTCCATCATCCATCCAGATACGACACTGTACTCCCTTCCTCGAGAGAGAAATCAAAATCGTGAGACCCCAGTTGCTCATTCCAGTAGGAAGATTGGCGGTACACCAGGTGATCGGACCAGCACGACTCAGCGAGGTCGTGGGCGGCAGATTCAGGAGATCCGTCTTTGACCATTTCTGCACGATCGTGCCCCTCCCCCACCCTTCTGGTGCCAATCCATGGAGTTTCAAGAATCCAGAACGCCTTCACAGAGCACTCTCATTGCTCAAGGAGGAGCTGGCAGGTGGGTGAACCCTACGATCCCCGCGAGCTCTCTCGTGAAATACACAAGGTAGTGGTGAAAGGGGATTTGCGGAAGTACTATCGGACCTCAAGGCCAGGCAGATGGTATGGCGGGATTTCCACCGCCGACTGCGTTGGATGTAACCTGAAATGCGTCTTCTGCTGGAGCGGCAAGCCAAGGGATAATCCCTCCACAATCGGTCGGTTCCATTCTGCAGAGGATATCTATGCTGAATTGACGCGCTGTGCACGGAAATTCGGATACGGCCTTCTGAGGGTGAGTGGAAATGAACCAACAATCTCACGAGAGCACATTCTGCGCCTTCTGGAGCTCGTCGATGGCTCACCATACCGCTTCATTCTTGAGACGAACGGCACTCTCATCGATCAGGATTTTGCCTTGCACCTCAAAGAGTTCAGCAATGCCTGGGTGAGAGTATCCTTAAAGGGGACGACGGCGCAAGAATTCTCCCAGCTCACGGGAGCTGTGCCGATGAGTTTTGACTTCCAGATCGAGGCACTGAAGAACTTGGTTGCCAGAGGGGTCAAGTGCAATGGGGCTGTAATGCTGTCTTTCAGTCCAAGGGAGAACTTCGAAAAACTGAAGAATCTCATTCGGAAGATTGACGCCCACCTCGAGTCCACACTCGAGGAGGAATACATATCCCTGTATCCACATGTCGTCACCAGGCTGAGAAAGGCTGGTGTGAAGCCTCTGATTGCATTCAGCCCGGAGGGAGTTCCGAAGAGGTTGGTGTAGATGGAACATGCCAGCGAAATGCGCCATCAACTATCCGAGATATCGGTTCTCCGAGTCGATTTCCTCGATACTCTTGGCAGGGTCAAGGATAGAGGGAAGTGAACGTCGGGGGGTCGTGATCCATGTGTGGAAGGAAGAGAGAACCACAGGAGAGAAGAGAAGCTCTTTCAGCGGAAAGGAACTGACGCAGGTCACCTCCAATTCCACGGATGGCTACGTCATCCGGGTGCTCAAGGACGGGGGCATGTCATCAGTTCAGTTCACCAAGCAGGCTGATGCTGAAAGGGCGGTCCGCGCGGCAGTCGAGAATGCCCTTCTCATCGCTCGAAACATAGAAAGGCCGATACGATTGGCGAAGACGGAACTCGTCAAGGATCAGTTCACGCCCGAGTTGCGAGAGGACCCGAGGCAAGTTTCAATGGAAGAGAAGCTCGAGCTCGTGCGCCACTACAACGACATTCCCCTTGGGTCTGACAAGATCGTAACAACATCGCTCAGCTATCAGGACGTGATCAGAGAGAAGTACTTCATCAACACCGAGGGAACGGAGATTCGGGAAGATCTCGTTACTACAAGGTTGTCGGGCGAGATTACGAGTAAGGACGGCAATCTGTTACAAAATGTGAGGGTACGCGCCGGGGGGAGCGACGGTTTCTCAACGATACGCGACCAGGAGGACCATCTCGAGGAGAGAACTCGAATCGCGGTTGATCTTCTCGAGGCGAGACCTGTAGAGAGAGGTGTATACGATTGCATTCTCAATCAGAGTCTCTCGGGCGTCTTTACGCATGAAGCGTTCGGCCATTTCTCGGAAGCAGACATCATAGAGACCCTTCCGGCCATGCGTGAGAAGATGAAGATTGGAAGCAAACTCGGCAGCGATGTGCTCAGCATTGTTGATGATGCGACCCTGCGAGGACAAACCGGATTCTACAAATACGATGACGAAGGCACAAGGGTTCGCAGAACGGAGCTCATGAAGGGTGGGGTACTTGCCGGTCGGCTGCACTCGAGAAGAACCGCGGCCGAGTTCGGAGAAGCGGTATCGGGCCACTGTGTGGCAGAAGATTATCGTTACGCTCCAATCGTAAGAATGGGCACCATTTTCATCGAGCCTGGTGCACACAGTCTTGACGATCTCCTCTCTATGCTGGGCAATGGGCTCTACATTCTCGACGGAAAAGGAGGACAGACTGCCGGGGAGAATTTCACCTTTGGTGCGCAATATGCGTATCTCGTAAAAGGTGGAAAACTCAGTACCATGGTCCGTGACATCAACATCTCTGGCAACCTGTACCAGACGCTCGAGGATATCACCGCGGTTGGAAATGATCTGGTATTTTCGAAAGTCGGTGGCTGCGGAAAGGGTCAGATGAATATTCGTTCGTGCTACGGGAGCCCACATGTGTTGGTGAAGAACGTCGTCATAGGAGGTGCATGATGGAGAGACTTTTGGAGATTGCTAAGAAGGCGTGCGACAGAGCCGAGGTCTATTGGAACGAGTACGCATACAATCCTGTCTCCTTTGAAGATGCAGAACTTCACGATGTCGAAACCAAATTGCAGTCCGGGTTGAGCTTAAGAGTGATCAAGGACGACAAGCTCGGATTCGCATACACGAAGAACCTTATCGATCGGGAAGAAGTGCTGCGCAATGCCTTGAATTCACTGAAAGGAGGCATGAAAGCGGAGTACAGTTTTCCTCTCACGAAGGAGCATCCATCACTCGACACATATGACCCCTCGATCGAACGCCTCTCGAGTAAGACGATGGTGGAGGAGTGTGACAGAGTCTGCCAGTATCTTAGATCGCGTACAGATGGTGAAATCACATCCACCGCGTTCACGTACACGGAAACCGTTCGGGTCATCAACACCGAAGGAACTGATCTCACGATGAGAAGCTCTACCTACGGGATATACGGAGGTGCAGTGTACCCAGGCTCCGCTTCCGGAATCTTCCGAGGATACCTGTGGAAGAGATTTGAGAAGTTCCCCGATTCATTGCTCAATGAGATTGTGGATCTCTACAAATCGTCCTTTAGAGTCGTAACTCCAAAAGGTGGAACGATGAGGGCGATGTTCATGCCCAACGCCATGCTCGCGTTCAATTGGCGAATCCTGAGCGGGACGAGCTCAAAGAGCGTATTCGAGAAATCCTCGCCGATAGCGGACAAGCTCGGGAAGAAGATATTCGATGAAAAACTCACTGTCTACGATGACCCGTTAGATGACAAATTCCCGGGTGCACGCTCTTTTGATGATGAGGGTGTGAAAACAGACAGACTGACCGTAGTCGAAAAAGGTGTGCTGAAGAGCTTCTACTACGATCTCAACTACGCGAACAAGCTCAATGCTGAACCCACTGGACACGGGTACAGGACTACTGACTGGGGAGGCGATGCAATCACGTGCAGGCCTGTGCCCGCACTCGCTCACATGCACATACGACCAGGAGACAAATCGTTCTCAGATCTCGTAGGATCCATTGACAGGGGAGTGATCGTCGAAGGCGCACTGGGCGCCCACAGTGGAAACATTCCCAATGGTGATTACTCCGTAGGTCTCAGCCCTGGATTGTACGTAGAGAAAGGGGAGATAGTCGGCCGCGTCAAAGATGTGATGGTTGCAGGCAATATCTACGACACGCTCACGCGCGTTGCTGCTCTTGGTAAGACGCTTTACCCCACGTTCTCCGGCAGATGGGTACCGATCCTACTCGTTGAGAACGCGAGTGTCGCGACGAGGTAGTCAGTAGGGGGAATCGGCCGGGGACACCGCTCGGTGTTATCCATATGCCGAGATTTCTTATGTGTCCGGACTCAGCTCAGGGGTACACCTTTTCCAGAAGACGAGGAAAGGGTATCGTCTCCCGTACGTGAGGCACCTTGCATATCCACGCGAGTGCTCTTTCCAGCCCAAGGCCAAATCCGGAGTGAGGTACCGAACCATATCTTCTCAGGTCGAGATACCACTCAAAGTCCTGCTCCCGGAGATGATGCTCCTTCAGTCTCTTCTTCAGAGTGTCCAGGTCGTCCTCTCGCTGCCCACCCCCTATGATCTCTCCATACCCCTCTGGTGCAAGTAGGTCCACTGCCAGAGCCAGTTCCTCGTTCGCGGGATCACGCTTCATATAGAATGCCTTGCATTTCGCCGGATAGTGGTGCACAAAGACCGGCTTCTCGAACTTCTCTGAGAGACAGGTCTCGTCAGGTGTTCCAAAGTCCTGACCCCACGAGAACTCCATTCCGCCCTTCTTCAAGATTTCCACTGCGTCATCGTATGATATCCTGGGAAAAGGCGAAGAAATCTTCTCAAGCGCTTCCAGAGGCCTCTTGAGGACTTCCAGTTCGTCTTTCCTGTTCTCCAGAACGTCCCTCACGACATGAACAATGAAACTCTCCGCGAGCTCAATCAAGTCATCAAGCTCAGCATATGCAACCTCTGGTTCTATCTGCCAGAACTCGGTCAGATGCCTCCTCGTTTTTGACTTCTCTGCTCTGAAGGTTGGACCGAAACAGTAAACCTTTCCGAAAGCCATGGCTGCTGCTTCGTTATACAGCTGTCCACTCTGGGAGAGATAGGCTGGCTCTCCGAAGTAGTCTGTCTGAAAGAGCGTCGTCGTGCCTTCACACGCAGAAGGGGTGAAGACCGGCGCATCCACGAGGAGAAAGCCTCGTTCGTCAAAGAACTGCCTCATACTCCTGATGACTTCGTGTCGTATCCGCATGATTGCCTGCTGCCGGCTTGATCTCAACCAGAGATGGCGGTGCGCCATGAGAAAACCAACACCGTGTTCTTTCTTACCAATAGGATATTCCATAGCTTGTTGGAATGCGCGCAAGTGTGAGATGCTCAGTTCATAACCACCAGGAGCTCTCCTGTCCGCCCTCACTACCCCCTCGACTTCGATCGACGATTCAAGGGGAAGTCTGTCTGCGAGTTCGAATGTGTCCGCTGATATCTCATCCCTTGAGAGAGTCGCTTGCAGTACCCCGGTACCGTCTCTCACAAGGATGAAGTGGATCTTTCCACTTGAACGCCGATTGGAGAGCCATCCCCTCAACGTCACCTTCTCACCGACCCATTTCGCAATGTCTCCTATGTACACGTGGTCGACCATGTCCACCTTTTATAAATTTTGAACATCCCTGTCAATGCAACCGATTCGGCCACGGCATGTTCATCCCTTCGCAGACGCCCGTAGCGAGCAGGACCCTTGCCATACACGTACCTCACTCGTACGCAAAACCGTACTCAGACAGAAACCACATCCCTGAAGGGAGCCGAACTTGACAGAATCTCCTACCATGGTAAGCTAAGCGGTATGAAGGTTCTTGTTACAGCAGCCCTTCCGTACGCCAACGGTGATGTACATCTCGGAACCCTGGCTGGGTCTAATCTTCCCGCCGACATATACGCGAGGTACCTCAGGTCAAGAGGAGTCGACGTGCTGCACGTATGTGGGACGGATGAGCATGGAGTCCCTATCACGATTCAGGCGGAGAAGGAAGGAGTGTCTCCACAGCAGTTGGTGGACAAGTACTACGACAGGATATCGACAAGCTTTCGCCATTTCGGGATACAGTTTGACAATTTTTCACGCACGTCCAGACCGCTTCACCGGGAGGTGGCTCAAGCATTCTTTCTCACACTACACCACAGAGGACTGTTCGAGACAAAAGTGGTGGAGCAGTTCCACTGCAGTAATTGCAGGCGATTCCTTCCTGATAGATACGTAGAAGGCACATGTCCCTACTGCAGTTCTGAAGGCGCGAGAGGCGACCAATGCGACAATTGTGGTCGATGGTTGGAGCCTTCACAACTCGTCGAGCCTCGCTGCAAGATTTGTGGAAAACAACCGCGATTGACCAAAACCCAGCACTGGTTCTTCAAGTTGAGTCTGTTCCAGGAGCGGCTGCGTGAATGGATAGAATCGAAGAGACATTGGAAAGAGAATGTGCGAAATTTCTGCCAGAATCTGCTCGAGGAAGGATTGAGGGACAGGCCGTTTACCAGAGATCTGAGCTGGGGAGTTCCGTTTCCAGTGGAGGGAGCGGAGGGCAAGGTCGTGTACGTCTGGTATGAAGCCCTCATCGGATACATCTCATCCACAATTGAGTGGGCGCATACCCGTGGAGATCCGGACAGATGGCAGGACTACTGGAAGGACAGTTCATGCAAACTCGTCCACTTCATCGGGAAAGACAACATCATCTTTCATGCCATCGTCTGGCCGGCCATGCTCATGGGGCATGGAGAGTACGTGCTTCCTACGGATATCCCAGCAAACGAATTCATCACGCTCGATAAAAAGCAGATGTCAACGTCCCGCAACTGGGCGGTCTGGTTGCCAGATTATCTCGAGCATTTTGAACCCGACCCGCTCAGATATGCGCTCACAATCAACGCCCCGGAGACGAGCGACTCAGATTTCACCTGGAGGGACTTCCAGCTTCGGAACAACAGTGAACTTGCGGACATATACGGCAATTTCATAAACAGGACACTTGGCTTCGTACACGGCTTCCTTGGAGGAAGGATTCCTTCGCTACACGACCTCACATCGGACGACAGGAAATTCAACGACCTCATCACCAGCTCGCATCACAGGGTAGGGGAGTTCATGGAGACCTTTCAGCTCCGGAAGGCTCTGAAAGAGCTGATGGCTCTGGCTGCCGAAGGGAATAGATACTTCGACTACGCACGACCGTGGGAAACGAGAAAAACTGACCGCAAGAAGTGTGAGACCGCCATAGCGCTCTGTTCCAAGCTCGTCACTGTCTTCTCCGTGCTGGCAGAACCGTTTCTGCCTTTCACTTCCGAAAAGACACGAAACATGTTAGGCATAGACCGTCAGGGCTGGGACAGCGTGCCTGAAATCGATGTCTCAGGTCTGCAGATAAGAAAACCGGTCGTACTCTTTCAGAAGGTTCCAGACGAGGTCATCGATTCTCAGGTGCAGAAGCTCTCCCGACCTACTACAGAGGCTCCTTCGAGTGCATCCATAGACCTATCCGAATTCGAACGGCTCGATATAAGAGTAGCGGAAGTGCTCTCTGCGCACACAGTCAAGGGCGCAGACACGCTCCTTCGTCTCACACTCTCCGTCGGTGGAGAAGAAGTAGAGGTAGTTGCTGGCATTGCACAACACTACACGCCGGAGCAGTTGCCAGGCAAGAAGCTGGTGCTCCTCCGTAATCTCAAGCCTGCTGTGATACGCGGGATCAAGTCCCAGGGAATGATACTCGCGGGAACGCACGACGATAGGCTTGCCCTCATAGTGCCAGATCAGGACCTACCTTCTGGAAGCAAAGTGAGTTAGCAAATCCCACTACTTTGTGCAATACCCGACGGGTACGATGTAAAGTGGCACTTCTTCCTCAGGAAGTGAGAGTACGTCTCTCACCTCTTCGTCATAGAATGCCCCCACTGGAACGGAGGAAAGTCCAAGCGCTACTGCCTGCAAGTGGATGTTCTGCGCCGCGTGGCCGACTTCCATGTGCACATATCTGTGGCCGCGGTCTCCGTATCGTCTCGTGGTCCGCGAGTACACGGCCGTTATCACCAAATCGAGCGGGGCTTCTTCAATGAAGTCCTGTCCGAGCGCCGCACGTGCGAGCGAAGCTCTCAGGTCCGAATCGCTCAGTCTCACCAGGGCGTGTTTCCGGGGAAGATAGCGGAAGAGACCATCCTCGTTGACAACATAGAGTTCAAGAGGGTAGGTCGCTCCAGCAGACGGGGCAGCCCTCAAACCTCTCCTCTCATCCGTGATCCCCTGTGCAGCCCAACACAGCTGGCTCACATGCTCAAGACCCACTACTTGCGCATCATATCTGCGCACTGACCTACGCTCCCGTATACACTCTTCAAGGCTGGCCTCACTTGTGACTCTTGGTTGGGGAAGTGCGATTTCTTCCATAGTTCCTCCCTTTCGACAGAAGAGAATCGACAGCACGCAGAGAACTGCAACCCTGTTCCACATTCCTTCACCTCCCTCCCTCAGTTCATCCACACAATTCTCTCGCCACCCTGCACGTGCCCATATGAATCGCCACGGTGTCTTCGATCCTCGCAGCGTAGCCTCCAGCGAAGACCACGCCGACCGGGATTCCTCTGCGTTGACATTCGCTCATCACCAGCTCATCCCTCCGCCTCAGCCCATCAATGGTCACAGAGAGCCCTCCGAGAAGGTCTCCTTCATAGGGATCAGCGCCCGCCACGTACAGTACCAGTTCCGGATCCGACCTGCTGAAGATCTCTGCGAGACCATACCTCAGATGGGAGAGGTACTCTTCATCCGTTGTTCTATCCTCGAGACCGATGTCGAGGTCGCTTTTCTCCTTCACCGGGTAATTTCTCTCTTGATGGATGGAGAACGTAAAGACGGTGGGGTCATCCTGGAATATCTTTGCAGTGCCATTTCCCTGATGGAGGTCACAATCGACAACTGCGGCCCGCTCAATGCGACTCTCTGCCTGCAGTTTTCTGATCGCCACCGCAATGTCGTTGATGTAGCAGAAACCCTCTGCGTGTGATGGAAACGCATGATGCCAGCCACCCCCCAGGTGAATCGCACAACGCTCGCTCAACGAAATCAGAGCTGCAAGGCACGTACCCCCAGCCGCGAGAATAGATGCGTCAACTATCTCCCTGGTGAGAGGTAGCTCAGAAGAGATGGTGCGATGGGTTGGTCTCAGATGGATCAGATCGTCCAGGTAGTCTTCACTGTGTACACGCAGCAGGTCTTCTCGCGTAGATGGCTTGGGTTGCACGAAGTCGTCTTCTCCCATGCCCTCAGCGCGAAGCCCCTCGTTGACGAGAGAATACTTCTCGATGGGAAAGACATGTATTCCGATATCGACGAGATACCGTTCCGAGTAGACGAACTTCATCAAACTTCAGCGGACTGCATCCACGAAATCGTCCATCTCCGCTTTCTTCCGCTTCTCTGTCACCGACACAAGCAGGTATTTCTCCCAATCCTTTCTGTAGGTACCAAGCGGAATTCCCGCCAGAATTCCCTTCTTTCTCAGTCTATTCACAAGCTCTTCCGGAGCCAGAGATGGTTGAATGCAGAATTCCTTGAAGAAAGGCGCTGCAAAGGGTAGTCGCCATCCGTCCAGTTCACACAGCCTCTCCGCCAGGTAATGGCTCTTCTGCAGACACAATTCTGCCACTTCTCTGATTCCCTCTTTTCCAAGGAGAGCCAGGTAGACGCAGGCCGCGAGAGCGCACAAGGCCTGATTCGTACATATGTTCGATGTAGCACGCTCCCTGCGGATATGCTGTTCCCTGGTCTGCATGGTCAGCACGAATCCCCTGCGCCCGCTGGAATCCTGAGTTGCCGCCACTAATCTGCCAGGAAGAGAACGTATGTACTCCTGTCTTGTAGCGAAGACCCCGAGAAATGGCCCACCAAGGCTCATCGGCAGTCCAAGGCACTGCCCTTCACCCACTACAATGTCCGCTCCATATTCGCCTGGGGGCTTAAGCAGGCCAAGAGATATGGGATCCACGCACACGACGAAGAGAGCTCCCCGCTCATGCGATATCCCGCTAATGGTTTCCCGTTCTTCAAGGCAGCCCAGAAAATTCGGGTGTTGAGCGATCACGCATGCGGTGCTCTCAGTTGCCATTCTCTGAAGTTCTTCGAGGTCTGTCCGACCCCCCTGCGAAGATACCGTGTGAATAGTCAATCCGAGACCTCTGCAATAGGTCTCGAGAACTCTCTCATACCAAGGATTAATGAGATTCGAAACGACAACCTCATCTCTCTTCGTTATCGTCCTCGCCATATGGGCTGCCTCAGCCAATGCCGAGCCGCCATCGTACATGCTCGCATTTGAGACTTGCATGCCGGTCAGTTCGCATATCATGGATTGGTATTCATAGATCGTCTGCAGGGTACCTTGGGAGACTTCAGCTTGGTAGGGCGTGTATGCAGTATAGAACTCTGGCCGTGCGAGAATCGAGTCGACCACGGACGGAATGAAATGGTCGTACGCTCCCCCTCCTGCAAAGCAGATGTAGCGCTCGTTCTTCTGGCCAAGTTCACTGATGAGATCTCTCGTTTCCAATTCTGAGAGTCTCTTTGGCAGCCCCAAAGGTGTCTTCAACCTTGAGGATTCCGGTATGGACTGTATCAGTTCTTCAAAAAAATGCACCCCAATTCTCTGGAGCATTGCTTCCTTGTCTTCCGGTGTATGCGGGATGAAGCGCATCAGTGGGCCTCTCCCAGTAGTTTCTCGTAGTCAGCACTGGAAAGGAGGTTACCCAATTCTTTGGAATCGGAGACCTTCAGCTTGAGAATCCAGCCCGCTCCATAGGGGTCTTGATTGATCGTGCCCGGCGAGTTCTTCACTTCTTCATTTACCTCACTCACTTCTCCACTGAGTGGTGCATAGATGTCGGTGACCGCCTTCACTGCTTCAATCGTGCCCAGCGGTTTCATCTGCACCGCCTTCGTGCCAGGTGCGGGCAGTTCAAGATAGACGATGTCAGAAAGCTGTTCCTGTGCGTAGTCCGTGATTCCGATAGTCGCGACATTACCCTCGACTTTCACCCACTCATGTTCTTTCGTATACTTCAATTCTTTCGGAATAACCATGAACACCTCCACTTTTTCTTCCCTATTCTAAAAGAGGGAATGACGATGTCAAGGGCGGAGATGCCTTCGTTTTCTGCATGTCAGGCGACATCAGGTCCATCCCGGCCAAGGAAGGCGTCTTGCAAGCTCACCGGGGACAGCTGAGGAATCCCGGCGCACGCCTGAACCTTCACCCAGGCGACTTATGCAGTGCGCAGAGAGCCAACCCAGGGCTACGAGCATGGGGAGGGAGCGCTGGGGTGGCAGTCATCGAGTTGGTCGCCTTGACTAACCCCGTCTGTTTTCTACCATAATTGGGAGATGATAGAGGAGACAGACATCGAGAGGGTCGCTGAGGAAGAGAGCCAGTACTTAAAAGAATTGAGAGACAAGTATTCCAGGAAAGACGCGTACGTTCGTTCCCTCGGTTTCGTTAAGGAGTTCCTTGCCCAGAAGGAACTCGATCTGGAGTCTCTCACTGAATTTACGAAGAACGAGGAGACGGGAGTCGTGTATGTCCTGGTTGACGAGAGATTTAGGAAACTCCACCACAGTCTGGTAGAGTGCGTACTTGGCCACATAAGGAACGAGACAAGTGTGAGAGAGCTGGAGAAACTATCGAGCACGTATGAGGAAGAGTTCCGCCACGCATATGCTCACTTCTTAAGTCAAAGACCCGAGGGTGCACTGCTGTTCGAGACCGTAACGAGGAAGCTCTTTGGGGAAGGAGTCGATCACAGCCTCTCACAACATAAGTTCGGAGCCGGTGAAAGATCATGTCTCATTGGTGAAATCTCAGCGAGAATTGACGGAATACTGACACCGATGAGACTGAACCTTTCGAAGCATCAGAAGATAGACGTGTTCCTCTTCTCCGAAACCTTCAGCAAATCGCCTCTCTATCCATCAGCTCTCCAGAATCTGACACTCGTCGATATCGAAGCTCAGCTTCTCAAGTCTGGGCTGACCCCCACGCTCTTCGAGAGAGTGCACAGGAGTTTTCAATCCCTCATTCAGAAGGATCTGGAGCAGAGAATCGTAGATTCCATCAAGAAGCGTGCAATCCGGTCCAAGCTGGACGTACTGAAAAGCTCAGAGCCCCTGTGTTCCCTCTCCGTCCAATGCGTAGAGAGTATTAGACAGATCATCACAGAGAAGGTGAGCCAGAAGCTCGCGGTTCTCACCCAGGAAAGCAAGCAGGTTCATCGCACCTGGGAGGATAGGAAGGAGCGGTTCGAACAGGTGATGTCAGAGGTGATGGGCGACATGAGGAAAGCCTTGACCTCCTTCCGAGAGGCAGACATCAGGATGTGTGCGGACCGGTTTCGCCAGGTCACAGAATCCGTAGCATCTGAAATCGACGAGACCAGGGAGAAGAGAGACAAACTCGAGGCAGAGTTGAGGTCGGTGAGGGGTCTGCAGAACTTGAGTTCAGAAGAGTTGACTTCTCTCATTGCGAGAAGTGGTCAAAGAGAGATAGAGAGATATTTCCATGTGTACCATGCGCTCGCAGACAAGTTTGGGAGAGATCTGCAGCACCTCCCGCCTGAGTACACTGAACCTTTGTCTGCCTTCGTGAAGGAAGAGATCGCTCTTCTCCGGTCAAAACCTTCGCCCTCACCGGAGATTCTCTCCAGTCTGGAAGAGAAACGCTTCTGGAAGAGGCAGTACAACACCGAAGAGCTCAAAAGGAGATGGGTGCACGTGTGTACAGAAATCATTGAACCGCTCACAATCACCGCATTCATTGAAGAACTTGTCAGCGTGTGGCCGCCTGTCATTCCCGAACGCACTCTCTCCCAATCCCTGCTATCAGAGGCAAGGTATGTGGGGGAAGAACTCGCATTCAAGGGAAAGCTCTACGAGTTGGACAAACCTGCTTCCTCCAGTGAGAAGGTCAAAGAGAGGGAACTGGAGGAACTGAGGAGATCCATCGTCGATGATTTCAAAGAAACCGTGTCCGTTTTAGTATACGACATCAGAGGTTCCACGTTCATGGGAAACAAGTTGAACAATGCCACGAAAGAGAGTGTGATTCGAAACAACTTCAACGTCAGGATGATGGAAATCGCGAAGGCACATGGCGCGTTCATCGTCAAGGACACGGGAGACGGAGGAATTCTCTTCTTTTCTGGAAACTCGCGCGAACTGGAGCGCATCTATCGGACTGAACCCGAAGCCAGGTTGTGTGAGGCTTCCTTGGCACCATCAGACACAAGCGCAAAAATGGCTGTGCAGTGTGCCACGGAGATGGTCCAGGGGGCGTTCAACTTCGTAGAGGAAAATCTCGAGAAGTATGGTGACTGGTTCGAAGATGTACGAAAGGAGTCGCTTCGCTACGCAGGCATCACATATGCTCAGCTTCCGCCCGAATACAAGAGCATATTCAAGGTCGGTGTTGGGATCGCCTCGGGCATGCCCGACATTGACATCCACTTTGGTCTGAATGGATTCGGAAGCCCGGACATTACCGGCGGATTGGTGAGAGCAGCGAATCTCTACTCCAAAGCAAGGAGCAAGGAGAGGTCGATCATCCTCTGCGACGCAGCCACACTCATCTCGTTCTTGCTGAATGTAGACGAATATGAACCACAGGGGCCCGAACCAATCAGAACGAAAACTCTGCAGGCGGAATCGCCAAGCGAACTTCTGAGGGAAGCTATGTGTACCTATGTAAACCTTAAGAAACGCAAGAGGGGTTACAAATTCGGTAAGCTGTCCATAGCTATCGAAAGAATCGGCAGTCATATCTTTCGCCAGGAGGATTTGGAGGGCGATTTCACCGTCAGCTCCTCTGGGTTACGGATAGTACGAGGTGCTGAATTCGTGGATGAGAGAGACAGAAGGCTGAAAGTCCTCTATCAGATCATTCCCGAGTGGATGAAGTAGCGACATGAGATTTGCACATTTCTCAGACACCCATCTGGGGTACAGTTCCTACAGAAAACTGACGGCTGACGGGTACAACCAGAGGGAAGAGGATGTAAGAGACTCCTTCGTGAGGGTCATCGACAAGATCATTGAATTAAAGCCCGATTTCTGCATACACTCAGGAGACCTGTTCGATTCTCCGCGCCCATCCAATAGAAATATCGCGCTCGTGCTGAAGGAGTTCCACAGACTCGCGAACAGCGGAATCCCAACCGTGGTGATTGCGGGTAACCACGAAACTCCTAAGGTCAAACAACTCGGCCATATTTTCGGCATACTCGAATTCTTTCCGGCCATTCATTCAGTCTACACCGGTGAATACAAGGTCATCAGGTTGAACGGGGTGGCAATTCACGCAATTCCTCAGTGTGTCTCGGTGGAGGCCTTTGAGCGGGAACTCGAACGCCTCACTCCAGAGAGAGATGTGGAGTACAACGTTCTTACCGTTCATGCTGCGATCAAAGGCATTCCAGAATTCTCAAGAGGAGATTTCAATGAACTGTTTGTCGACGAGAAGTACTTCGAAACATTCCACTGGATCGCTCTGGGGCACTACCACAATCACGCTCTGGTGAGCCCGAACGCCGCATATGCAGGTTCTACTGAGAGATTCTCCTTCGCAGAGGCAGCCCAGCCAAAAGGATTCGTCCTCGTAGATCTCGAGAAGAGAGCGCATACCTTCGTCCAGATACCTGTGCGAGAGATGGTAGAGATCACGATCGACCCATCGCGCCTCTCGACCACCGATCTCAATACGGAGATCGAAACGCTGTGTGAGACCCTATCACCTGAGGGGAAGATAGTGAAGTTCAAGATTCAGGGCTTTGAACCTTCTCAAGTCAGCCTCATAGACTTCAGAAGATTCTCTGTACTCACCCGAGATGCTGTCCACTCCGCAATCGAGGTAGCTCCCGAGGATGAAGAGACAGTATCCTCCTCCCCGGCCATACAACTATCCAGATTGTCGGACGAGTTCAAGGCTTACCTGGACAGGCTCTTGAAGCTTCCGGAGAACGAAAGGCGAGAACTGCAGGATCTGGGTCTCTACTATCTCTCACTTGTGGAAGAAATAGGCTCTGACTAGCCACGCGACAGACATGAATGCCACGATGATAGATATCCACTGATTGATCGTGAGAGATGAGTAGTACGCTACCGGTTCGTAGTACCTTAGCCAATCCACACCAAATCTGAAACCCGAGTAGAGGGCCAGGAACCCCCAGAACAGAGTTCCCTCTTTCGGCCGCGCTCTCCGCGCAGCCTTGAGGACTACGAAGATGATCAGAGCAGCCGCAACCGAGTAGAGCTGAGTCGGGTGAATCTTCATCCCCAGGAATTCGCTTCCGGCAACACTCGAAGGTGGAAACCTCACCCCAATGGGACAATCTGTTGGTTTTCCGAAGCAGCAACCGTTTAGAAAACAACCAACCCGGGTTATTGCGATGCCAATGGGCAGATAGAGCGCGATGGTATCTCTCAGAAACCATATCCCCTTCAACTTCAAATAGATGAGTCCAACGACGATACCAGGGATGAGTCCTCCCAGAAAGATGAGGCCGCCCTCCCACACCATCACGAGTCTCAAGGGGTCATGCCGATAGTCGCTCCAGTGCTGAATTCCGTACATCACCCTTGCCCCTGCGATGCTCACCAACAGTATCACCACGGCGAGATCAAAGACCTTGTACCCCTCTATTCCGTTCCTCTTTGCCTCCCTCTCCACCAACCACACAGTCACGAGAACCGCCGCGGCAAGTGCAACTCCGTAAGATCGTACCGCAAGGGAACCAACTCTCACAATAGTCGGATACATCAGTAGTCAAACCTCCTTCTGTGTATGTTGAGCAGGAGACCCACCAACGCCATCGATACCAGGAGCGATGAGCCGCCATAGCTCACAAATGGGAGTGGTATACCCGCCACCGGCACGAGACCCAGATTCATCCCAACGTTTATCACAGTCTGCGACAGCAATACAAGCCCTGCACTCAGTGCGACAAGACTCCCAAACATATTCCTCGCGCAACTGGCTATCGTAATCGCCCTCAGTATCAACACGAAGAGAAGCCCCAGAATTACAACACAACCGATGAATCCGAACTCCTCTCCCACTACGGAAAATGCGAGATCGGTATGGACCGCGGGGAGGAATGCCAGTTTCTTCTGCGTCCCCATCATGAATCCCTTTCCCAGAATCCCTCCCGACCCTATGGCGATCTTCGACTGGAATATACTCCATCCTGAGCCCCTTGGGTCGCCGGATGGATTGACAAAACTGGCGATTCTACTCCTCTGATAGTCCTTGAGAAGGATAGGGTTGAGTACGCCAACGATCGAATTCATTGCGAAGAGCGAGAATATTTGAAATCCAGAGCGTCGGAGGACCAGTAGCCCGACGAGAAGCAAAGCCATGTAAATACCCCAGAATACGTGATGGAAGGAGAGGACGACACTCAAAACCGGCGTCACGAGAATGAGTATGTAGAAGAGGGATACTCCTCTCCATATGAACATCCCCACTAAGATGACGCAGAACACGAGAGCTGTCGTCAGATCCGGCTCCACAACCGTCAGACCAAAGGGGAGGAGGAAAATTCCTATCGGTGCGATGAGCGATTTGAGCTTCCGTGGATCGAACTGCTTCGCAGAGATGTTTCGAGCAAGCGCGAGGATGAGACCGATTTTGGCGAATTCAGACGGCTGGAACCGTATGAATCCGAGGTCAACCCATCGTCTCGCGAATACCTCTTGGGAGTGTGTAAGAAGCGGGATTGTGAGCAAGGCAACACTGCCCAGCCATATGAAGTAACTGAGCGCCCAGAAATTCCTGAAATGGAATGTGTACGCAAAAAGGAGAGCAAGACCTCCGAGCAAGATGTACGCACCGTGCCTCTTCACGTACTCACCTTCAGTGGCCGAGTACACTATAAGGGAGCCGAAGACGAGGAGAAGAATAAGAGCCGCCACGACCCACAGGTCTAAAGGTCCTGCACGCCTTCCTTCTTGCACACATACCTCTCTATCACTCTTCTCGCAATCGGAGCTGCCACAGGTCCTCCATGGCCGCCACGCTCGATTATGATGGCCATGGCAATACGTGGTTTGTCAAACGGGGCGAAGCAACAGAACACTGCGTGATCCTCTCCGGTGGGATTCTGAGCGGTCCCCGTCTTGCCGCCAATCTGCACGAATTCCGATCTCCCACGGATTCCGGTCCCGAGTTCATCGTTCACTACACCCAGCATGAATTCTCTCAGTGTTTGGATTGTCTGATTCGAGAGCGGAAGCCTTTCTCCCTTTGATTCACCTCTGTATAGACGCCTCCCATCCCTGTCTACGATTTCCCTTACTACGAAGGGACGATAGAGTATCCCCCCGTTCGCAAGTGCAGAGATGAACCTCGCCAATTGCACGGGCGTTACGAGAATCTCCCCTTGACCCACAGAGAGATTCAGCGCGACACCCCGGCTCCAATTGCCTTTGCCGTATTTGCTGTCATACCATTCAGTGGTCGGTATTAAACCTGGCTTCTCGTTGGGCAAATCAATGCCGGTTAGGCTTCCGAAGCCCAACTTCAGAGCTCCTTCCGCGATTCGCTGCACACCCAGCCGTTCACCCAGTTGGTACAAATACGAGTCGCAGGATTGCACAATGGCCTCCCTGAGGTCGACCTTGCCGTGAACGTCCCAGCATTTGAAGAAACGGTTGCCCAGCTGATACCCACCTCCACAATGCATGGTTGTACGGCGATTAACTACGCCGCCTTCGAGTCCAATGGCTACGACCACGAGTTTGAACACTGAGCCAGGTGGGTAACCGCTCGATATTGCCCGGTTCCAGAGCGGAGAGTGCGGTGAGTCCGTCAGTTTCCTCCAATACTCTGCGGGAGTCATGAAGACCTGGTTCGGATCGAAGTTTGGTTTGCTCACCATCGCCAGAATTGAGCCATCCCTGGGATCCATGGCGACAGCTGCACATACTTCGTACTGAGCAAGCTCCGATTCCATGATTGACTGGAGCTCCATATCCAGCGTCAAATACACGTCGTTACCAGGCACGGCGGCTTCCGTTCTCTCCTCAAGCTTTCTTATCGCTCTTCCTTTGGCGTCCACTTCAAGATACTCGGTTCCGTTCTCACCTTTGAGATACGATTCGTACTGGTTCTCGGTTCCGGTAAGCCCTGTCTGGTCCCCGAGCGTGTAACCTCGCTTCAGCTTGGAGATTTCTCCGATATATCCAAAGACATGAGATGCAACCGTACCATAGGGGTAGTTTCGCACCACCCTGGTTTCCACCGACAGACCGGGTAATTCGTGATTGTGTTCCTCGATGTAGGAAGCGACCTGTATTCCGATATCCCTCGCAAGGGTGAAAGGACAACTGATTGTTGAATCAACTGTCCGCAAGGGAATGTCCAATTCCTCCTTCAAATTCTCCACCAGACCGTGATTCGACGTTTCGTCGAGGACGAGCGAATAGGAAGAACGATTGTTCACCAGGAGGCAACCGTTCCGATCGAACATCCTGCCCCTCGGAGCTCTGATGTAGAGCAACTTGACCCTGTTCTCTTCCGATAACCTGAACCACTTCGTACCTTCCACAAACTGCAGTTGAAAGAGCCTTATCGAGAGCGCTACGAAACAGAGTCCGACAATCGTCTTGAACAGTCTCAGAGTACTCTGGGACATAGTCGAGAAGTTGAATAGAAGAGAAGAATTCCGATGGCGGTATTGTAGAGAGCAGTGGGTAGAATCACCGGGACGAAAATGGAGGGAAATGTTCGGAACGAACTGAGAAAGAAGTATATCGAGAGATACGAGAGAGAAGTGATCACAATGATGAATGCGATCAGATGGATTCGGTTGGTGTATACACGCTCACCGACTGAACCAAGCACATATCCTGCGGACGTGAAGAGAAGCGCGTTTAACCCGAATAGTCTTGGAGAAAGGCAATCCAGGAGAATTCCCATCAGAAAGCCAAAGATGACTGCCCTCGACCTGGTCTCCCTGATCGAGAAGATTATGAGGACGAGCAGCAGGAAGTTCACCCTCAATCCCGTTGCGCCATCGATCACCAAACCGATGTACAGTAGTACGGCATAGGTGAGTGGCTTCCACCTGATCATTGGCTCTCCTCAAGCTGAATTTCCTCGATGAACTCAGGAACTCGTTCCGGCATTGGAGTTGGTATTATTTCCTTCACCAACTTCTCCTCACGAGGCTGAAGGAGTCTCTTCTCTTCCTTGTGCGTGATGATGAAAACCTCGCGCACGCTCGAAAACCTCACATGTGGCACGATTTCCACCGTCTTGAAGAGCCCGAGGTCATCGGGGGATACTGACTCGACCCGGCCGAGTGCATATCCTTCGGGAAAGATTCCACCCAGTCCCGAAGACAACACCTCGCATCCCGGCGACACGTCGGCGTCAAAGGGAATGCCTGTCAGAGAGAGTTCTCCTCCCATCGATCTCAGGATGCCAACGGCACGCGAAGGTTCGACGATGCAGCTCACCATGCAGTTTCTGTCGTACAGTGTCTGTACGATTGACGTACGCACGTGCACCTCTCCGACTTTTCCGACTATGCCATCTCTCGTGCACACGGGCATTCCCACGGTGATCCCATCAGCCGTCCCCCTGTTCACGGTCAGGTTGGTAACCAGAATGACAATATCTCTCGCGACGACCTCAGCAGCCAGAAGACTGTAGTAACCATTCTTCTCGAAACTCAACAGCTCTCTCAAACGCTCATTCTCCCTTCGATGCTCAGCGAGTCTCGCGTTCTCCAGGGCGAGTTTCATCGCCACCTGTGACAGTTCACTCACGCGTCTATTCGTCCTGGCCAGTGTGGAGAACAACTCAAAAAGTTTTCTGGGTGGGTAGGTTAACGAGTACACTCCCTTCCGCACTGCGTAGAGGGAGACGTATGAATCAACCACGATGAGAGAGACTGAGATCGCCGCAAGTACCAAGAATAGCGTTCCGTCCGATCTCCTCATTCTCTCTTGAGAGTGATGAGAAGTTTTTCGTACCTGGAGAGATCGTCTAGAATCCTGCCGGTTCCATAGACGACGCACTCAATGGGATTGTCGACCACCCTCACCGGAAGGTCTGTGTCCTCTTGAAATAGCCGGTCGAGACCTCGAAGCAGCGCCCCTCCGCCTGACATGACCACGCCATTGTCCAGAATATCCGAGGCCAGTTCAGGTGGAGTCTTCTCGAGAGCCAGCCTCAATGCCTCGACAATCATCCCGAGCGTCTCTGAGAGCGCTTCCCGTATCTCCTCACTGGTCACAGTGATCACTTTCGGGATACCGTTCACGAGATCGATTCCTTTCACGTCCATCCTCTCCTCTGACGCAAGCGGATACGCAGACCCGATCTGGATCTTTACTCTTTCTGCAGTCTGTTCGCCTATCAGGAGGTTGTACTTCTTCTTGATGTATTGGATGATAGCCTCATCCATCTCATCTCCTGCGATTCTGATCGAACTGTTCGAGACAATTCCCGAGAGAGCTATTACCGCAATCTCAGTGGTACCTCCTCCTATATCGATCACCATATTGCCTGTAGGATCCTCGACCGCGAGCCCGATACCCACGGCAGCAGCAATTGGCTCTGCGACCAGATACACTTCTCTCGCCCCTGCATGCTCAACTGAATCTCGCACGGCCCTCATCTCGACGGCCGTAATACCTGACGGCACACTCACCACTATCCTCGGTCTCACCAACGTCCGCTTCTTCTGCACCTTATCGATAAAACCCTTGAGCATTTCCTCCACGATCTCGAAATCCGCAATGACCCCGTCCTTCATGGGCCGCACTGCAGCCATCGTGTCTGGTGTCCTGCCCAACATCACCTTCGCCTCGGCACCGATCGCAACGGGAATACCATCCCGTTTGTCCAACGCGACCACAGATGGTTCATTCAAAACTATCCCTTTGCCTTTCACATAGATCAGAGTAGTTGCTGTTCCAAGGTCTATTGCGATATCAGATGTCACAAACCCCGAGAAGTACGACCTCAAGAACCCGAGCCGCATAACTCCTCCTCGCTTTGTATACGAAAGTATAAAAAGTCATTCTCCGGTGTCAAGTTCGCCGGAGCCCGAAGTGAGCATGGTACCCTGAGAAGGTCCTTTGCCAGGCTGCCGGCCTCCAAGTAGGCCCGACCGCTCTGTGACACCGTTCCGAGCGTGGTACTGCCCCCTTGCTGTGTCATCCTCGAAGGTAGCTCTGACTGGCCTGAGATGGTGATCGATACCGTGGATTGCCCACATATCTACCGGCGGATTAGCTTGAAGCCTTACCCGCCGCGTCTCTCAATGATGAACCACGTCTCGACGTATGACGCACATATCCCACGAGTCATCATTGACAAGAAGGTATCCTTATTGTTCGATATATCCGTTCCTGTATGGTGGGTGATATGAGGTATAGAGCTGCCGGCCGTCTCGCGAGGCTGATGAGCGCGTTGTTTGCTCGCAACTTCGAAAAGAACCTGAAGATGTTGCTGTTTCTTCTCGATTTCGTTGCAGTCCATCCCGATGCAAGGGATTCCCTGAGAAAAGTGAAGTGGTACTACACGCACGAACATTCACTCTACAAACTGCTTCTGAGGCTTTCCCGTGAGCTCAATCACAACGCGAAGAAGGCTTTAATGGAGTTCATTTTGAACGCATGGTTCCTGAACAAAAAGATCAGAGAGCAATTCAGAGAAGAGGAAGGCTTCAATCCTCCTCAGTTGCTGGTGATAAGCCCCACAGAGAGATGTAACCTTCGATGTGAGGGGTGCTGGGCGGGAATGTATCCCAGAGAGAAAGACATGAATTGTGTGCTTCTTGAACGGATCATTGCAGAAGCACAGAGGGAGATGGGGATCAGTTTTTTCGTGATTTCCGGTGGCGAACCATTTGTGAGAGAAGATCTTCTCGATCTCTACGAGAAATTCGACCGCACATTCTTCATGATCTATACGAACGGAACTCTGATAGATGACGATACGGTGCACAGACTCGCACAACTGGGAAATGTCGCGCCGATGCTCAGTCTAGACGGATTCGAAACCGAGACAGATGCAAGGCGAGGAAGGGATGTTTACAGAAAGGTGGTCCGTACAATGGAAATGTTGAGAGATGCTGGCATCCTCTTTGGATTCTCCACCACTGCCGATAGACTCAATGTGGACATCATATCTTCTCGGGATTTCATCGGGCACATGCTTGACAAAGGCTGTTTCTGGGGGTGGTATTTTCATTATATCCCTATTGGACGAGATCCGGATCCCGAGCGGATGCTCCTCCCCCATCAGAGGAATGAGTTGAGGCAAAGGATATGCGAGGCGAGGCGGACCCTCCCTATCCTGCTCGTAGATTTCTGGAACGATGGACCACAGGTGGGAGGCTGCATCGCCGGAGGAAGGTACTATCTTCACGTAAACTGCAGCGGCGATGTGGAACCCTGTGTCTTCTGCCATTTTGCAGTGGAGAACGTCAAGAGTAGGAGTCTTCGGGAGGCTCTGAGGCATCCATTTTTGGCCGAGATGAGAAAAAACATCCCATATGATGGAAATACCCTGCGCCCGTGCATGCTCATCGACAGGCCCTGGATTTTTCGAGACTACTACCGTCGATATCGTCCTTATCCTACCCACCCAGGAGCCGAGAGCCTTGTCGGCGGGCTTACCAAAGAGCTCGACAAGTACGCGCAGGGCGTGGCTCAGATATTGGACAGGGTGTGGGAAAACGGAGACTACGAGAAGATCGTCCATGTCCCCGAAGAAGAAATGTGACTGTGTGATTGTCGGAGCGGGCCCGGCCGGCAGCACGCTGGCATACTACCTCGCAAAGAGAGGTTTTGTGGTCCTCATCATCGACAAGCATCGATTTCCAAGAGACAAATCCTGTGCAGGTGGAGTACCTCTCAGGGCAAGAGCGCTCTGTGAGTTCTCCATCGACGAAACAGTGGAAAACAGGATTACCCAACTCGCGTTTACTTACCGGTTGGAGAATCTTCATCTCGTCGAGAACACGCAGCCCTTCGCGTATACGGTGAGGAGAGACCGCTTCGACCATCTGCTTCTCAAGAACGCAGAGGCTGCGGGAGCGACGGTGAGAGCTGGAGAGGCCCCGACTGCGGTGGAGCTAAGGAAGGATTGTGTAGTCCTCACGACTTCACAGAACAGCTACTGCTCCAGGATACTCGTAGGCGCAGATGGCGTACGCTCAAAGGTGGCTGAGCTGGCGGGGTTCCGAGTCAAACGAAGAGCCATATTCACGCTTCAAACGAAGGTTGACGGTGTAGCCCACTCAGACATGATGAGGATTGACTTCGGTTCGTTTCCCTACGGATATCGATGGTCCTTTCCCTCCGGCAGCTCAACGCTCGTAGGAGTGGGCGGACTGAAGGTCTCCACGGATCTGGACGGACATCTTCGAGAATGGCTCGACTACTGCGCGCCCGGAATCAGCACCCCGAGGGTCGAACGCTTTGCGATTCCCCTGGGTGGCATCCTCCAGAGGGTAGCGAAAGAGAGAGTGTGCCTCATAGGTGATGCAGGTAACATGACCCACCCTCTCACCGGGGAGGGAATCTATTACGCGATGACATCTGCGATACTCGCTGGCCTCGCAGTAGAGGAGTCAGCTCAGACCGGTGACTTCTCCTTTCACAACTACCAGAGACTTATCAGAGAGGAACTCTACCCCGAATTCAGGAAATGGCATTTTCTCGCTGGACTATTCTATCAATTTCCCCGGATCGGGTATGAGTGTCTCATCAAGAGGAACCAGAAGCTCCTGAACTACTTCACTTAGGCAGGTCCTCTTTTCGTTTCGTTGGAGTGAGCTTCCACACCGTGTATCCATGGGACGAGAAAGCGGGCGCTCGATCATAGCGGGAGAGAACTCTCACCAGTACGTCTTTGTGCGGCAGAGTCGGGTCTTCCAGAGCACTCGCTTCGAGGTCCCACCAAAGATAGACACCGAGACCTCCCATCACTCGCCTTTCTATTTCACCCATCGCCTGTTCTGGATTTCTGGCCATATCGGGTAGTGTCACATAGTCACGCTTCAATGAGTAGAGGATATTCGGATCGATGTATTCTACCCATCTCCCCTTAGCCCGGGTAAGACCCCGGATGATGAACAGGTCATCTCGTGCGGTACGGTCCCTCACTCTGTACAGGAATTCCACGTATCCCGGAGTAGCAAGATGTTTCGGCACAACATTGCCGAAGAGATTGAGCCCGAAGTGTATCACAAGGACCGCCACGAGCACCATCTGCGCCCTTTGCCTTTGTTCATTCCAGAGGAAGGAAAGCAAAGAAAACAGGGGTACGAGCTGTATGACCCAGAATGAATAGTATCCCGGGCACCAAAAGGAAAAGACCCCTGCATAGACCACAGACAAGAGGAGCACTGGAGAGGATGACGCTCTCCGTAGTTCCTTCCAGTGCATCAGCAGTCGGAAGAGAGAAAACGTGATAAACACGGAAACGAGAGTAGCTGCAGCAACGAATAGCACCCGACGGTAATCGGAGAGGAGTAGATAGTGACCACCAAGGAGTGAAATGCCCATGCTTCGGACCGCGGTAAGCAGAATGGAGATCTTGACTTCCCAATAGGAAGGTTCTGAGTGAAGATACTGGGTCGTCCAGTGGAGAAACTCCCCAATGGACTTTAATCTGAGTACGATCGTACCTACCGTGAGATATGGAACTGCGACACAGGAAATGAGCCCCAGAAAGTAGTGGGCAATACTTCTCTTTCGTCCACTGATCAGAAAGAAGGCCAGGAATGGAACGACAGAGAGTACATGAATCTGGTGAAACAGAATGCACAGCCCTTGACAGATACTGATCAGACTCGTTGAGAAGACGCTTCTCTTCAAACCCACAAGAAGGTAGAGTGATATCATTAAGAGGGCGAGTGCAGGAAGGGTCGAACTCACATTCACACTGTGATACCAGTATCCATAGGAAAATGCGAGAAACAAGGAAGAGATGAGGGCAATGAGGTGGCGAATGTTGAGCCTCCTCAGAAAACTGAAGAAGACTGCCACGCCGAGCGCACCCATGATACTGCTGAACACTTGCAGGACTGTTACCGCTCTGCCGGAATATCCGAGCATGCGAGCACTCCAATAAAGGAGGTAGCAGATGGGAGCATATAGCAGATGATGGGGATGGAAGAAGTAGAACGCATGAGGATCTGCGTCTTCGACCACTTTCGCGAAGTTCAGACCGTCTACCAGGTAGCTCTTGCTCAGGAGGGACAAGTAAAGGAGGAGAAGGCAAAGAAACAAGATGACGACCGTGATCCTGCAGAAATCCAGACCTCTGAATGGACTACAACCCAATATGGGCCTCTCTCAAAGACGCGTCGGAAACGAACAGAGCAAGAAGGTCTCGGTGTTGAACTTCTCACGCACGAGTTAGGTCGCGCTCCCGGCTCCGCTCCCCTCGCACGATCCCGTTTTCTGCATCATGTACTGGTTGGCTTGGTGCATGAACGCTTCAAGTCGAGTTCTCGCAGTCGTCTGCTCGAGCCCATCATACGCCATATTGAGGAAAGGCACGTCGCCATATTCCTCTCTGACTCTCAACATAACAGCTGAGACATTCGTTCCCGGCATGCAGGTAAAGGGCATCACATTGATGATGCCGGAAGCTCCCTTCTCGATGAAGTCTATCGCCTTTCCCACTGAGAGCACGCCTTCGCCCTCCACAGTTCTGTAAAGAAAAGGATTCGAGTACTGGAATATACGTTCAACCGGAGGTTCGTCATCGTTCCTGAGGCCATCTTTGAGTGCGTGATGGATTTTATGCTCAACTCGCTTCTGCCACCGATCCTTCAGCCAGTCGATCAAATAGGTCCTGTAGTCGCGTCTCACCAGATCATCTTCTTTCCTTCTGAAATTGGTATAGAAGAACCACTCTGCAATCGTCGGAAGCCACGCCTCTCCACCCAGCTCCTCGACTGTTCTCACGATATCGTTGTTCGCGAAGTGATGAGAGCGAACATAGATCTCACCCACAATTCCGATCACAGGCCTGGGTACGCTCTTGTCAACCTCTATTCGCGCGAATGCACGTTTTATCTCAGGAACGACGGCATCCACTTCGCCGAATTCTACAGCGTGTACTATCATATCCAGGCATTGTGTGTACACACGATCGGTGTCACCCTTGTTCTTCTCATACGGCCTCGTTTCTCGTAGTAGCTTGTCGAGCACGTCGGCTGCACACACACCTTTCCAGGCTGCTTTGTCAAATCCCTTCCCGTACGCCGTGAGTGTCTGGTAGAATTTCGAAGACTGATTTGGTGATACTATCGGAACATCAGAATATCCAAGATCGTCGAGAATCATCCTTTGTAGTTTATTGTACTGGCCGAATCTGCATGGCCCGCTACTCTGAGGCATGAAGAAAGCCGCCTTCTCCCGAATCGCAGGGTTACTTGCAAGCAACTTCACCATGTCCCCCGTAGTGAGAATGCACGGATAACACTCCTTACCGGTCGTGTACTTCCTGCCAAGCTCAAGCGACTCCTGGTCAGCTACAGGAATCACCTCCGATGGTATGCCGCAGCGTCTAAACGCAGCGGCCACGACATATGCATGATTTCCCATATATGGTATGTAGAGCGTTCTACCCGAAAGATCCTCATGAGAATCGAAGGTTGGAATCGACTCCTCCCGGGATTCCTCGACATTTTCGATGGAGTCAAGGAATGCCTCCAGCCTGGTGATCACTCCTGCAGGTGCCGAGTGTTCATCTACCTCAATGGAGAGATAGGGTTTACGTCCCATCTCCCTCGAGAAGTACTTGAGGATAAACGAATCTGGTCCACACCCGAAATTGGTGATATACACGGGATAGAGCTTTGGATTCCTCTTAATAACCCGAAGTGCTGAGAGAATCCGCTGGCCGTATCTCCAGTACATGTTAGGCCATTCATCACCGAGGGCTATATCCTCTATCGGCAGAAAATCCATCGGGATGGGCAGCACATCCATCTCCAGGAACTTGCCGGGAATTTCAAGATTCAGTCCGCCATCGCACGTGTTGTACGGGCGCCCAACGACTACCATGGCTCTGTCCGAGAGATTGGAGAGAATCTCTCTTCCCCGCTCCTTTATCGATGCATGGAACCGGGCCTGGGCCTCAAGGCCTCGCTCCAAAGCGTTCTTGACTTCCATTCTGCTCCGGCCGAGCTTTTTCCCAAGCTTTGAGAGTTCTGAAACGAGGTGACGCTTCCCTCTCATGAAATAGATGACCGGGATAAGGAACTGCACCTCTTTGCATTCCTCTTCAAGAGCTGCCTTGACCACGTACGGAACCCCCTGAACAAACGGGCATGAGTAGCTTTGAGTAATACGATGGTCCTCCTTTGCCATGTTGATGATGCTCGGAAAGAATATGTAGTTCACTCCCTTTTCCACCAAATTGAGTACCACTCCCTGATGAATGATCTTCTTCGTGGTTCTGTCTGACAGAACCACCTGGAATCCCAGTTCTCTTAAGAAAGTGAGCCAGAGGGGCATCAGTTCATGAAAGAGCATCACCCTCGGAATCCCAATCTTGACGTCGCTCCTGGGTGTGGGAAATTCTTCCTCCAGAGCTCCGAGGAGAAGTTCCTCCCTCTCTTTGAAGAGGTCTGGCAATCCCTTTCTCTCCTCCTTCTTCTTCACCTCATACTTTTCACATCGTGAACCGTAGTACAGTGGTGATTCTCCCTCGACGTCCACTCGCTTGATCTCACAGAGATTGGGACACTCCTTGCACTCGAACGATCGTATCTTGTAGGGCTTTCTGCCTACGTCAAACCCTTTAAAACTGCTCCTCTTGAGCCCATTTCTCTTCATATGTTCCATAGCGATTATCGCGACTCCTATCGCCCCGGTCACATCATTGTGAGGAGGTACTGTGATTTTTCGATCGAGCACGCGTTCAAACGCGGCCACCACTCCCTTGTTGTGTGCCACCGCTCCCTGGAAGAATATGTTCTCCCCGATTTCCTTGTCTCCCACTACTCTATACGGGACACTTCGCACTCAGAGCACATGTGCCGAACTCCTCCTTGATGTTGAGGTTCAGACGTTCAGCCTGTTCCTCAAGGAACGAGCCTGTGCCCGCGGCGCAGACCTTGTTCATTTCGAAGTCGGTGACTGCTCCATTCTTGAGGGAGATGTACTTCGAATCCTGTCCGCCGATTTCGAATATGGTATCCACATTGGGATCTATCTCTATCGAAGCCTTCGCCTGAGCTGTGATTTCATTTTTGACGACGTCCGCACCTACCAGGTCACCAATCATGTATCTTCCTGACCCGGTTGTGCCGACTCCCTTAACCTCAACCCACGCGCCGATCTCGTCACCCACCTCCTGAATCCCTTTCCTCACCGCATCTATCGGTCTCCCAGCCGTCATGAGGTAGCGCCTCGCGAGAAGCCTCTTATTCCCGTCGATCGCGACGACATTTGTGGAGATAGACCCCACATCGATTCCCAGGTAGACCCCCACTCGTTCCTCGGGATCTGATCTCGTACCAGCGTCCCACTGGTGAGACGAAGACGCAGATGAAGGTGTTTCAAGCGGCGCGAGTCCTTTCGTACGAGCCTTGTTCTCTTCCAGGTAGTGGCGGAGCGCTTCCAGCGAATTGAACTGTGCTCTATCCTCTCTTTCCATGATGAGTAATGCCACCCCAATAGCGCCCATTGAGGCAAAGTAGTGCGGAATTATCAATTCTCCAGGTTTCAGTCCGAGCACATCTTCAAATGCCTTCACCATACCCCGATTTGCAGCGACTCCACCCTGGAAGGAAATGGGCCGTTCCATTGTCTTTCCCTTTGCAATATTGCTCTTGAAGTTTCGCGCGAGTGCATAACAGAGACCCGCAACGATGTCGTAATCGGGTGTCGCTTCCTGTTGAAGGTGTATCATGTCTGTCTTCGCGAACACCGAACATCTGCCAGCTATTCTGGGAGGTTTCTTCGAACGCAGCGCCAGCTCGGAGAATTCCTCTATGGTGAGTCCTAACCGCGAGGCCTGTTGGTCAAGGAAAGATCCAGTCCCGGCCGCACATATCGTATTCATCGAGAAGTCCCGGATGATATGACTCCCAACGTTCTCGTCATATCCCGTGAGAATCAACTTGGAATCCTCTCCCCCGATCTCGATGATCGTCTTCACTTCAGGAAGAAGCAGACTGGTGGCCTTGGTCTGTGCGATGATCTCGTTGATGAATGGAGCGCTCAGGATGTGAGCAGCGATCTTTCCTCCAGAACCGGTAAGTCCAATTCCTGCAACATCTTCTAATGTTGAGAAGACCTGCCTGAGCGAATCGTAGCACTTCTTGATGGGGGCACCTTCTATTCTCACGTAGTAGTCCTTCGCTACCTTCTTTTCCTCGTTGAGTACTGCGATATTGATGCTCACCGAGCCTATGTCGACCCCTATCCACACTCTCGCACCAGTGCCCACAGCGCCTCCTCTTGTTCAAATATGGACTACATTTTACGTATACAATGCAGTTTGTCAATTGGAACCGGGAATTCGGTGCGGTCGACTCGACCAGCCATCAGATGACAGAGCACGTGGGCTGTGTATGACGGTGATTTGTGGTGTAAGGGAGCAAAGTCTACAGAGTTGACACCTGAGGATACCGCATGAACAGCTCTCACATCACTCCGGCTTTCACCGGGAGAAACCGTACGCGGCCGACGATATTCAAACCGGTGAGTCCATGCAGTTGTTACTCTATGTAGATCTCCACCTTCTGTCCCTTCTCCTCATCGATCACGTCGGCAAGCATTACCTTTCCTTTCTCACTCATCTCGTGGATCACCGTGTCCAGGTTCTCCAGACCCTCTTCGCTCAACTCTATGCCCTTCTCTCTCAATTGCTCATGGACTGTCTCGGGAATTTTCTCCTTGAGTTTGCCGACGCGTGCGAGCAGCCTCAGCAAGGAGAACGGAAGGTTTATCTTCACTTTCGGTTGATCCTTGTCCTTTTCGTACACCCGTATCCGTAGCCATCTGGCCCTGTCACCGGCCGTTTCCGATCTTTCCAGTGCGTCGAGAAGGTGAGCAGCTTCCACAGCGCTCACTTTTCCTTTCTCCAGCATCTGTAATATCTTAAGCTTTTCTTCTCTCATGGCTCCTCCCCTTTATTAGTCGTACTGCCTCATCAGCTGAAATCTCTCCTTTTTCAAGAAGGTCAAGAACCTCCGCTGCAGATGCGCCCATCTCAAGCCCGAGGCGTCTCACAAGAACCTCCAGCCTCGACCGTACGGTCGGATAGGAAATGCCGAGCGCTCTCTCCACATCCTTTATGTTTCCTCTGCACTTCATGAAGACCAACACGAAGTTCAGTTCTTCCTTCGTCAGACGGCAAAACGGGCAGCTGGCAAAAGTCCCGGAGAGCCTGGCTCCACAGCGGGAACACTCAAGCTCAGTGACCTGGAGCTCTCCCCCACAGGAGGGACAATTTTGAGAAACTCTATCCATTGTTTAAATAAATAAAGATGCATATAAATTTTGTCAAGAGAAAAATCAAATATTCGAAGATTTGATTCATCCCCGTGGTTTGAGCATCGTAGCGGGGAGTCTTCTCGTTTCTGGATGAGGTCCACGTGGACAGTGGCATCACCCAGTGGGGCCGTCTCCGTCTAAGTGCCCATACAGAACCTTACTCCGATATTCCCGTGAGACATCTCTCCCCTCGGTTTCTTCTGTTGAAAGGCCATCGTTTCCTCAGTCCTTGAGCGAATCGAGCCTTGCTTCATGATCTTCTGATGCTTTCAGATCATGCTGGTGAAGACGGTACCGTGACGAGAGGAGAGTTGTGAGCCAGGTTCTTACACAAGGATCCCGTCGGTACGGCGCTTGACATTCAGATGAGCGCCGTGTGGTCCTGCTCTTTCGACCGCGCAACACTCACCGTGTGTATTCTCTGTTCTGCTGCGTTCAGAAGGCTCGTGCAGAGCGTCTTCTCTCCCTGTCCCGTAATCGAACAGTGAGCCGCTGTATCTGGCCTCTAGCGCAGAGGAAAAATGGGAAGTGTCCCTATTTTTTATCTGTCCCAGAAGGCAATCAGGAGTGAGTGTGGCAATGGATAGGGAGATGGTCTTTCGAAGTGTATCCTGATCCTCTTGTGTCGGTCTTTGAGCATTTTCCCACCTCCTCGTTTTTGAAGAAGTCTCCCTCCAGAGGTTCTCACCTTCTCGATTGACGATCTCTCAAGCGCAAGTGAACGATGCATCGTCTACTCCTTCCCTCCTATAGCGGAAAGAGCAAAGGCAGGCTCAAAGCCTACAAATGGTAGAACGAATACGGCACGCATGACCGAGAGTACCATAGGACTCATAGCCAGGGAGATTTTGCTCATCATCTTTGACAAAGTCTTCATGATTCGTACTGTTAGACTGAGGATGGCGAAGAAAGTTCCGTCATGATGCAACTTTTTAGACGTACTTCTGTCTAATGGTTTGAGTGTTGATGAGTGAGCGGGGAGATGAAGAGCTCGTTGTTCTCTCCCAGAACGGTGATGCACATGCTTTTGCTGAACTCGTTGAGAGATATAAGGGAATGGTCTTCACTCTGACCTATAGAATGCTGGGAGATATGAACGCGGCAGAAGACATTGCTCAAGAGGTATTTGTGAGAGCGTACAAGGCACTTCCCAGGTTCAGAAGAGAGGCGAAATTCTCCACCTGGCTGTACAGAATTTGCTACAACCTGTGCCTCACCGTCATCAAGAAGAGACGCAACGAGTTCTCTTACACGAGAGCTCAGGTGGAGCCTGGAGAGAGCGTTGAGGAGAGCTACGAAAAGAGAGAACTACAGAAGAAGGTGAGAGAACTCATGTCCGAACTACCCCCCACCTACAGCTCCGCGATCACTCTTCGGCACATACATGGACTTTCGTACGACGAAATATCGCAGGTCCTGGGGCAGCCCTTGGGCACTACCAAGTCCACCATATCAAGGGCAAGAGAGATGCTCAAGAAATTGGCTTTGGAGAAGATTGGATGGGAGGTAATAAGGGAAGTGCTATGACATGCCATCAGATAAGAAGAAGGCTTCAGGACTACGTGCTCGGCGAGATGTCCCAAAGAGAACGGCTACTCGTAAGTCAACATCTGCGCCTCTGCGAGAAGTGTCAGCGCGAGGAGCAAGTGACCAGACTGCTGGTCGCTCTTCTCGATGAGAATACTGTAGAACATCCATCCGCAGATTTCGTCCAGTCGGTGATGGCGAAACTCCCCGAGCGCGCACCTTCCCTCTCCCTCTGGCCACTGTTCGTCTCGCTCACCCTTGCCATTGCGGGCGTCTTCGGCGTAGGGTACGTGTTCAGAGGAGAATTGCTTCGTCTGGCACAGAAGTCGCAGGCGCTCGCCGCACATGTGCTCTCACGCATGAACCTGGAGGCTCTGGCGACCAACCTGGCGCCAAGAATGGATCTATTGTACTACCTCGTGTCGGGTGTTGCCTGCCTCCTCCTCACCCTGACTATCATCTGGGTTGCGACTTACTGCAGGGAACCTCTCTCTTACACGATGCGGCACAGGTAATCTACAAGAACCTGCCTTGCCGTGTATCCCTATTGAACAGAAGACCGTACGCGGATGTCACCAGCGATGCCTCTGACGATGTAGCACGCAGGTACGTGGCAAAATACGCGCCAGTGGCTCTGAAAGCAGCGACCATGCGGAGCAGGATCGACCGTTCGAAGAGGGAACAACGCGCCCCAGAAACACCTCTTGACTCAAGCAGCATCACACACTATACAGGTGTATGACTGAGTCCTGAAAATGGAGGTGGTATGGATATCAAATCCATCAAGATAGAAAAACCGGAAGGTATGAACATGATCCTGGGACAGGCCCATTTCATCAAGACAGTCGAGGACATACATGAAGCGCTTGTCTGCAGTGTCCCGGGAATTCGATTTGGGGTGGGCTTCTGCGAGAGTTCAGGCCCCTGCCTGGTACGTTATAGTGGGACCGACAATAGGCTCGAGGAGCTAGCTAGGAAGAATTGTGCAATTCTGGCTGCAGGACACTCATTCCTCGTATTCCTGGAAAACGCATACCCGATCAACGTCTTACGCGCACTCAGAGATGTTCCAGAAATATGTTCGATCTTCTGCGCTTCTGCCAACCCGGTCGAGGTGATCGTCGCGGAGTCGAGTCAGGGTAGAGGGATTTTGGGGGTGATCGACGGATTCACGACTAAAGGAGTTGAGTCGGACGACGAGAAGCGTGAGCGGAAGGCATTCCTTCGTGAAATAGGCTACAAACTCTGTTGAGTTGAGATTCACACATCCCCACCCTGGAGGGGTTGACAGGTCGGTAGGCGCATTTTAAGGTTAGATGTGCTTGCAGTCCTGAAGACATCCGTTCTCGTAACCTACTCCATCGTCATTTCTCTCCTCTCCATATATGTATTTCACGCACTCCTCATGGTAATTCTCTATCGAAGGACAAAACGGAAAACCACAGAATCGAAGCCCGGTATGGATCAATACCCGTTCGTCACGGTTCAATTGCCCGTATACAATGAGAAATACGTGGTTGAGAGACTCATAGATTCAGTCTGCAGGATTGACTATCCAAAAGAGAGATTGGAAATCCAGGTGCTGGATGATTCTACCGACGAAACCACCGAGATTGCCCACGCTGTGAGCGCGAAATACACCCGCCTTGGGTACGATATCAAGCTAATCCACCGGGATGATAGGATGGGATACAAGGCTGGGGCCCTGAGGAATGGACTTGAGAGGTGCAAGGGAGAATTCATCGCCATTTTTGACGCAGATTTTATTCCTCCTGTAAATTTCCTGAACGAGACTCTTCCCCATTTTCGGGATGCCAAAGTAGGAGCCATTCAGGGCAGATGGAGTCATCTCAATGACAACTACTCTTTCCTCACAAGAGGTCAAGCCCTCGGGCTTGATGCTCATTTCGTAATAGAGCAGACGGCGAGAAGTAGAAGTGGGACGTTCATCAACTTCAACGGCACCGGAGGAATATGGCGCAAGGAGGCAATCCTGGATGCAGGGAACTGGCAGTACGACACACTCACAGAGGATTTGGATCTCTCGTACCGGGCACAGCTGAGGGGATGGAATCTGCTCTACTTGAACGATGTGGTCTGTTGCGGAGAGATTCCGACTGAAATCAACAGCCTGAAAACTCAGCAACACAGATGGGCCAAGGGAGCAATCCAGACTGCGAAGAAACTGCTCCCAAGGGTTCTCAGGGCTGACATCTCGCGACTCGCTAAATTCGAGGCATTTGTGCATCTCACGAATCACGTCGCATACCCTTTGATGCTCGGAATCACACTCTGTTCCGTGCCACTCATCGTGATAAAGGTGAACTGCGAAGACGCTCGCTCTTACTTTAATTGGGTAACGCTTTTCACCATATGTGCTTTTGGTCACCCTCTCTTCTATTCGTACGCTCAGCGGGAGCTACATAAGGACTGGTCCAGAAGACTTCTGTACCTCCCTGCTCTCTTTGCGTGGGGTCTTGGTACGTCGGTAACGAATACGAAGGCGATATTGGAGGGGTTGTTGAACATAGAGTCCCCGTTCACACGCACGCCCAAATACCGAATTGAACGAAAGGGTGACACCTGGCAGGATAAGATTTACCGATCAAAGCCACCACTTACCACGGGCATTGAATTCGCACTCGCCTTCTATACTTCTGCGGGAGTCATTTACTCAGTGGTCCATCTACAATTCTTGATAGTACCGTTTCTCATACTTCTCTCATTTTCCTTCTTCTATACGGGATTTCTCTCAGTTTTCCACGCGGTGAGGAGGTAGTTACTTCGCCTCTTTCGGCTTCTTCTCTTTCTTCTTTCCTCTCGCTGTACCTGCTTCGCTCTTCGCCTTCCGCTTTGGTTTCTCTTTCTCCCCGCTCTTCTCCTTGCCTTTCCCCTTTGTCTTCTCCTCTACCACCACCTGTTTCTCCGTCAGCTCAAGGAGTGAGAGTGAGGCATTGTCTCCAAGACGATTACCAAGCTTCACGATTCTGGTGCAGCCACCCTGACGGTCGACAAACCGTTTGGCAATATCGTCGAACAACTTCTTCAAAACGGCTTTGTCGCTTATGTATGCAGCCGCCAATCTCCTCTTGGCGAGGCTGCCGTCCTTCCCATAGGCAATGAGCCTCTCGGCCAGTCTTCTGCCCTCTTTCGCTTTCACATCGGTAGTCCTGATACTCTCGTGTGCGAACAGCGACGTAACGAGGTTCCTCATCATGGAGAGCCGATGCTTGTTACGCCTGCCCAGTTTCTTCACTTTCCGTCTGTGTCTCATCGTCCCCCTGTAGATAGGCTGAAACGTCCATGCCAAAACTCAATCCCATTCCTTCGAGGAGTTTCTTCAAACCTCCCAGGGATTTCTTACCAAAGTTCTTGTAAGAGAGCATCTCTCTCTCACTCTTCTGGACCAGGTCCCGGATAGTATGAATCTTGGCTGCCTTCAGGCATTTGTTTGCCCTCACGGAAAGTTCAAGCTCCTCAACTTTCTTTCCCAGTAGTCTTCTGATACGCTCGCGCTCCTCATCGACCTTCCTCGTCTCCCCACCCTCCTCCGATTCAAGCCTCAAGATCATGTCCATCACATCCCGCACGATTCGAGCGGACGTCTTCAGAGCATCCTCGGGTTTCATCGTGCCATCAGTCCATATCTCGAGTATGAGCTTGTCGTAGTCTGTTCTGTGTCCAACTCTGGTTGGTTCTACTTTGTAATTGACCTTCAATACGGGCGAGAAGAGCGCATCCATGAAAACAGTGCCTATGGGATGATGCCTTTTCTTCAGCTGATCCGCACTCACATAGCCGACTCCCTTCTCCACGGTCAGTTCCATGGTGAGCTTTGCCTTGTCCTCGAGTGTGGCAATGTGAAGATCGGGGTTCACGATCTCGATCTCCCCGTCTGTGGATATGTCCCCTGCACGCAGCTCTCTCTTCCCTGTTCCCGTGAGAGTGAGTATCTTTGGCTTTTCTGTAAAAAGCTTCATGCGTACTCGCTTAAGATTCAGTATGAGTTGAGGAATGTCCTCGAGTACCCCTTCTACAGTCGAGAATTCGTGAAGAATTCCTTCTACTCGGCACGAAACGACGGCTGCCCCTGGAATCGATGAGAGAAGAACTCTTCTCAATGCATTACCAATGGTCATCCCATATCCCCTCTCGAGAGGTGATATGATGAACCTCCCGTACTGGTCGGAGATCTCCTCGGTTATGACTTTTTTGGGAAGCAATTCCACGTTGATCTCCATAGATCTCCTCCGTTATTTAGAATACAACTCTACGATAAGCCTTTCCTGAATGGGAGTCGTTATCTCTTCTCGAGTCGGCAATCTCTCTACAGTGCCCTGGAGTGTATCTTTGTCCAAGCTAATCCAGGCTGGCAGCACTTTCGGGTCTGTGCGGTCGAGGGAAGCCTTGATGAGGGAGATGCCCTTGCTCCTTTCCCTCAACATAATGACATCTTGAGGCTTCAACAGATACGAGGGAATGTCGACTTTTCGACCGTTCACCAAGAAGTGCCCATGGCTGATCAATTCGCGTGCCGAGGCTCTTGATGGTGCAAATCCAAGCTTCTGCACGACGTTGTCGAGCCTTCTTTCAAGAAGGCTCATCAGAACCTCCCCCGTTGCCTCTTTTTTCTTACTCGCTGTTCTGAAGAACCTTCTGAATTGTCTCTCAAGAACGCCATATACTGCTTTGGCCTTCTGTTTCTCTCTCAGCTGCAAACCAAATCCCTGGGGTCTCCTCCGTTTCGTCTTTCCGTGCATTCCCGGAGGATACGCTCTCTTCTCAAACGCGCATTTCGAGCCAAAACACTTCTCTCCCTTGAGAAAGAGCTTTTCTCCTTCTCGCCTGCACAACTTGCACCGCGCACTACTATACCTTGCCATCGTTACACTCTCCTCCTCTTAGGTGGCCGGCAACCATTGTGAGGAATGGGCGTCACATCTTTTATCGCAGTCACAGTGAGCCCCGCCGACTGAAGCGACCGTATCGCTGCCTCTCTTCCAGGACCGGGCCCCTTGATCCACACTTCGACTTTCTTCACTCCAAGGTCGAGAGCCGCCCTCGCACAGTGTTGAGCCGACTGCCCGGCAGCAAACGGAGTCCCCTTCTTCGAACCTTTGAATCCTATCTTCCCCGTACTTGCCCAACACAGTGTATTGCCCTCATGATCTGTTATGGTGATTATGGTGTTATTGAAGCTTGCGCTGATGTGGGCGATGCCTGTATTGGGAACGATCCTATCTTTCTTCTTCGTTCTTCTTGCTTTCGCCATTCCTGCCTCCCATGAAACCGTAATTTACATGAACCGAGTTTGTTTGTCAACCATGAAACACATTTGCGGCAGTGTCTTCCGTTTTCTCTATTGACATCTCCGGCTATTCTTGTAAACATAGGCGTATGCAAGACCCATTGCGAGATGTCGAAGAGGCCGTTCAGTACTTGAAAACGAGGATCAAATCGAAACCGACAAGTGGTATTGTGCTCGGAACCGGTTTGGGCAGGCTGGCACAGGAGATCACAAGTGACGCGACCATACCCTACGACGAGATTCCACATTTCGTGAAGTCCACGGTCGAAACCCACGCAGGGAAACTCATATTCGGCGAACTCAACGGAAAGAGACTGATGGCCATGCACGGAAGGTTTCACTTCTACGAGGGATACAGTATGAGGGAAATCACCTTTCCCATACGGGTGATGAAGGCCCTGGGCTGTGCCACGGTCATCCTTTCGAACGCCTCAGGTGGTCTGAATCCAACCTTTCACAAGGGCGACATCATGGTCATCGTCGACCACATTAACCTCCTTGGAGATAATCCTCTGAGAGGTCCGAATGTTGAGAAGTTTGGCCCCAGATTCCCGGACATGTGCGATCCCTATGACCAGCAACTCATAGACCTCGTTGAAACGGCGGCACTCGAAGAGAGTATACAGGTGAAGAAAGGTGTGTACGTTGCGGTACCTGGACCAAACCTGGAGACCCGTGCCGAATATCGATTCCTCAGAATTATCGGGGCTGATGCCGTAGGTATGTCGACTGTGCCCGAGGTCATCGTTGCACGTCACATGGGAATGAGAGTACTTGGACTCTCCATCATAACCGACATGGGTTTGCCGGATGCCCTCATCCCTGTGGACGTCACGGAGATTCTCCGTGTCGCAGACAGAGCAGAACCCGCGCTCACCCGGCTCATAAGAAGAGTGGTGGAGCGGCTGTGAGGTGGTTGGGGCTCTCCCTCGCTCTGCTGGTTGGATGCGCTTCCGGACCAGAAAAGAGCATTGACAAGGCAGAGTCTCTCATCGAGCAGGGGAGGCTCAGAGAAGCTATCGCAGTACTTGAAAAATCGGAGGAGGAGCATCCCTCACCGCGGGTTTACTATCTCCTTGGGCTTTCTCACTGCAAACTGAAGGATATAGACAGAGTACAGAAGTACTTCAACATGGCGCTGTCTTCTGATTCGAGCTATGCCCCGGACATCGCACAGGCGTATACTCTACTGGGCGATCAGTATCAGGCAGACTCGCAGACAGACTTGGCAGCCCGATCCTTCGAACTCGTACTGGAACTCTCGCCCTATTCCGACCTCGAGCAGCGGTTCTACGTGATGGGCGATTACTACTATGGGACAGAAAGATACGAGAAGGCCGCCGACTACTATCAGCGGGCACTGCTCTCCACCCCTGACAATCAGGCAGCGCCTCAAGCGAGGCTTCACATTGTGTCGGCTTACTACAACTTAGGCAAAGACGTCGAGGCTCTTGACCTGTGCGAACAGTACTTGAAAAGAGGGAGAGATGAGGATCTCCTCTATCAGAAAGGTATGATAGCCTATGAGCTCGCTCTCAAATCCTTTGATCAGGACAGTCTTCAGGCGAGCGTCTTCTACCTCAGCAAGACGATCGACGCCGGGCACCCCGTGCCACTCCAGGATGATGCACACTTCCTCCTGGCTGAAATCGCTCTTAAGCTCGGCCATTACGAGGAGGCTAAGGCCAATTTCGAAACAGTGCTACGTCTCAATCCCTATGGCGAGTCCCAGATCGCCAGGGATGCTCGCGAGAGATTGAGAGCGATTGACGAGAGAGAAGGTGTTGAATGAGAAAGGTCGCCTGGCTCGCGCTCCTTGTTCAATTTTGCTACTGCGGCGGGAGAACGAGTTTCAGTCCGAGGTTGGACCCGGAGAGTAGATTCGCATTAGCACAGCAATACATGGAATCGCGCAATTACGTGAAGGCAGAGCAGGAATTCAAGAGGCTCATATTCGAGCATCCTGGTTCGGATCTCGTAGACGATGCGCAATACTACCTGGCAGAGTGCTACTTTCTCGACGAAGAGTACGATCTGGCAATCCTTGAGTACACATTTCTCATCGACAACTACAGAGGAAGTCCGTATCTCGATCGAGCGTACTTCAAGATAGGTCTCTCTTACTACAACCTATCCAGGCCGTATTACCTCGATCAGACAAGTACAACAAAAGCCCTCGATGAAATCGACCTCTTTCTGGCGAAATATCCACAGAGCGAATACAAAGATTCGGCACTCACGGTCCGTGAGAAATGTCTGGAGAAGCTCGCAAAGAAAGACTTCGAGGCAGCGAACCTCTACATGAAGTTGAACAAACACACAGCTGCCAGGGTCTATTTCCAGGCTATTGTCGAGGACTATCCCGGTACACACATAAGTGAAGAAGCCCTTTATTTCATCGGACTTTCATACGAGAAAGAAGGGGATGTGACCAGCGCAAGGGAGGCTTACCAAAGAGTTATTTCGAACTGCAAAGATGAACACATTGTCTCGCAAG
>Ga0111225_1002_pt1 | contig 43616 bp, 41 predicted proteins | sample DeeMarSWOR152_54_FD_80389 | JGI IMG/M metagenome (GOLD analysis project Ga0111225, IMG submission 80389) | candidate division TA06 bacterium DG_26
GGGGCAATGGATATGTTCGAACTCCATCTCGTGGGAAGTGGATTGGTCAAATACTATCAGGCTTCGGACGAAGTGGATGGGTGGGAGGACAAGTATATTGGAGCGTTCAAAGATGTTACCTTTGGAGTGAAGTACGGCTACCCATTCTATGAGAAGGAGGAACATGGCGCTGGCTGGGTCGGCGGACTTCATCTTTTCTTGAACTCGCCTACCCTGACCGGTAGGCCCGAGAAAGACTCCATACTCACGCGCGCTGGATTCGAGCCGTTCCTCAAGAAGGGGGTTGAGTTCGGAGGCCACCTGCTCTCAGACATTGAACTGGAGTCGATGAGCTTCCACTCAGGGATCGGATACCTCAAGGCCGGTGAGCTGGAGGACGAGGCGCAAGCGATATTAGATACCTTCAATATGTACCATGCGGATTCGTTATATGCTCCGGAAGACAGAGTGCTGTGGGGTGTGGGAGCCAGTGTTTCGGTAGGAGAATGGGTTGAACTCTTCGCCGATGTGAACGGGAGGAAGATTCTGGACAAACCAGAATCGCTACCAGATACGATTTATCTGTCTCCCGGGATACGGTTCAAATCACCGGTAGGTGGTCTTTTCGAAATTTCCGGTGATTATGCATTGGTGGACGACATTCCCAAATGGCGCGTGTGCGTCTGTCTCTCGGCGACGTCAGCACTGCTTCCTCCTCCACCGAAACCCCCAGCTCTCGCCACGATCACGGGATCGGTGGCCGATGAGGAAACTGACGAAACCCTCATAGCGGAAATCAGTTTTCCCGATAATCCCGAGCTGACGTCCACAATAAGCACAGAGGCAGGTGTCTACGAGAAGTCTCTTCCGGCTGGAAGATATGTGGTCCAGGCCGAGAAGGAAGGATACAGGTGGGTAAGGAAAGTGGTAATCCTCAAGGAGGGTGAGCAGAAGGTCCTGGATTTTGCCCTGGCAAAGAAAGAAGTGGAGAAGAAGGGACAGATCACGGGAAGAGTGTATGATGCAAATACAGAGGAACCGCTGATTGCACAGATCAAGTTGCCAGAAACCGAGTTTCCATCTGTGGCGAGCGACCAGACGGGAATATATAAGATTGTCGTAACACCGGGTACCTATACGATGGCGGTGGAAGCAGATGGGTATACTACTGTCGCAGAGCCGGTCGTCGTGGGAAGCGATGAGACCATTGTGAAGAACTTCTCGCTGAAACCGAGACCAAAGGTGGGTGAGCGGATTGTCTTGAGGGGGATCAATTTTGAATCTGGCAAGGCGACGATCAGGCCTGATTCTTACAGCATACTGGATGAGGCCGCCAAGGTGCTCAAAGACAATCCGAATCTGAAGGTAGAGATCGGCGGTCACACTGATTCTGTGGGTAGCGATTCATACAACATGAAGTTATCTTTTGAGAGATCCAACGCGGTACGACAGTATCTCGTGAGCATACACGGTATTGACCCAACCAGGTTGATCGCGAAGGGCTACGGCGAAACGATGCCGGTCGACGACAATAGAACGAGGGAGGGAAGGGCGAAGAACAGGAGGATCGAATTCCTGATCATTGGTGATTGATGAGATTCATTGCAGACTTCCATATACATTCGAAGTACTCTCGTGCTACGTCGCATGAGATGACCGTAGGGAAGATCGCCGAGGCTGCCCGCACCAAAGGTGTGAAGCTCGTAGGCAGTGCAGATTTCACTCATCCGAAGTGGCTGGAGGAGCTGGAACAGACAGTGAAGCCCACTCGGGAAGGATTGTTCGCGTACGATGATACGTACTTCATCCTGGTCACGGAAGTGAATACTACGTATACACAGAACGGAAAATTGAGAAGAATTCACCACATGATTTTTGCACCGGACTTCGATTCGGTGCACCGAATCAATGAGAAATTGGCTGCGTACGGTAACTTGATGGCTGATGGAAGACCGACCCTCCTTATCGATTCGAAGAAGCTCGTCGAACTGATGTTACAGGTGGGGGAAGATGTGTGGGTGATTCCCTCACACGTGTGGACTCCATGGTTTTCCCTGTTCGGATCTAACTCTGGTTTCGACTCGATCGAGGAGTGTTTTGGAGATCACACGGACAGGATAATCGCCCTCGAGACAGGGCTTTCAAGTGACCCGGCGATGAATTGGAGGCTCTCCGGTCTCGACAGGTTTACACTCATCTCAAATTCCGACGCGCATTCCCCCTCAAGAATCGGGCGAGAGGCAAACTGTCTGGACTGCGAGCTTTCATATCCCGAGATCATGGATACGATCAGAAACAAGGATAGAGAGAGATTTCTCTTCACCATCGAGTTCTTCCCTCAGGAAGGGAAGTACCACTACGATGGCCATAGAAAGTGCGACGTGCGGGTGGCTCCACGGGAGGCGATGTCCAATCACGACCTATGCCCAGTCTGCAGCAAAAGACTGACGATCGGAGTGCTGCACCGTATCGAGACGCTCTCAGATCGCGAAGAGGGATTCGTTCCCCCGAATGCCATTCCTTTCAAATCTCTCATCCCTCTGGATGAGATCATTGGGGATACTCTGGGAGTAGGGGTGGATACTCAAACAGTGCGGAATGAATACAAAAAGCTCATAAGTGTCTTCAATACGGAGTTTTCGATTCTTCTCGATGCCTCCATTGATGCAGTTGGTGAGGTGGCTGCTCCCGAGGTTGCGGAGGGCATCAGAAGAGTAAGGGAGGGGAAGGTTCGCATCATCCCTGGATATGACGGCGTATATGGGGAGATAAGAATATTCGAAAAGAAGGAAAAGCAACCCTCCCAGCTCAGTCTGTTTTAGTGTGACAGGGAACACCCCTTAAGGGAGGTATCATGGCTGGGGAAAAGATATTAGTCGTAGATGACGAGAAGAGCATGTGCGATTGGCTAGAGATCGCGTTGAAGAGAGAAGGGTACAAGGTGAATGCGGTGCAGTCTGGGCATGAAGCACTACGGTTATTCCGAGAGACAGGATACGATGCCGTAATCGCGGACATCCGAATGCCGGAACTGGATGGGATTTCACTTCTGAAGAAGATGAGAGAAGTGGATGTGGCAACACCAGTCATATTCATCACGGCATATGCCTCTCTTGAAACGGCCATCGAGTCTGTGCGACTTGGTGCGTCCGACTATATCACCAAACCTTTCAAGTTCATCCAGGTGAAGAGTAGGCTGAGGGAGATTTTCGAAGCTCACACACCCGAGGCGAAGGCCGAATTCAAACCCAAAGAGAGGGAGCTCATAGGAAAGAGCAAGGTATTCATCGACGTTCTGAAAATGGTCGACAAGATTGCGAAGACGGATTCTACCATTCTCGTTCAGGGAGAGAGTGGCACAGGGAAGGAGTTGATTGCCAGGGAGATACATGCGAAGAGCCCGCGTCGAGGCGAGTTTGTGTCGATTAATTGTGGAGCTCTGCCAGAAACGTTGCTCGAGAGTGAGCTCTTCGGACACAGGAAAGGTGCTTTTACAGATGCGTACAGGGATAAAGATGGACTCTTCAAGGTTGCAAACGGGGGTACGCTGTTTCTGGATGAGATCAGTGAGACTTCCCCCTCGATTCAGGTGAAGCTTCTCAGGGTATTGCAGGAGAAGGAGATAGTTCCAATAGGCGGTACAAAGCCCATTAAGGTCGATGTACGACTCATCGCATCCACCAATCGTGATCTTCTTGAACAGGTGAAGAAAGGAAGATTCCGTGAGGATCTCTATTTCAGAATAAATGTCATCCCCATGAGGGTACCTCCTCTTCGGGAGCGGAAGAGTGATATCAAGATTCTTGTCGACCATTTCCTCAGTCTCTACTGTAAGAGGTTTGATCTCAAACTCAAGAAGATTGCAAACGAAGCGCTCAAAATTCTCTCTGATTATGACTGGCCTGGAAACATAAGGGAACTGGAGAACGTCATCGAAAGGGCGGTCGTGCTGCAGGATGGGAACACCATAGGACCGGATGATCTTCCCGCACTGACGCCGAAGAGCATCATCGCTCCGAGAAAGTCCATCAGAGCTGCCGAAATCCATCGGATTATGGAGGTGTTGGAAGAGACAAACTGGAACAAGTCCAAAGCAGCGAAGATACTCGGCATCCATCTGTCGACCCTGTACAGGAAGATGGAAACCTACGGGATCAAAAAAGAGAGCTAAAGGAGGGGTTCATGGAGCAGTACAAGAACTACATCGACGGTGAATGGGTAGGTGCACAATCGGGAGAAACCTATGAGAACATCAATCCAGCGAACGGTGAGGTGCTCGGACTTTTCCCGAAGTCTTTTTCTGCTGACGTAAAGAAGGCTATTGACGCGGCAGTAGCGGCGTACGGCAAATGGCGACTGATGCCCGCCCCAAAGCGTGGAGAGATCCTCCTTCGCGCAGGACAGCTCCTCATAGAGAGAAAAGAGATGTACGCAAAGGAGATGACTGAGGAGATGGGCAAGGTACTGAACGAGGCGAGGGGTGATGTGCAGGAAGCCATAGATATGACGATATTTGCGGCCGGTGAGGGGAGAAGAATGCTCGGAGACACAACTCCTTCCGAGCTTGAGAACAAATTCTGTATGTCTGTCCGGATGCCGATTGGCATCATCGCGTGTATCACACCATGGAATTTCCCGATGGCGATTCCTTCATGGAAGATCATTCCAGCGCTCGTAGCTGGTAATACAGTGGTCTTCAAGCCGGCTCGATATACACCGAAATGTGCCTGGAATCTCATAAAGGCGCTCGAGGACGCAGGAATCCCTAAGGGAGTGGTGAACCTCGTCTACGGATTTGGGGGAGAAGTTGGGAATCCCTTGATCGAAGATACAAGGATTGGCATGGTCTCCTTCACGGGTTCCACGGAGATCGGAACGAGATTGGAGGAGAAATGTCCGAAGACGCACAAGAGGGTATCCTGTGAGATGGGTGGGAAGAATGCGATCATTGTTCTGGACGACGCGGATACGGATCTTGCAGTGGATGGAATCATATGGAGTGCATTCGGAACGACTGGCCAGAGATGCACTGCGGCAAGCAGGATTATCGTGCAGAAGTCTGTTCTCGGTGAGCTCCAGAAAAAGCTGGTTGCACGGACCAAGGCGCTCAGGCTCGGTAACGGGCTCGACCGTTCTACTGACGTGGGCCCTGTCATAAATGGAGAACAAAGGGAGAAGATCCACGAGTATACTCAGATCGGCATCAAGGAAGGGGCGAAACTGCTCTGCGGTGGTGAATTCGCGAGTGAAGGGAACCTGGCAAAAGGTTTCTTCTACAAACCTACGGTCTTTGGCGACGTAAGACCAAACATGAGAATCGCTCAAGAGGAGATCTTTGGACCGACAACGGCGGCGTTCGTTGCCATGAGGGATATCTACACCGGGCTCGTCTACATCAATGCTGGGACAATAGGCGCAGAGGTCCATATGCCGTTCGGCGGTACCCGGGGGACCGGTAACGGACACAGAGAGGCGGGTCAGAGTGCGCTGGATACGTTCACCGAATGGAAGACGATATTCGTCGATTTCTCGGGCAGACTACAGAAGGCCCAGGCAATAGAGTAGCGGGTCACTCGCATGTGGGAACCCGTTCCCGAATGCGGCTGAGGCGGGTATGAAAACACGGACCAAAGTCATCATCATGGGTGCAGCGGGAAGAGACTTCCATGACTTCAACGTGTTCTTCCGAAACAGGCGGGAGTATGAAGTGATCGCATTTACCGCAACGCAGATACCGAACATCGTTGGGCGGACCTATCCGCCCATTCTGGCCGGGAAACACTATCCCAATGGAATTCCCATCTACGCGGAACAGGATATTGCGAAGCTCATAAAGAAACATGGGATTGATCTGGTAGTCTTCGCATACAGCGATGTCTCACACGTATGGGTAATGCATAAAGCTTCTGAGGTGCTATCGAGTGGCGCAGACTATATGCTTCTTGGACCGAAGTCAACGATGCTCAGGTCGAAGAAGAAGGTGATTTCGATTTGTGCTGTCAGAACGGGCAGCGGGAAATCTCAGACTACCAGAAGAGTATGCGAGATCCTGGAACAGAAGGGCAAGAAGGCAGTTGTGGTAAGGCATCCCATGCCTTACGGCGACCTGAGAAAACAAGTGGTACAGCGATTTGCGTCGATGGGTGACCTGGTGAAACACAAGGCGACAATCGAGGAGCGAGAAGAATACGAACCGCATCTTCTGAGAGGCAGGGTAGTCTTTGCGGGGTGTGATTATGAGAGAATCTTGAGAGAGGCGGAGAAGGAAGCGGACGTGGTCGTCTGGGATGGTGGCAACAATGACTTTCCATTCTACGTTCCAGATCTTCACATCGTAGTCGCCGATCCCTGGAGAGTGGGGGATGAACTCGCATACCATCCTGGAGAGATGAATCTCAGAATGGCAGATTGTGTAGTGATTAACAAGGTAGATACGGCGTACCCTGATGATGTGGAAGAGCTTCGAATGAATATCCGGGAACTCAATCCGAAGGCGATCATGGTGGAAGCGGCGTCTCCGATATTCGTGAATGATCGGGACGCGATACGAAACAAGAAAGTCCTCGTGGTTGAGGATGGCCCCACTCTCACGCACGGCGGGATGAAATTCGGTGCAGGAGTCATTGCATGCAGGAAGTTCGGCGCGAAAAGCGTTGTGGATCCCCGCCGCTACGCCGCAGGTACTGTGAGGTCAACGCTCGAGAAGTATCCGGAACTGGAATCCCTCGTTCCTGCCATGGGCTATAGCCCGAAGCAAATACGCGATCTTGAGAGAACGCTGAACGCTGTCCCTTGTGATACAATTGTGGCCGCAACTCCTGTGGACCTGAGTAGATTCATGAAACTGAAGAAGAGAGTGGTGAGGGTGACCTACGAGCTTCAAGAAATCGGCAAACCTGATCTTGAGGAAGTCTTATCCGGCGCCGGGTTCTGATAATTCCCATCAATCACAACGAATTACCATGAATCACCATGATTTACAATCAGTTACGATCAGGCAGGATCAATTACCATGAATCACAATGAATTACTACCAATTACGATTTCTCCCGGGTTACTTAGATTCTGAGTGTCTTCAGGCCGAATCTGGTAGTGAGGAGGTCGAATATGAACCTGGTGAAGACTATCGCAGTGAAGAAGCTGACCACGATTCCGATGCTCAGAGTAACGGCGAATCCCTTAATGGGGCCTGTGCCGAACCAGTAGAGGATGAGCGCCGTGAACAAGGTGGTCAGATTTGCATCGAGGATGGTTCTGAATGCTCGCGAGTAACCTGTGTCAATCGCGGTACGTAACGTCTTTCCAACCCTGAGTTCTTCTCTAATTCTCTCGAATATGAGGACGTTCGCGTCAACCGCGATGCCCACCGTGAGAATCACCCCGGCGATTCCAGGAAGGGTCAACGTGGCTCGAAAGCCAGAGAGGAACGCCAGGAGAAGGATCAAATTGAGAATGAGCGCAATGCTTGCAACCGACCCTGCGAAGGAGTAGTATATCATCATGAAGACGAGCACCGCGATTCCTCCATATATGCTGGCTCGCACTCCCTTCCTGATCGAATCGGCCCCAAGCGAGGGGCCCACGGTTCTTTCCTCCATCACTTTCACAGGTGCTGGAAGTGCACCCGCCCTGAGTACTATTGCCAGATCCCCCGCTTCGTCTACCGAGAAATCACCCGTTATCTGAGACCTTCCGCCTGGTATTCGCTCTCTAATCACGGGGGCAGACTTGACGATGCCGTCGAGCACAATGGCTAACCGCCTGTTCACGTTGGCCCCGGTGATAGCAGCAAACCTTCCACTCGCCTTCCTGGTCATGTTGAGTCTCACGTAGGGCGTATTTGGGCGCTGTGGATCCGGTCCTACGGCCACTGCCGCGTCTGCTATTGCGTCACCTGTAAGCTCGGCCTCCTTCTTGAGCAGATAGAGAGGTCTGTATGTCATGCCCCTGAGCTCGGTCTCTTCTCCCCATGCGATCTCGACATCATTCGGAATCACTTCTCCTGCCTCACTCAGCATTGCCTTCACATCACTCACCCTGTCGGTGAGTACGACGACGTCTCCACCTACCTGCAGCAGTGAGGAGTAGAAAGTTCCGACCTCAAGCGTGTCCTGTAGTCCTCGGCTCTTGCGGATGAACTCGTCGATTGAGTCAAAAACCCTTTTCACTTGTTCAGGCTGAGCCACAAGTTTGAACTCAAGAAATGCTGTCTTCTCTATGAGTGTTCTTGCCCTTTCTCTGTCTACGCCCGGCAGCTGTATGACCATTCTGTACATCCCCTGCTGCTGAATGGAGGGTTCATAGACCCCGAACTGATCGATTCTGTTGCGTATTATCTCAAGGGCTCTGTCCGTCGCATCTTTTGCGTCTTCCTCGGTGAGTCCCGTCCTGTCTACTTCCAGCACCAGGTACATGCCTCCCTGAAGGTCGAGCCCCAAGTGGAAGGCCTTCTTCTGAAGGTTAAGCAACTCCTCCTTTGACATTGTGCTTCTTTCCTCTTCTGAGAGAGTTGCCAGCCTGAGTGAGGGATACAGTTGCCAGATAGCCACCCCGAAGATGACGAGAATAAGGACAAGTCGCCATCTGAGTCCTCTTGCCATAGCCAAGAATAGAAAGGAAACCGGATTTGTCAAGTGTATTCAGGAACGATTCCATCGCCTGTCCGTGAGTAACAAGGGGCGTGAACATACGGCTCGTAGAACTACTCCATTGCATGCGATTTCTGACAGTGCAGGCCGGAGGCTGAGCAGAAGATATTAGGTACATCTGTATCGGTAGGAGCAACTGCACGCGGATTTCTGGGCAGATATCGCTGCAGTAGGGGCCCCACCGATAGTCTCTGAGACGATTACGATCTCTGTGGAAGATCTCATTGTCCCGCAGTGTGAAGCGGTTGCGTGTGGGTTATCGCTTGACCTCGAAGTGCAGGTTTTGTAGTTTTTTCTCGGTTGATTCATGGGAGGAAAGATGGCAAGGATTTCTTGTCTCTGGGCGCGAGAGGTACTGGATTCGAGGGGTAATCCTACCGTAGAGGTGGATTGTATGCTGGAGGACGGAAGTCTTGGAAGGGCCAGCATTCCCTCGGGCGCATCCACCGGCAAGTATGAAGCGCTGGAGCTGCGAGACCAGGAGAAGAGGTACAGGAAAAAGGGAGTGAGAAAAGCGGTCGGTAACGTCAACGGAGAGATCGCACAGAAACTGGTCGGGCTCGATGCATTGAGTCAGGGACGGATCGACAGCATGCTGTGTGAGCTCGATGGAACAGAGAACAAAAGTCGGTTGGGCGCGAATGCAATCCTGGGGGTCTCCCTGGCTGTTGCGAAAGCGGCTGCGAATTCCCTTGGACTTCCCTTATACAGGTATATCGGCGGAATGGAAGGCAGGACTCTGCCGGTGCCATTGATGAACGTGTTGAACGGTGGGAAGCATGCGGACAACAATGTGGACATCCAGGAATTCATGGTGGTTCCGGCAGGCGAAGATAGATTCTCGGACGCACTCAGGGTCGGCACTGAGGTATTCCATACGCTGAAAGATGTACTCAAGAAGAGAGGTCTGTTCACCGGGATCGGGGATGAGGGCGGCTTTGCACCAAATCTCGCATCGAACGAAGAAGCTCTGGAGGTCGTTCTCCTTGCCATAGAGAAGGCTGGATTCCGGCCCGGAGGAGACGTGTGGATCGCTATTGATGCTGCAGCCTCCGAACTCTACGAAGATGGAACCTATTCGCTTCCGGCTGAATCGGAACCGAAGAGAGATTCGGCAGGGATGGTGGAGCTCTATAAAGGGTGGGCAGCCAGATTTCCGATCATCTCTATTGAGGATGGTCTCGCACAGGACGATTGGAGTGGCTGGAAGTTGCTGACACGAACACTGGGGGATGCCATTCAGATCGTCGGTGATGATGTATTTGTCACAAACACCAAGCGGCTGGAGAAGGGAGTGAAAGAGGGAGTGGCGAATTCTATATTGGTGAAGCTCAACCAGATAGGCACTCTGACAGAGACGCTTGATTGCATTGGGGCAGCGAAAAGTTCTCATTACTCGTGTATCATTTCCCATAGGAGCGGCGAAACCGAGGACACGACGATATCGGACCTTTCCGTTGCGGTCAATGCGGGACAGATTAAGACTGGTTCGGCGTCCAGAACTGATAGAGTCGCCAAATACAATCAGCTTCTGCGTATTGAGGAGGAATTGGGCACACAGGCGATATTCCCTGGCATAAGTACCTTCAGGGGCCAACGATGAAGAGAATCCAAAGGCGCGCCGGGCAACGCAGAATGAAACTTCTCCACTGGTTGTACCTGCTCATCTTTTGCGGCTTTGGATGGGTACTGCTGTTTGGAGACTATGGTCTGGTGAAGATTGTCTCTGCACACAGGTTGGAAAGTCGGATGCGGAACGAGATATTTGAACTCAAAGTGAGAAAGGAGTTGCTGTTGACTCGTTGTGAAAGGCTTGAAGAAGACAGTTTCCTGCTTGAAATCCTCGCTCGGGAAAAGCTGGGTATGGTGAAACCTGGCGAGAAGTGCTATCGGTTGGTCCAGTGATGAGTCGGCGAAAGAAGGATCTGAGGGATGCGTGCAGAACCGCACTTGCACAGTGCTTAGCGGTGAAGCCGCGGGAGAGTGTCCTCGTCATCACTGACGCTCCCCTCAGGGCGATAGGGTATGCGTTCTTTGATGAGAGCAAGAGCATGGGAAATGAGACCGTTCTCGTGGAAATCATCGAGAGGCAGGAGCATGGGGGAGAACCGCCATCTGTGGTCGCACAGATGATGAAGAACGTTGATGTTGTGGTTGCTCCCACTTCACGATCACTGAGCCACACGACTGCCAGAATGATGGCATCCAGGGCCGGCGTGAGGATAGCCACATTGCCAGGCGTGACAGAGGACATGATGCTCAGAGCCTTAACGATAGATTACGATGAACTTAACAAGGTAACGAGCGAGTTAGCTCGACTTCTGACCCTCGCGAGGCACGTCAAGTTGACCTGTCCTCGGGGGACCGACCTCACGATGAGTATTGAGGGTAGAAAGGGATATGCTGACGTGGGCCTGATCGACAGACCAGGGTTATTCTCGAATCTTCCGGCGGGAGAGGCTTTTATCGCGCCGGTGGAAGGTACAACACGTGGAAGGGCAGTATTCAGTGGCTCGTTCAGCAGCCTGGGAGTGCTCGACAGACAGCTGGTGATGGAGATCGAGCAGGGAGAGGTGAGGCGGGTTGAAGGTGAGAAGGCGGAAGTGATGTTGCGAAAGATGGAGGCAGCTGGTAGATCTGGCAGGAACATTGCTGAACTTGGTGTGGGCACGAATCCAAAGGCTAAGATCTCCGGAGTGACTCTTGAGGACGAGAAAGTATTAGGCACCGTTCATATCGCCGTAGGTGACAACAAGAACATTGGCGGGAGAACGAAGGCAATCTACCACCTGGATGGGATGATACTCGAACCGACTCTCTGGATTGACGACAAGAGAGTACTCGCCGAGAAGAAACTCTTTTTGGGCTAAACGACCTACCAGCGGAAGTGGGCAAACGCTCTGTTTGCCTCCGCCATTCTGTGGGTGTCTTCGCGCTTCTTGATTGCTGCACCCTCTCTGTTACTCGCACTGATGACTTCGTTCGCCAATCGTTCCTGCATTGTGTGTTCAGGTCGGGCTCTCGCAGCTGCCAGCATCCACCTTATTGCGAGTGATACCTTTCTCTTGGGCCTCACTTCCATGGGCACCTGATACGTCGCACCGCCGACTCTCCTCGGACGAACTTCGAGCATCGGCTTCACGTTCTTCATTGCTCTGTCAAAAACGACCATGGCGTCGCTGTTGGTCTTCTCTGCGATGAGGTCCATGGCGTTGTAGAATATCCTCTCGGCGGTGGATTTCTTGCCATCCTTCATGAGGCAGTTTATGAAGGTCGTGACCAACTCTGAATTGTACTTTGGATCGGGAACCACCGGTCGCTCTTCAGCCCTTTTTCTGCGAGGCATAGAATCCTCCTACTGCTTCGGTCTTTTGGCGCCGTAAAGAGATCGACTCCTTCTTCTTCCTTCGACACCGCTTGCGTCGAGTACGCCCCGTATGACGTGATACCTGACACCGGGAAGGTCTTTGACTCTTCCACCTCGTATCAGCACTATTGAGTGTTCTTGGAGATTGTGTCCCTCGCCGGGGATATATGACGTCACCTCGTACCCATTCGTCAATCTGACCCTGGCGACTTTTCTGAACGCAGAATTGGGCTTCTTCGGATTGGTAGTGTAAACTCTTACGCATACGCCTTTTCTCTGCGGGCAGGATTCGAGGGCCTTCGTCTTCACTTTCTTTTTCACTTTCTTTCTTCCCTGTCGAACCAGTTGATTGATCGTTGGCATGTATCCTCCTCAGACCGTGATTTTCTCGACTTCCTCTTCTTCTTCTACCTCGATCTGTATCTTTCTGTACTTCTTCAGTCCGGTTCCTGCAGGAATTAAAGAACCCATAATCACGTTTTCCTTCAACCCGAGAAGAGGATCTTTCTTCCCAGAAATGGCGGCATCCGCAAGCACCCGCGTCGTCTCTTGGAATGAGGCCGCTGAGATGAACGAGTGGGTTGACAGTGCTGCCTTCGTGATTCCGAGTAGCAAGGGCTGGAAGGTAGCAGGCTTTCCACCCTCCTGCATTACTCTTTCGTTCTCTTCTTTCAGAGTCACCCTGTCTACGGTCTCACCCTCTATGAATATCGTATCTCCCGGCTCTTCTATCTTGATTTTCTGCAGCATCTGTCTCACTATGACTCCGATGTGTTTGTCGTCTATCTTCACATTCTGCAACCTGTAGACTTCTTGAATGTCGTTTACCAAGTACTCCTGTACTCCCGTTATCCCCTTGATCCTCAGTATGTCATGAGGATTGAGTGGTCCCTCAGAGAGCTTGTCGCCAGCTCTCACGGACTCGCCATCTACTACTCTGAGATGTTTCCCATACGGGATTTGGTATGTCCTCTCGTCACCGGCAGCGGATACGATGGTGACGGGCCTTATACCCTTACTCACTTTGCCCAGTTTCACATACCCATCGATTTCCGTGACAACAGCATGATCTTTCGGTTTCCTTGCCTCGAAGAGTTCTGCGACCCTTGGCAAACCTCCCGTAATATCTTTTGTTTTTCCTATCTCGAGAGGGATCTTTGCCAGCAGGGCGCCGGGAGATACCTCATCATCTTCTCTCACCAGCACATAGGCGCCGGTAGGTATTGCGTAATGTCCCTTGTGCTTCTTCGAATCTTCCTGTATGTAGATCGCAGGGTGCAATGTCTTGTCCTTATGCTCGGTGATCACCCTCTGCCGGGTACCTGTTCGTTCGTCAAGTTCTTCACGAATGGTGATATCTTCAACGATATCCGCGTATTTCACCTTTCCCTGATGCTCCGATATGATGGGATGAGAGTACGGGTCCCACTCGTAGAGAATGTGGCTCTCCTGGATCTCGCTTTTGTCCTTTACCTTCACGTTTGCACCGTACGGAACTGTGTAACGTATCTCTCCCTTTTCCGTCGCAAACCGTATTCTGCCATTTCTGGAGATGGCGATCATTGCCCCATCACCTCTCTGGCAGAGTCTAAGACCTTCGAAATGGACCTTCCCTGAGGTCTTGGTGATGGCTCTGGACTCTTCCGTGATTCTCGTAGCGATGCCTCCGATGTGGAATGTTCTCAGTGTGAGCTGTGTTCCGGGCTCGCCTATGCTTTGTGCTGCAACGATGCCGACAGGCTCTCCGATGTTCGCCATCTTGCCAGTGGCCAAGTTTCTCCCATAGCATTTCGCACAGAGTCCGCGCTTTGTCTCGCATGTGAGTACCGACCGTATTCTCACGCGCTCCAGTCCGCTCTCTTCTATTTCCTCAGCCCTTTCCTCGGTGATCTCTTCGCCAGGCTTCACGATCAACTCTTCCGTCATCGGATTGACGACATCTTCCAGTGCCACCTTCCCGACAACTCTCTCGCCCAGTGTCTCAATCACCTTCTCTCCCTCCTTGAGGGCGGTCATCTCTTGTCCAAGGATGGTTCCACAGTCCTCCTCGGTGATGACGACATCCTGCGCTACATCGATCAAGCGTCTGGTGAGATATCCGGCATCTGCCGTCTTCAAGGCTGTATCGGCGAGGCCCTTCCTTCCACCGTGCGTGGAGATGAAGTATTCGAGCACCGTGAGTCCTTCTTTGAAATTGGATACGATGGGAGACTCTATGATCTCTCCTATCTGTCCCGTGATCCTCCGCTGAGGCCTTGCCATGAGTCCTCGAAGGCCAGCGAGCTGTCTTATCTGATCCTTACTACCTCTTGCTCCTGAAGCAGCCATCATGAAGATCGGATTGAATCCCTCTTTGTCCTTTGCCAGCTTGACCATGAGCTCCTCTGCCACAGTACCTGTGGTATCTGTCCAGGTATCTATGACCTTGTTGTACCGCTCACCATCGGTAAGTGCTCCAAGCTCATACTCCTTGTGGATTTTGCTCACCTCGCGAAATGCTCTGCCAACGAGATCGCTCTTCTCTTTTGGGACAATCATGTCATCGATGCCGAATGTAAGGCCGCTCTTGGTCGCATATTTGAAACCAAGATCCTTCAGGTTGTCGAGGAAGATGGCAGTCCTGCGATTACCGAGCTTGCGATAGACCTCGTAGGTGAGATCTGCAAGTTTGCCTCTGTCCATCGTCTCGTTGATGAATCCGATCTCCTTCGGTATGACAGAGTTAAAGATTACCCGCCCTGGTGTCGTCTCGATGATTTTTCCGTCATGGAGAAGGTCTATTCGCTCATGAAGATTCACCACTTCATTGTATAGGGCGTGCAAGACCTCTTCTTCCGAGGCGAAATGTGTCGCTTTCTTGCCCTCCTTTGTTCTCACCTTTGTGAGAAAGTGGCATCCAATGACCATGTCCTGGGTTGGTGTAGCAAGAGGTTTGCCGTTGCTAGGGGAGAGAATGTTGTTGGTGGACAGCATCAGAAGATGCGCTTCTGCCTGGGCTTCAAACGAGATGGGCACGTGCACCGCCATCTGGTCACCATCGAAGTCTGCGTTGAATGCAGTACAGACGAGCGGGTGAAGTTCGATGGCCTTCCCCTCAACCAAGACTGGTTCGAATGCCTGAATAGAGAGGCGATGGAGCGTGGGAGCACGGTTGATGAGCACTGGATGGTCCTGAATGATCTCTTCGAGGATTTCCCAGACTTCTGGAGTTTCCTGTTCGAGAAGCTTCTTTGCGGCCTTCATACTGGTTGCAAAACCGCGTTCCTCCAGTTTCCTTATTATGAAAGGTTTGAACAGCTCGAGAGCCATTCTCTTAGGGAGTCCGCATTGATGGAGTTTCAGGTTTGGCCCAACGACGATGACTGATCTTCCCGAGTAATCCACTCGCTTTCCCAGAAGGTTCTGACGAAATCTACCCTGCTTGCCCTTGAGCGAATCTGATAGAGACCTAAGAGGTCGGTTTCCTCTTCCTCTCAGCACTCGAGCCATTCGAGAGTTGTCGAGGAGTGCGTCGACTGCCTCCTGGAGCATTCGTTTTTCGTTTCTGAGAATGATCTCGGGCGCCTTTATCTCTATAAGGTGCTTGAGTCGGTTGTTCCTTGTGATGACCCTTCTGTAAAGATCATTCAAGTCCGATGTGGCAAACCTTCCTCCCTCAAGCGCTACGAGTGGCCTGAGATCAGGAGGAATCACAGGTATCACTTCCAATATCATCCACTCTGGTTTGTTGTCAGAAGTCCGAAACGACTCAACGATTCTCAATCTGGAGAGCAGCTTCCTTCGATTGTCGAGGGATGTCTCGATCTTGATCCGCTGTCTCAGACCGGCGGAGAGGTCTTTGAGATCGATCTCTGCGAGCAGGTCTCTGATTGCTTGTGCACTCGTCTTGGCGACGAACGTATGACCTTCTCTCTTGAGATCGTGTATCTCCTCTTCTGAGAGTAGGTCCTTCTTGTTGACCGGGGCATTTCCAGGATCGACGACGATGAAGGATTCGTAGTAGAGCACTCTCTCCAACTTGGTGATGCTGAGGTCGAGCAGAAGCCCTATCTTGGAGGGACTCGTCTTGTAGAACCAGATGTGGGCCACAGGGACAGCAAGTTCTATGTGACCCATTCTCTCTCTCCGAACCTTTGACAGAGTCACCTCTACGCCGCATCGTTCACACACCACACCCTTGTATTTCACTCTCTTGTACTTGCCGCAATGGCACTCGTAGTCCCTGACAGGTCCGAAGATCCTTTCACAGAATAGGCCTTCTTTCTCTGGTTTCTGAGTCCTGTAGTTTATGGTCTCGGGCTTGGTCACCTCTCCATACGACCACGCCCGTATGCCTTCCGGAGAGGCCAATTTCAACCGTATGGCATCGAACTCTATCCGTTCTTCCCTATCCTCATACTGTCTTATCACTCATTCCTCCTACTTACTCTTCCTTCAGGAGCTCTACGTCCAGGCAGAGTCCGTTCAGCTCCTTGATAAGGACATCAAATGAGGCCGGTAGACCAGGATCTGGAGGGTTCTCACCCTTGATGATCGCCTCATAGAGCCCGGTTCTTCCCTTTACGTCATCTGATTTCACGGTGAGCATTTCCTGAAGTGTATAGGCAGCCCCGTATCCTTCGAGAGCCCACACTTCCATCTCTCCAAATCTCTGGCCTCCCAACTGGGCCTTTCCCCCGAGAGGTTGCTGTGTTATGAGAGAATAGGGTCCAGTGGATCTTGCGTGGACTTTGTCTTCTACCATATGTGAGAGCTTCATCATATAGATGTATCCTACGGTTACAGGGGAGGCGAAGGGTTCACCCGTTCGACCATCTCTCAGGATCGCCTTGCCGTCAGGTGAAAGACCCGCCTCTTGAAGCATCATTCTCACCTCTTCCGGTTTTGCGCCCTCGAATACGGGTGTGATAACCCTGCAACCCAATTTCTTCGCAGCCCAACCTATATGAGTTTCCAGGATCTGACCGACATTCATTCTCGAAGGCACGCCCAAGGGATTGAGAATCATATCGATGGGGGTGCCGTCTTCGAGATATGGCATGTTCTCTTCTGGAACGATCTTTGCAGTCACCCCCTTGTTCCCATGCCTTCCCGCCAACTTGTCTCCCACCTGAAGGTTTCTCCGCTGAGCTACGTACACCTTCACGACCTTCAAGACGCCGTGCGGTAGTTCATCTCCTCTTTTCAGCTTCTCTACCTCGATTTTCTGGTCTTCACGCAGCTCTCCGATCGCCTGTTTGGCTTCTTGGATGATCAATTCAACCCTTTTTGAAAGTCCTTTATCATCTACTATTGTCGGGGGAATCTCGACTTTTTCCAGGCGGAGCTTCTTCAGGAGTTCAGATGTGAATTTTCTGCCCTTTTTCACGACGGTTCTACCTCTCTCATCCTTTATGCTATCGTGCGCAGTTTTCTTGGCCAATTCTTTCGTGAGAGTTCTTATCGCACTGTCATTGACCTCGTTAATCCTCTTCTGAAAATCTCTCTTCAATTTGTTGAGCGCTCTTTGAATATCTTCTTTCGAATATTTCTCTTCCGGTTTCGCGGAGAGAAGTTTCACATCTATGACTGTTCCCCACACCCCGGATGGAACTCTCAGAGATGTATCTCTGACGTCTGCTGCCTTCTCCCCGAAAATCGCTCGGAGCAATCTTTCTTCAGGAGTGAGTGCTGCTTCTCCTTTTGGGGTGACTTTGCCAACGAGGATATCTCCAGGACCCGCCTCCGCACCGACCCTGACTATCCCGTCGCTGTCGAGGTTTATCAGAGCCTCCTCTGCCACATTCGGTATCTCTCGGGTCACCTCTTCGGGTCCTATCTTCGTTTCTCTCACCTCCACCTCAAACTCCTCGATATGGATAGAAGTCAAGACATCCTCATTCACTAGACGCTCCGAGACCACAATAGCGTCCTCGAAGTTGTAGCCCTCCCATGGTAAGAAGGCGACCAGTATGTTCTTTCCAAGAGCAAGAACTCCTTTCTCCGTAGAATGGCCGTCGGCCAATACGTCACCCGCCTTGACCTTCGATTCTGATGTAACTATCGGAACTTGATTGATACACGTATCTTGGTTCGTGCGCTTGAATTTGATCAATTTGTGCACAGTGAGCGTATCGTCCTTGGCTCTGACGTGTATTTCTTTGGACGAGATCTTCTCAACGACTCCGTCATGCTCTGCGATTACCATAGCACCAGAATCACGGGCAATCCTCTCCTCCATTCCAGTCGAGACGACAGGGCATTCTGGAGTCAAAAGGGGTACTGCCTGTCTCTGCATATTCGAGCCCATGAGAGCTCTGTTCGCGTCATCGTGCTCGAGGAACGGTATCAGAGATGCAGAAGAACTGACCATTTGCTTGGGCGATACATCCATGAAGTCCACTTCCTTGGGAGAAACGACAGGAAAATCACCCCTTCTCCTCGCAAGAACACGATCTGTCTTGAATCTCCCACGTTCATCGATTGGAGCATTGGCCTGAGCGATTGTGTACCTGTCCTCTTCAAGCGCATTCAGATAGACGATGTTGTCTGTCACTACGCCATTTTGAACTTTGCGGTAAGGTGTAACGATGAAACCATGCTCGTCGATCTTCGCATAGGTAGTGAGTGATGTCATCAAGCCGATGTTAGGACCCTCAGGAGTTTCTATCGGACATATTCTGCCGTAGTGTGAATAGTGAACATCCCTTACCTCAAATCCCGCGGTCTTCCTTGTGAGACCCCCGGGACCGAGACACGACAGTCTGCGTTTGTGAGTTAGTTCGGCGAGTGGTGATGTCTGTTCCATGAACTGCGATAGCTGTGAGGTGGCGAAAAAGCCAGCGATGGCAGACGAGATAAGCCACGCGTTGACCAGATCAGCAGGAAAGAGACGATCAGAGCCGCTCGCAAGTGCCATTCTCTCCCTAATGTTCTTCGCCATTCGTGCGAGAGCAATGTTGAATTGATTCTCGAGTTGCTCGTCGACTCGTCGTGTTCTTCTGTTGCCGAGATGGTCGATGTCGTCTAGCTCGTTCTCGCCTTTCCTCAAGCCGATGATGTATTTTATCGTAGCAATGAGATCTTCTTCGGTAATGACAGTGACCGTGGGGGCGAGGTCGAGGCCTAATTTCTGGTTCATCTTGTACCTTCCGACCCTACCAAGATCATAGCGACGTGCATCGAAGAGCATCTTTCGTAGAAAGATGCGCGCCGCCTCAGTATTCGATGCTGTCGTTGCTCTTACTCGAACGTATATCTTCTCAACTGCCTCATCTGGGGTCATAGGCCCCATCTTCTTCAGCGTGTTGATGATCAGTTCGTCGGCGGGATCCTGGATGACCTGGATATCTTTTATTCCTGCTGCTTTGATTGCGGCGAGGATGGACTCCGTGATGAGCGTCCCAACTTGAATGGACCCAGCGTCCGAAGCCAGGAATTTCTCCAGCGGCCGCTTTCCGCGGGAGACGCTTGCCCGTTTCGTGGAGTAGAATTTGCTGATTATTTCGCCATCGGAATACCCGAAGGCTTTGAACAGCATGGTTGTTGGTACTTTTGGTCTTCTATCAATCGATACGAACAGGACGTCGTTGGCATCTACCATGAACTCCATCCAGCTCCCTCTGTTCGGAATTATCTGGCATGAATGGAGCTTCTTACCGCTTGCGTGCATTGTCTCAGAGAAATAGACTCCCGGAGACCGGTGTAACTGTGTGACTACCACTCTCTCTACGCCATTCACTATGAAACTCCCCTTATCGGTCATGAGGGGAAGGTCTCCGAAAAAGACTTCCTGCTCTACCACATCTTGCGTTTCGCCTTCAATCTTCGTGGTGAGTCGGAGCGTCACTTTGAGCGGAGCAGAGTAGGTAGCGCCCTTCTCGAGAGCTTCCTCGGGGGAGAACTTGGGCCTTCCGAGTCTATACTGCACGAAATCGAGCTTGTACCGGTCATGTATGTCTTCTATCGGAAATACCTTGTTGAAAGTGTCTTGAAGCCCGCTCTCTTGCCTCTTCTCGGGCGGTACATCGGGCTGGAGAAAACTGTTGAACGCCTCGCATTGTACCTGGAGAAGATTTGGTATCTCGAGCGAGGAACCGATCTTTGAGAAATCTCTTACGTTCGACAAATGACCCTCCACTACTTGATTTCCACTTTTGCTCCTATCGATTCCAGCTTCTCCTTCAGTTTCTCAGCCTCTTCTTTTGTGATCGCAGTCTTGATCGGTTTCGGAGCAGACTCACAGAATTCCTTGGCCTCCTTGAGACCGAGCCCGGTTACGGCTCTCACTTCTTTAATGACCTGTATCTTCTTCTCACCTACTGACTGAAGTATCACGTCGAACTCGGTCTTTTCCTCTACCTTAGGTTCTGCCGCGGCAGATGCGGTCGGAGCTTGAACTGTAGAAACTACCTGAGCGGAAACCCCGAATTTCTCCTCCAGATCTTTCACAAGCTCGGACAACTCGAGTACGCTCATCTTCTCTATGGCCTCGAGAGCGACTTCCTTATTACTTTTCTTGGTCTTCGTTGGCATTCATTCCTCCTTTGTATCCTCTTTGCTCCTCGCGATCTGGTCGAGCGAACATACCAATCTCCACAAGAGACCGTGCAAAAGGCTGTGAAGACCCTGGATGGGTCCCTTCATCCTTCGAATCGCCTCGGTGACGAGCACCTCTCTGGATGGGATGGAAGCCAGCCGCTCCACCTCCTGCGGGAGGAACAGACGTCCTTCACCGTAGGCTACTTTGACCTTCAGCGGGGCTTTCTCCTTGGAAAAGCTCTTCAACAGCCTGGCAGGCTTTATCGGATCATCATACACCAGAGCCACCCCTGTCGGGCCCACCAGGTAAGGAAACAGCGAATCGTCTCCGATCTCCTGCAAGGCGTGTTTCAGAAGACTGTTCTTCACGACTTTGTACTCCACCTGCTCATCTCTGCACATCTTGCGCAGATCGGTCATGGCTTCCACCGTGAGTCCACGGAAGTCGGTAAGATAGACTCCTGTGGCGCGGTTGAGTCTGTCAATCCATTCCTTGACTGCTCTTTCCTTTTCTTTCTTCGCCATGGCTATTTCAATCTCAGCGCGATATCCTGTAGATCCAGTTTGAACGAAGGCCCCATCGTAGACGTGAGATAGGCAGAACGAATATAATGGCCTTTCGCCGTGGGGGGTTTTGCCTTCCATAGATCTCGCCAGAATTCCATCATATTGTCCAGCAGCTGTTCTGCCTTGAAAGAGACCTTGCCCACAGGCAGGTGAACATTCCCTGTCTTATCGCTTCTGAATTCGACCCGCCCTTTCTTGATCTCCCGCACTGCCTTCGCGACATCCTGAGTGACGGTGCCAACCTTTGGATTCGGCATGAGCCCCTTTGGCCCCAAGATCTTACCAAGTTTGGCCACCTCTCCCATCACATCAGGCGTGGCAATACAGGCGTCGAAGTCAAGCCACCCATTCTTTATTTTTTCCAGGTAATCTTGACTTCCCACCATGTCTGCACCGGCAGCCTTCGCCTCCGCCTCCTGTCCCTTCGTCAATACAAGGACCCGTAGTGTCTTGCCAGTCCCGTGCGGAAGCACAGTAGTGCTTCGTACCATCTGGTCTGACCTCTTCGGATCTACTCCCAGCCTCACGGCGAGCTCTACCGTCTCGTCGAATTTGGAGTTTGCCAGATCCTTCAGCAATTTCACTGCCTCATCGAGTACATAAGTTCTTGACCTATCGGTGTTCTTGATAGCTTCTTCGTATCTCCTACTCCTCTTCAACTTTCCTCCACTACTATTCCCATCGAACGTGCCGTACCTTCGATGATTTTAACCGCTGCTTCGGGTGAAGCAGCATTCAGATCACGCATCTTGGCAGAGGCGATTTCTTCAACCTGTTTACGTGTTACCTTGCCCACTTTGTTCCTATTTGGCTCCGGCGAGGCTTTGGCGATCCCGGCTGCTCGCTTCAGCAGTATGGAAGCCGGAGGAGTTTTCATGATGTACGTGTATGTCCTATCCTTGTAGACGGTTATCACCACCGGAATGATCAGGCCTTCCTTGTCTCGAGTGCCCTGGTTGAATGAACTACAGAACTCAGTCATATTCAGACCGTACTGACCCAGTGCGGGTCCTACCGGGGGAGCCGGGCTTGCTTGGCCTGCTGGCAGATGTAGCTTGATCTTTCCTATGATCTCCTTCGCCATGTCACTGAATTGGTTGAACTTGGGTGAACCCGAGTTCGACCGGAGTTGCGCGGCCGAATATCGTGATGGTAACTCTCAGTTTTTCTCTATCTGGATAGATCTCTTCCACCACGCCGGTGAAATCGGTGAATGGCCCATCTATCACCTTCACCGACTCTCCTTTTTCAAGGTAGACCTCTTTCACTTCTTCGGGTTTCTTCTCTTCAATTCTCGCGATAATGCGTTCCACTTCCTCTTTCTTCAGTGGATGCAATCTCCGTTTCGTGCCCAGCAATGGCGTGATGCCAGGAGTGGTCATGACTATCTTCATCGTCTCGTCATTGGGTGTCATCTCTATCAGTATGTATCCTGGATAGATCACCTTCTCGATTTTCCTTCTCTTGCCATCCTTCACCCTCGTTACATTCTCTGTCGGTACCACTATTTTCCCGAAATACTTCTCGAGATTCTGCTGCTTTATCGTCTGCTCGAGAAGTCTCTTCACCTTCTTTTCGTGGCCACTTAGAGCATGGAGGACATACCAATCTTTCGCCATCCTGCTACCTCATTATAGATGAAATCAGGATAGCGAGCAAGTGGTCCATTGCTCCAATGAACACAGCTACTATCGCCGATATCACTATCACGACCAAGGTCGAACCAATGAGCTCATCCCTGGAGGGCCAGCTCACCTTGAGGAACTCGACCCTCACATCTTTCAGAAATCTGCTTGCTCTCCCAACCATTCTAGACGCAGGCCTGGAGGGATTCGAACCCCCATCCTCCGGATTTGGAGTCCGGCGCTCTAACCGATTCGAGCTACAGGCCTATCTACATTCCTTATGGACTGTATGGACCTTGCAGTACCTACAGTATTTCTTGAGAGATATCCTCTCAGGATGTCTCTGCTTGTTCTTCGTTGTGGCGTAGTTTCTCCGCTTACATTCGCTACACTCCAATGTAATCTTGACCCTCACTCGATGACCTCCGTCACCACACCAGAAGCCACAGTCCTTCCCCCCTCTCTGATGGCAAATCTCAACTCTTTCTCCATTGCAATTGGCGTGATGAGCTCGACATCCAACTCCACGTCATCACCCGGCATGACCATCTCCACTCCCTGTGCGAGGGTACAGGAGCCAGTAACGTCGGTTGTTCTGAAGTAGAACTGAGGTCTGTAGCCGGAAAAGAACGGAGTGTGTCTACCTCCCTCTTCCTTGGTCAATACGTAAGCTCTTCCTTTGAACTTCTTGTGAGGAGTGATACTTCCTGGAGCTGCCACGACCTGTCCTCTCTCCAGATCATCCTTCTCAATGCCCCTGAGCAGTAATCCGACATTATCACCGGCCTGTGCCTCGTCAAGAACCTTCCTGAACATTTCTACCGAGGTGACCACGGTCTTGCGGGTCTCACCGAATCCCACGATTTCAACCGGCTCGCCAGCCTTTATCCTTCCTCTGTCAATTCTCCCGGTGCCAACAGTTCCTCTCCCAGTGATGGAGAAAACGTCCTCAATCGACATGAGAAATGGCTTGTCCACATCTCTTTCCGGCACAGGTATGTACTCATCGATCTTGTTCAGCAGTTCCTTGACTGGTTCGCACTTGTCGCAGGTGCCGCATCCGCACTTCAAAGCTTCGAGGGCGGAGCCCCTCACGAAGGGAATCTCATCCCCAGGAAACTCGTACTTGTTCAGAATCTCTCTCACTTCCAGTTCTGCGATATCTATAAGATCTGGATCATCAACGAGATCCGTCTTGTTCATGAACACAACCATATAAGGCACGTTCACCTGTCTTGCAAGGAGGACATGTTCTCTTGTCTGTGGCATAGGACCATCTGCGGCCGAGACGACAAGAATTGCGCCATCCATCTGGGCAGCTCCCGTGATCATGTTCTTGATGTAGTCAGCGTGACCGGGGCAGTCTATGTGAGCGTAGTGTCTGGTGTCAGTTTCGTACTCGATGTGGGCGAGGGCGATGGTAATGCCTCGGGCTTTCTCTTCAGGAGCTTTGTCGATGTCATCAAAAGGGACATACGTAGCGAGGCCTTTCTTCTCCTGAACGAGAGTGATCGCAGAGAGCAGAGTCGTCTTGCCGTGGTCAACATGACCAATCGTACCGACGTTCACATGGGGTTTGGTCCTCTCGAATTTTTTCTTACCCATCGATTCCTCCTTTTCGATTTCACATAGCTATCGATGCCTATCTCTTCCCAGAGCCCACGACCGGAATCGAACCGGTGACCTCATCCTTACCAAGGATGTGCTCTTCCGCCTGAGCTACGTGGGCGCAAAACTCGAAATTACAAATATAACATACTGCTATATTTTGTCAAGTACTTCAATGCGGAAAACCGAGGGGCACGCCATCTCTTCCGGGGAGAGCTTGACAATTGTGTCCTTATGCCTATATTCTCATTTGATGCCGAAGTGGCGGAAATGGCAGACGCGCTGGATTCAGGTTCCAGTGTCCGCGAGGACGTAGGGGTTCGAATCCCCTCTTCGGCACCATGAGATTGGTCAAGCCTGCAGGTGCACATGATCATTTACACATGGCGGTCGAAGATTGGCCTCTATCCAGGCCAAAAAATGGGAAGTGTCCCTATTTTTGAGGGTTATTACTTCAGGAGCCAAAGGCTGACGGCCATCACCAGCATGCCAGTAATCACACCCAAGATCGGCGTGTGAGGGCTGCCAAACGACTTCGCGGCTGGGACGAGCTCATCCAGGGCGATTGCCACCATGATGCCTGCCACGCCGGCGAGAAGCCAACCAAGAAGCGCAGGAGTCAAGAAAGGGAGCAGTACCAGTGCAGCTATGGCGGCGCCAACAGGCTCGCTCACACCTGAAAGGAACGACCAGAGAAATGCTTTGCGCCTGCTACCGGTAGCTGCATAGACCGGAGCGGACACGGCCAGGCCCTCAGGGACATTGTGGATTGCAATCGCGACGGCAATTGCGATTCCCAGATTGACGTCTTTGAGTGAACCAGCGAAGGTCGCCATGCCTTCGGGGAAGTTGTGAATCCCTATCCCAAACGCTACCAGTAGCCCGGTGCGCTTCAAACGCTCCACAGACCTGCCGTCCGCATAGTCTTGTTGACCTATGTACTCGTGAGGAACGATCATATCTATGAGGAAAATGGCTGCCATTCCGAGGAAGAAACCGAACAATGCTGGTAGGAATCCGATCGACTCAATGCTTCCCTGCAACAGTTCCACAAACGAGACCAGGATCATTACCCCTGCAGAAAAGCCAAGGGTGAATCCCATGAATCGCGGGCTCGCGGTTCTCACTGCGAGGCCCAATAGGCTTCCGAAAGTAGTAGAAAGCCCTGCAGCTGCGGTCAGCAGCAGCGCAATACCGACTTGACGTTCCATTCTATAAGTCCTCTGTATAGATCTATGCATGCTCCGGAGGACGAGCGCACTCGGCTTCGTAGAATGTGAGCTACGCGATATGTGCCGTTTCTACGAAGTGCAGTTCGATTCATCTCACCTTGAAACCATATTCCTTCTACGTACCATTATCATTCAGCCAGCGGTTTCGTCAAGCGAAGAGATTTGACGGCACTTGGACCGGAGCGCCAAACTCCCGTTTCTCCCACGGTATTGGGCTTGTCGTCACGCGAAAGGGAATTCCGGGAGCATACCCCAGAATCCCCTTCCGCGAACTGGATTACTTCAGGAACTTGGACACAAAGGGAGAAGTTTCTCCTCTCCGCAGAAAGTGTCCTGATGGCCCTTCGCCCAGGAACTCCGAGAACCAAGATTCGTGTTCGATCTCTTCGTTCAAGATTGCCTGAGAGAGGTCGTACGTGCGATGGTCCTTTCCGGCAGTCATGTTGCAGATCTGTGTGTAGCCTCGCACAGCGCATCGCTCGGCTTCTACCAACACTGTCAACATAGCTTTCACATCCGTTGGGTCCTTGGGAAGGTTGGCAGGTGGGCATGCCGACATGTCGTGGAACCTCTTCATGTCCTGAGGCAGCTTGCCACCGAGCTCGTAGATGCGCGGTACGAGGGCCTCAAAGTGATTCCGGTCTTCGATTCTTGCAGTCTCCGCGATCTCCTTGATGGTCTCACCGTCAAGCCCTATGAGGTTGCAGCGCAGGATTGTGTAGTAGTAGTAAGTTGTCAGCTCTGCCGCAGCATTCTTGACCAGCAGTTCCAACAGCTGATCCACGTCTACTCCAGCCCTCTCTACCATCTCTCTTGCCACTTTCGCCATGTTACACCTCCTTTTGCAGAATTATGATTGAGAGATTCGTTTGCTCTTCGCTGTTTCACAGTTTAGACACCCTTCACCTCCTCTCTGCGCGGGGAACATCTGTGATTGTGCACTGACAATATGAGATACCTTTTGAAATTCATTATTAGTTAATACTTGATACAATCTGTGTCGAAAAATATATACTATCTGGCCCTCTTTGCGGCACATGTGTCGCATAATCCTTCCAGATGGACCTTCTTCTGGAACACGAGAAATCTCTTCTTGATATCGGGCGGCACTTCGAGGGCGTCATACGAATCACTGCAGAAGTCTACTATTTTGCCGCACTCAGTGCACCTGAAATGATGGTGAAGCTGGAGATTAGGATCGAACCTTTTTGGATCTCCAGAGAACTCAACGACATTCGCCAGGCCGATTTTGCCAAAGGTGAGAAGGGTATTGCTCACTGTCGCGAGTGAAATGCTCGGAAAATAGTGGCTGACTCTTTGGTACACCGCGATCGCTGACGGATGCTCACCAGATGAAATCAACTCCCTGTAGATGGCCACCCTCTGAGGCGTGATTTTCAGTCCCCGTTCTCGGCAGGTCTCTTTGAATTCCTGCAACCTTTCTTCCAGATTCTGCCGCTGCTCACTCGCATATTTTTTCATACCTGCTATTATCTGATATCAATTACAATTTGTCAAGAAAAATAGGGACACTTCCCATTTTTCTCTGTTGCTACAACATCATTGTGCGCTCTCATTTGTCTACCAGATCGCAGATTGATTTCCTTCTGGGTCGACACAACAGGCCTGGTATCCTTCGCTAGATCTCCCTTGTCTGCAGTCCTGAGGAGCGCTGATGTGCATGTGCCACAACATGCGAGTTCACGCGACTCGTTCGAACTCGCCACGTACGATGCGTCCAACGTCGAGCAGGGTGGTGACCTTGTTGTAGAGTTGGTTGATTCTGGGATCAGCATCGACCCTCGCCATCACCCGGTCGCGGTGAGCCTGATCCTGGAAGCGGGTAAGACCGATGAGCAATTCCTCGTCGCCCTCAGTAGCAAGCACCTGCATGAATCCGGCACACCCATACTTCGGCTCTAGATCACGAGCTGCGTAGGTCTCATCATCTGCCGCTCCGTGTTGTCGGTATATTGCGGCTGCTTCACGCTGCACCGACAAGAACGCGTCAACGTTTTGTCGGGGAACTCGATAGATGTAGACTGATGCGAACACAGTTCCTCCTCAGGTATTAATGCCTCTTCATGCTCCCATACACCAGGCTTGGTAGATGTTGCTTCACCGTATCGACACGATACCGTGGACTTAGCTCCGTGTCAATGGCGAAAGGACCCATGGAGAGCCCGCAGCGTGAAGAGATCGGGCATGTACCGGAACCGCGCAGTGTTCCCCGTTGACAACATGTGTGCAAGTTCTTAAGCTTTCGTGGGCGGCGTAGCTCAGTTGGCCAGAGCGGCGGAATCATAATCCGCTTGTCGGGGGTTCGAATCCCTCCGCCGCCACTACCAGTGATGAACGCGAAAGAACAACTCAACATTCTGAGGAAGAAGACCGCCGAGATCATAAGAGAAGAGGAACTGCACTCGAAAATAGCCAAAGGCAGACCATTGAGGGTCAAACTGGGGATAGATGCATCTGGGCCAGACATTCACCTTGGTTTCACAGTCGTACTGAACAAACTCAAGGAGTTTCAGGAACTCGGCCACACCGCTGTACTCATAGTGGGGGACTTCACCGGGAAGATAGGGGATCCTTCGGGGAAGTCGAAGACGAGGCCTCAGCTGACGGATGCAGAGGTGAAGAAGAATATCGAGAGGTACTCCGAGCAGATTTTTGAGATCCTCGATCCTGAAAAGACTGAATTCAGGTACAATTCCGCGTGGCTGGGTCGGCTGGGTGCGAAGGACATCGTCGACCTCGCTTCCAAGTGTACTGTCGCCCGAATGCTTGAGAGGGACGATTTCTCTATGCGATATAACGAGCAGAAGCCGATTGGTCTCCACGAGCTACTCTACCCTGTCTTTCAGGGGTATGATTCTGTTGCCGTTGAGGCGGATGTGGAGCTTGGGGGCACGGATCAGAAGTTCAATCTGCTTGTTGGAAGAGAGATACAGCGCAGCCTCGGCTTGGAAGAACAGGTGGTCATGCTCATGCCCCTGTTAGAGGGACTGGACGGAGTGAGAAAGATGAGTAAGAGTTTCCACAACTACGTCGGGATCACTGAAGCATCGGATGGCATGTTTGGTAAGCTGATGTCCATCCCCGATGATCTGATCGTGAAGTACTTCGAACTGACAACAGACCTGACTGAGGAGGAAGTAGAAAAGGTGCGGCGTCGCCTCGAGGCTGGGGAGAATCCAAGGGACTTGAAGGAGGAGCTGGCGTATAGAGTTGTCTCAATCTATCACTCAAGGAGCAAGGCGGAGAGCGCGAAGGCAAACTTCGCAAGAATCTTCAGGGAAAAGGCTCTACCAGACAAGATACCAGTATACGAAATACGCGAGCCAAGGGTTTGGATAGTCAAACTTCTCACTGACCTGGGGTTTGCGCGCACGAATTCAGAAGCGAGGAGACTCATCAGTCAGGGCGCCGTAACGGCAAATGAGGAGAGGATCACCGATCCCGAGTATGAGATTGAGATAGAGGATGAACTGATCATGAAGGTGGGCAAGCGGAAGTTTGCCAGGATTATTCCAGGCCCATAGGAGGCGACGATGCCCATAGTCAGAATCGAGACGTGGGAAGGAAAGACGGACGCGCAGAAAGAACAGTTGATACAAAGGGTCTCGAAATGTGTTGCGGATAGCCTTGATGTAAGTCTTGAGCATGTACATGTGGTGATTTACGATGTGCCGAAGGCGAACTGGGGTATCAAGGGAGAACAGGCTTCCAAAATGTGAATGCCGGGGAGGGGACTCGAACCCCTACACCCTTACGGGCACTAGCCCCTCAAGCTAGCGCGTCTGCCAATTCCGCCACCCCGGCGCAGACACAATGATAGTATAATTGACCTCATAGTCAAGAGAAAAAGGGAAATGATCAGGATAGTGATCCACGGTGTGCTTGGCAGGATGGGAAGAACCCTGGCATACAGTCTCCAGGGAGAAGAGTCCATCCAGTTGGTTGCCGGACTGGAGGTGAAGGGACATCCCCTTGTCGGAAAGGACATTGGGGAAGTCCTGGGGATCGGCAAGGTAGCTCCGATCGTTGATCGCGCGAAAGAGGCAATCGAGAACGCTGATTGTGTAGTTGAATTCACTAACCCGGAAGCCACGCTGGAGCATCTTAGACTTGCCTCGTCAGCAGGGGTCCCCTGTGTTGTAGGCACGACAGGGTTCACGGATGGTCAGATCAGCCAGATCAGAGACTGCGCTTCCTCCATCCCGTGTGTTCTGTCAGCCAACATGGCTCTGGGCGTGAATCTGATGTTTAAGCTCGCGAGAGAGATTTCTGCTCTCTTACCCGACTGCGACTGCGAGATAGTGGAGGCCCATCATCGAGAGAAGAAGGATTCTCCCAGCGGGACCGCTCTTAAACTTGCGGAGATGGTTGGCAAGGCCAGGGGAAAGAAGGTTTCTGAAATCGCACGCTATGGGAGAAGGGGGTCCGGTGCGAGAGCGGCGGAAGAGGTTGGCATACACTCAATCCGGGCTGGCGAGATCGTTGGGGAACATACAGTTCTGTGGGCTTGCGGTGGTGAGAGAATCGCGATTTCACACACGACGTTCTCGAGGGACGCCTTCGCACGGGGAACACTCAAGGCCATCAAGTGGGTTGTGAAGGCAGCTCCTGGCTTGTACACGATGGAAGATGTCTTGGGGCTTTGAGTTAGTCTTTTGCAGAAACGGTAAGGGTATAAGATAGGAGGTCCGCGCTCGGTACATATTCCAGGCGAGTAACGTCGCGCTGGTCAGCCAAACCTTCAGCTTTCAATTCCTCAAGTGATGTCGGATATTTCCCGTATAGCAGGAAGTACACCTTAAGCGAGTTCTCAACCGATTCTAGCCGCTTCTCTGTCCTCCACCGGGAATACTGCCGGAACGAGAATGGCCCGAGGCTCGGCTCCCGATCCTTCAAGATCCAGATCCCAAACACCACCGCGGCTCCTATACACCCGACCACTATGGTCTCCCAGACCTTCCTCGGTATTGCTTCTCGTGGTCTTTCTCTCTGTTCAACCTCGGGTTCCTTCACGCCAGCCGTTTTCGCTACTCCCGCATTGATCATCCGGAAGAGTGCTTCACAGGTTCTGAACTTCCCGATTCCCATTTTGCGGACAAGCTCTGCCACCGTGTGAGGTTGAGCGAGAAAAGAGAGCAGCTTCTTCTGAGCCGGCTCCAATCCGGCCACGACCTTGCCTGTCTTCGCGATCAGCACGTTCTCGTCAGGCAGCACCGCCTCTATGCGCGGGAGCTCATCCGCTCTCCTTGCTCCCTCCATGATCAGAGCTTCGGTTCGCAGGGACACTTTGACTCTGCTGTAGGGATACAGCTCTTTACTCAGCTCAAACCGGTATGTCCCGTCGTGCCACATGAATAGCTCATCGATTATCTCCTGGATTTTGAAGGTAATGATCTCTTTGAACTCTTCCTCACTGAGATAGCCATCCTTGATGAGAATTTCATCCAGCGGCAGGCCTGTCTCCTCATGCGACTTCCTCACCTTTGCGTAATTCTCCTCTGATAATCTGCCGCTGCTGAGTAGATATTCGTCCAGCAGTAGCTGTTCTCCCCTCTTCACGTGGAATGCGGAGGTGAGCATACCCTTTTTGAAGTCGACGACAATCTTGCCTTTCTTGCTGGTGATGGTCAATGTCCCTGTCTTCTGCTGGCTCGAGATAAGCTGCAGAATGTCAAGGACTGAGAAGTCCTTTAACGAACCCTCTAACGCCATATGACACCAACCTTGACTTCCTTCCTGAGGATTCCCACAAGCGCTCTCGCGATGAGAACCGCGAGGACGATGGAAAAGGTTGATCTCACAAATGAAGATCTATACGCAAGGCCATCCAACTGATAAGGCAGACCATTATAGATAATGGCCAACACCACGGCGATGCTCACCATGAGGAGGAAGAACCCTGAGTACGTGGAACCCAGGTATATGTGGCCCAAACCTGGCAGGACCGAAAGCATCGAGGCGGTAAGCTTCTTCAGCTTTGCCTTCTTGCCCTTTATCCTCTGAGCCATCTTCTGTTGAATACCTGGAGACTTTGTGAGCTTCAGCTTTGCCGCGCACGCACTGCATACGGTCTCTTCTTCGATGAGCCTTGCACATTCCTCGCATACCGGAGCACCGCAGACGGAGCACTGCATGCGAGCCAGCTTCACTACCTTTCTAAGAATAATGAGAGAAACGATGAGGAAGGAACCTGCGAACACCAGGAAGGCCGTTTTCCAACGAAGGATTGGTGATATCACCTGCTGTCCCTTTGAGATGAGTACCTCCCTCCATAGTATACCGTTGGGAACCAGTTCGTCAACCACCGCACGGTTAGGATGATCGGACGAGTTGTTCATGAATTCAGTCACCAGTTCGAAATCGAGCCTGTTGGCGATCTCTATCTCCTCTGTGTATTTGTCGAAGTTCATGAGCTTCAAATGAGCTTGTGAGAGATTGTAGTGCGCGGAAGCCAGACCCGGCTTGAACTTGATGGCAGCCTCGTAGTGCGAGATGGCTTCCTCAAATCTCCCCGTGGCGAAGAGAACATTCCCGAGATTGTTGTGCAGTGCACTACTGTCAGGATTCTCTTCTAATGCAGTCACATATGCCTGTTCAGCGGCAGTGAAGTGTTCCCTTCTCTTCTCGAGAAGACCGAGCGAGAAATTGACGCCATAGGATGGTCGTTCTGCTTTGGCCGCATAGAGAGAAGCCGTCAATGGAATGTCTGAGGGTGAGACCTGTGCTCGATACAAGAGGAATGCGTCACCAACCTCAAGGATCCTTGACTCAAGCCGGGACAAGAGAGGAGTAGAAAGAAGCAGAACGGAGCCGAGAATGAGAAGCGCCCTCTCTCTGAAACTGCAGAAGAGCGCGACGACGAAAACCACTCCTACCCAGAAAGGCAGACGGTCAAAACCGAGAAGAATCGGGATGAGGATGAGCAAAGCGACTACTCCTACTCTCAGATGATACGGTATTGCCGTCGGGATGGTCGAGAGAAGTGCATGGTAGATTGCCCTTGCGTGTTTGACGAAGAGAGTGACCAGGTAGAGAAAGAAACCAATGGTCACGGTCACGGATGTGATGAGATACGCGTTCAGAAGAAGCGAGTACTGGATAGAGAAATCGTGGAATGAACGGAAAATGCCTTGAAACTGGCCATATATGCGCGGGTCGATCGTTCGAAGGTAGTGACGTATGAGGGCAATCCTCGGTAGCAGTTCAATTGGATCCATCTCGCTTGAAAATTCGAAACTCTTCTCAGGATTGAGTCCCGCCTCGGCCTTAGCATATCCTCTCTGGAGAAAATAGTGAGCAAGAGCCGGAATCCTCTCTGCACCCGTCTCGAGCTTAATCATTCGAATCCTGTCCAAGATTTCTGTCCCGAAGTCCGATTCATCTCCTGCTTCATCGAGCAGCAAGAGCGCAGCAGGGAGATCCATGAGCTGGAGCGCATGTGCATAATGTTCCTTTGCTCTTTGCAGACGGCCGAATCGCTCATGCTCTGTTGCGGTGTAGTAGTAGAGAAAGGAGTTGGGTCTTACGATGAGGTTTCTCTCGAGCTCAGGTAGCCCAGACTGAGCGACAAGTCTGGCTTCTTCTCTTTCTGCAAGTGCGCTTAGGAGATGATCGTTCGATAAGAGACTGATAACGCAGACAACCAATGTTGCCAGCTGCATTGGCAAACATTACAACGTGAGCGCATATCTGTCAAGGTTGGGCCGAACGGCGATGGCAGAACGCAACACGCAACTCAGCAGGTGCTGGAAGCCTCAAAGATCGAGGGAAAGGTGGCAATAATGTCGAAATCTGAAACCTCAGCATCGAATCGGGCTTGACCTGGTGGACAGAAATCCCGATACTATGCCCAGAAAGGGGGTCGACATGTTGAGCCAAGTGAGTGGCGAGCGTAATCTGGTTGTCGTGCATTTCAAGGACGGCAAATTGCGCAAGGGCTACACTCACGATTTCACGCCCGCAAAAGAGACGTTCCATCTTACGTCAGAAGAAGAGGGTAACAGAGGTAGTATCTGTGAGATCAGGAGTGAGGAGTTGAAGGCTGTCTTCTTCGTGAAGACACTTGAGGGGAATCGCGATTACGTGGAGAAGAAGAGATTTGACGAAGTTGATATGTCCCGTCTCCGAGGGCTCAAGATAAAGGTGGAGTTCTTAGATGGTGAGACAATCAGAGGAGTGAGCCTCGGTTACAGCAAAGGGAGAAAAGGATTCTTTGTGATTCCCGTCGATCCTGATGGTAATAATGAGAGGATATACGTGGTGGCGGATTCGGTGCGGGGTGTGAAACTCGGCAGTGCTGCGGAGCGATAGCTGCACGGCTGTGTGGGTTTGGCATGGATGCTATTACCATCATCAACGTGGGGTCACGCCACCATGAGGGAGGCGATTTAGGATGAAGTATGTGAAATGGCAGACATTACTGGGTTTGGCATTAGTCATACTCTCTGCGATCTTCTATTTCATTCATTACACAATCTTCCGAGACCCACATCACATCTTTATCTACCTGGTAGGGGACATCGCGTTTGTCTTCATTGAAGTTCTCCTGGTAACTCTGATCATACACGAGTTGCTGAGCCAGAGGGAGAAACGTGCGAGGCTGGAGAAACTGAATATGGTGATAGGCACTTTCTTCAGCGAAGTCGGCACAGAGTTGTTGGCGTACTTCTCCGATTTCGACCCAAGCTTGGATAGACTAAAAGGCGAACTCGCTGTGAAGAACGATTGGGCGGAAAAGGAGTTCCAGAGTACCGCAAAACGCCTGAGGGAATATAACTATGAAATCGATATCCAGAGAATCGATCCGGGTGGTGTACGCGACTTTCTCATGTCGAAGAGAGATTTTCTGCTGCGACTACTGGAGAATCCTACGCTCTTAGAACACGAGCGATTCACCGGCCTTCTCAGGGCAGTATTCCATCTGACAGAAGAGTTGGCGGGAAGGAAGAGTCTAAAAGAGCTGCCGGATAGCGATTATGCACATCTGAAAGGCGACATGAAAAGAGTATATGTGATTCTCGTGCACCAATGGTTGGACTACATGAAGCATTTGAAGGGCAACTATCCTTATCTTTTCTCATTGGCCATGAGGACAAACCCCTTCGACCAGAACGCATCCATCGTCGTCAAATGAGTGTGCGACTTGTTTCGCTTGACTCATCGTGAACGATCGGGTGCGTCTCACGCGCTGTATCCATCTGAATGCGTGCGGAGATTCGAGGGTTTGGCTTTTGCTCTTGACGTGAAGTCACAACTGGATACACTTGTGACGAGGACTCTCAGTTTTGCCTTACGCTGATTACAGGTCGAAGGTTGGGTTTTTGGTTGGGAAATTCGAGCTTTTGGAAATAGAGGAAATCTGAGCAAGCGTTGAATACTCATACAATGGTCTACAGGTGGTAAGGAGGATTAGGATGGAGAGGAAGGAACTGAGAACAGAAGAGCTAAACCCTGAGGAGTTCATAACACATGCAGTGGAGGAAATCTCTTCCACTGTGGGAGATGGACTGGCAGTAAATGCCTTGTCCGGGGGCGTTGATTCGTCAGTGGTCACTATGCTTGGCCACCGGGCGCTTGGCGACCGGCTAAAGACGTATTTCGTCGACAGCGGACTGATGAGAGTTGGGGAACCAGAGCACGTCGTATCCGCCTTCGGGAAACTCGGTGTGAAGGTCAAAGTTGTTGATGCCAAGGATCGGTTCTTTACTGCACTGAAAGGGTTGACAGACCCTGAGGAGAAGAGAGAAGCGATTACCAGAGTGTTCTACAAGGATGTCTTTGGGCAGTTGGTCAGAGAGAGTAGCGCACGGCACCTTCTGCAGGGGACGAATTACACTGACGTGGAAGAGACCGTAGCGGGAATCAAAAGACAGCACAACATCCTGGAGCAGCTTGGAATTGATACAGAAGAGAGCTACGGATACCGAGTGCACGAGCCGTTGATCCGATTGAGGAAGTCGGGAATTCGAAAGCTGGCACAAGCGCTTGCACTTCCTCAAGAGATATATGGAAGGCCTCCTTTCCCAGGTCCTGCGCTGGCAGCAAGAATACTCGGAGAAGTCACGCCAGAGCGTGTAGCGACGGTAGCGAAGGCGACGCAAATCGTAGAGGAGGAACTCCGGGGAAGTGGAGCCTTTCAATACTTGGCGATTTTGCATGAAGACAGGGTGACGGGAATGCGGGAAGGAAGACGAGATTATGGATTGCAGATCGAAGTACGATGCTGGGAGAGCAAAGATGCGAAGATCGCTTCGCCAACGAGGCTTCCGTACGACACCCTGGACAGACTGGGTGACAGGATCACACGAGAAGTGGCGGGAGTGGTGAGCGTAACTTACCACATCACGAGAAAACCTCCCTCAACGATTGAAGCCGTGTGAGAGAATCCTGTCGCGAAGTCGCTTTTCTTTGACTTGTCGACGAGTATTAGAGAGTGAACGTGCGATGGGAGACTGCGTGAGGCTGTGTGTGAAATCTTCTTGGGAGTTGTGATGTGCTGACAGAATCGTAGAGCAGAACCTAGGATTCCGTGCACGCACCTTCTGGGAGCGGAGATGAGAGCGCATTTCTTGCTTATGTCATGGATTCTTCTGGGCGCTGGCTTCCAGGTCACAGCGTCGGATCTGGAGCCACACACGTCATTAATGGAATCGACCTTCAAACTGTGGGGAGAGGGATCGTGTGGAACAGGCTTCATTCTTAGTGTTCCTGCCGAGGAAGACTCAGAAAGTGTGCGCCACATACTGGTTACGGCTCGTCACGTCTTGGAGAATATACAGGGGGATTCAGTCCAAATCATCCTCAGAAACGAAAGAGGCGATGGAAAATGGGAGGAGCTGCCTTATTGGGTGAGATGTCGGCAGGATGGGAGACAAGTATGGATCGGTCACGAGGACGAGACTGTCGATGTGGCGGCGATGCGTGTGAGAGTACCGAGACATATCCGTATTCCTCTCGTCTCTCCCGACGCGTTGGCTGACGATCAGTTCTTGAGAGATGCTGGCGTTCATCCGGGAGACGAACTTCTCTGCCTTGGATATCCGTTGTGCGCAGCGAGTGGGCGTGGGGAGTTTGCTATTCTGCGGAGTGGCAGAGTCGCCTCCTATCCACTCATTCCCACGCGACGTATGAAGACATTCCTGTATGATTTCGAAATTCTAAATGGGCATAGCGGCGGACCCGTCTATCTTATCCGGGAGAAACAGAAAGAAACTGAACCCAGATATCGGGAAGACGCGCGCTGGGCCATTGTTGGGCTGGTGAGTAGAGAAGCAACGATCCCCGCAGGGAGAACACCTGTTCACGCAGGATCGGATACGACTCGACAGTTGAGAATGGCTCAGGTAGTCCACGCCAGTCTAATCAGGGAGACGATTGAGAGGCTAGTTACCACGCGCTAGTCCCACTCGAATTGGGGTCAGGTCTTGACATAAAGACATAAGGCGAGACCCGGGGGCGTGGAGTCCTGCCTGTATCTGATCTTGCCGGCACTGGGGCCTTTTGTCGAGATTTGGGGCTTGATATGAAAGGTTCAGTTCGTACGTTAAGTACTTAAGTCAAGACCTGACCCCAGTTTTATTCTTGACAAGAAATCCGGGGCTTTCATACTTAATTAACCAGGTCCTTTTCATGAACTTACAGAAGGGGGGTGGGCGGCTAACCTATTGATGAGGTGTCAACTGTCGCATGCAGCCGTTAGGTCAGGCTGTAGGGGAGGTGGGCAGAATATGTCTGTGAGAGCGGTGGTAGCTTTGGCGGTCCTGGGAGCCTTGATGACAATTTCCTGGTCATTTGATAACCGCGGGGGAGAAGAGGTGACCGTGGATCAACTACGGGAGTTCCGCACTGCTCGGCCACTCGAGCTTGGAGGGACACAGATGTTGGGTCTCGATTCTTTGAAAGTACGGTTTATTGGAAACTGGCCCTTTGGATTTTGGTGCTACGCGGTTGGTGAGGACTCAGCGCGGAACCTTGCATTCTGTAGTTCTGGAGGGGGAGTCTACGTACTGTACGTCTTGGATCCCGGGAACCCGATCAGAATCTCCGAGGCAATTCACACTCGAGGCATCGTGTGGGGACTTGTCTACCAGGCGAACATGTTGTACGTCGCCTGTGGTATTGCAGGTCTTGAAATCTGGGATGTAGCGGATCCATTCTTTCCGGAGAGGCGTGGCTCGCTGCGCGAGATGGAAGAAGCCAAGGACGTGGATGTGTCAGGGCACTACGCGTACGTGGCGGACGGGCGGTACGGTCTCCGGGTTGTGAACCTGAGCGACCCTGCAATTCCTCAGGAAGAAGGTTCCTGCGAGATTGAAGGCTTTGCACAGGCTGTGGACGTCGCTGGAGACTACGCGTACATGGCAGTAGATTCGAGTCTTACGGTGGTAAATGTCAGTGATCCTGCAAATCCTTATGTGGAGGGAGTCTACGGGACGGACGGGACGGCTTGGGATGTGGCAGTGTTGGGTAGCTATGCCTACGTGACTGACAACGATGGTCTTCGGATAGTCAACGTAAGCGATCCCGCAAATCCCTATCAGGAGGGTTTCTACGATACTCCACAGTCTTTTGCGATAGCGGTAGCAGTCTCTGGAGACCATGCGTATCTGTCGGACTCGTGGTACAGGCTTCTGGTAGTGAATGTGGGCGATCCTGCAAATCCGTACGAAGAAAGTTCTCTGTTCTGTTATGGTGTGGCCTGGCATGTGGCGGTGTCCGGGAGCTACGCCTACGTACCAAGCTGGCAAGAAGGTCTTCTGATCGTGGACGTGAGCGATCCTGCAAATCCGCAGGAAGAGGGTTTCTACGGCACCCCCGGTTATACGGCCGGAGTGGCGATTTCCGGGAACCGCGCCTTCGTGGTGGATGAGCGTGTCGGCCTGTGGGTTTTGAATGCAGTTGATCCTGCCAATCCGTACGAACAGAGTCACTATGGGACTCCTGGCGAGTCCAAGGACGTGGTAATCTCTGGAAGCCGTGCGTATGTGGCCGATTGGGATGCTGGTCTGCGGGTGGTGAACGTCAGCGATCCTGTGAATCCTTATGAGGAAGGCTACTACAATACTCCAGGTCGGGCTTTGGATGTGGATGTTTCCGGGAACCGCGCGTACGTTGCAGACCAGTCGGAAGGGCTTCGAATAATCAACGTAGGCGATCCTGCAAATCCTTACGAGGAGGGACACTGGAGTTCTCCTGGGGCATATGTGGATGCGGTTGCAGTCTATGGAGACTACGCCTATGTGGCAGATGGCCGAAATACTGCTCTCCGAGTATTGAACGTGAGTGATGTGGCGAGTCCGTATCAGGAAGGATATTGGACCTCTCTTAGCTATGCGAAAGATGTAGCTGTCTGTGGGAGTTATGCGTATGTAGCGGATGGGAATCGGGGTCTTCGCGTATTCGATATCAGTGATCCTAGCTTCCCGTGGGAGCAAGCTTTCTACGTGACTCCTGGAATGGCCGAGGACGTGGTGGTTACCGGCAAGTATGCCTACGTCACGGGCTGGGATATGGGACTTCAGATATACGAACACCTCATCGCAGCCTGCGGAGACTGCAATGCGGATGGTAATGTGGGGATTGCTGACGCTATCTATGTGAGCGCGTACATTTATCGGGGTGGTCCTGAACCTGCCGGAGAAGGTGACGTGAATGTGGATGGCAACGTGACGATAGCCGACGTGGTATATCTCGTATCGTATGTCTATCGAGGAGGCGCTGCTCCGTGTGAACCTGGTGTGAAAGTCCCGTTCTGAAGTATATCGGAGGACCGGAGAGACAATCCGGAGTTGGTTCTTGTAGAAGAGGGCACAGTCCGCAGGCGTGAGTAAGGCGGCTGTGCCCTGACGTTTTGGTCTGCGACAGCTGTGAAACTTACCCGCACGCAAAGATGGTACATCGCAGGGAGAAGCAATATCGCACTCAGGTGTATCGGTGAAGTGAAAGCGTGTAAGCGCTAAAGGTTTCAGTGGAAATTGCGCTGTTGGAAGAGGCTCGCTGGTTGACATACGAGAGGAGATCACGCAGAAGTGAGCGTGGCAGGTATGGATAGGGGGAGCTCGGAGCAAGAGCTGTGGGAGGAGGAGGTTGTTGCGGACCACCGTTGGGGAAGGTTTTCCCTTTGGTTTGACGTGGATGACCACAGAGGCAGCCAGCAACTCGAGGAGCTACGGGAACTATGGAAGTCAGCGCAGCCATTTGACCCGTCTTCTAGAAGAATCGTGGAGCAGATCCGTTCTGTGGAAATATGTAATTGGAATCTGGAGCGGAGCATTCTGGCGCTTTGTGGTGCGATCGGGAAGAAGGAACCAACTCCTCTGCCGATCGGGCACATGAGTTCAGTGTGTGAGGAGCGATGGAGGAAACTGTGGGCCTACTATTATACGCTCCGGAATTGGCTACCACATGGACTGCCATCCGGATACCAGATAGTGCTGGGAATGTGCGATCCTGAGAGTGTAGTTCAGAATCATATCATGCGTATGGTCGGAGAAGGAAATGATCTCAAGAAACTATATGTTCTGCGATTTTGCCTCTGCCTTGAGAGGTGGCTCGGTGGGTATCCCGGGGGAGAGTCGCCCCAGATGAAGGCCCATGACGCCGCGGTCTCTGCAGTGGAGGAGGAGATCAGAAAACGTGATCCGCACCGAGAAGTGGTTCCTGAATCCGCACTGATCGCGGATGGAGATGGAAGGCTCGAACCATGCAATCACAAGGCTTTTCGCCGCTACGATATCATCCTTTCGAGCATTGGCTCGGGGACATGGCGTGCGGCGATGCCGGTCAGCGGAGTTGACGGGTTTGACAGGGCTGCAACTCTTGAGAAGTACCTTTCTCCAATCGAATCATGGATTCGCGGTGTGCGTCCAGAAGTTGGCGATGAAGCGAACGAGCTGATCGGTCGGATTTACTCACTCCTGGGAGGGCGTGACCCCGTGAAGGTGTTTCTTGCGTCGCTCCTGGTCTCTCTCCTTCGTTCTCAACAGCTGGCTGCTGTGAAACTGGCGGAGACCCGGGCGAAGAAATCATGAACCTCACAGAGCCTTGCGAGGCAAATTCGGTCGCAGCTAAGACCGGGTCTTGCGTTGACAGGCGGTTCAGCAAGGCCTACAATGTGGATTGAGCAAAGAACAGGTGGCGTTGGAATGGGTGTGGAGCAGAGGAGGTGAGATGATGGCAACCTATATCATTCTGAGTCGCTTCTCTCCGCAGGCATTCAAGGACCCGAAGGAATTCAAGCAATTGGCCGATGCGGTCACTTCGAGACTGAGAAGCGAGTGCCCTGGAGTGGCCTGGAAGAACAGCTACGCGACGATGGGACGATTCGATGTGGTTGACATAGTGGAGTCAGAGGACCCCAAGGAAGTAGAGAAGGCAGCTATGATCATTCGCGCGTATGGCCATTCGACGACTGAAACACTACCCGCGACGCCCTGGAAAGAATTCCTTGCCATGCTTTAGAAGATTGGGGTCAGGTCTTGACATAAAGACATAAGGAGAGGCGTGGGAGCGTGGAGACTTGCTTGTATTTTATCTCACCAGAACTGGGGGCCTCTTGTCGAGATTTGGGGCTCGATTGGGAGGATTCAGTTTGTCCCTTAGGTACTTAAGTCAAGACCTGACCCCCACATTATCTGGGGTAGACTGTCCTTTGGACCAATCAGGTTGTTGACTACTCTCCTGCGATGCGACAGGCGGAAATGGCAGTGAGGAAAGGGGGCGTTTCTTGGGAGAGGAAAACAAGGAGGTGGTGATATGAATTGGAGAGTTCGGTATTGTTCCATCCTTCTCGTAGTCGTAGCTTTGGTCTCTTGCGTTTTCGGTCTGATTTACTGTTTCATCCCCAGGCCCATGCCCTATCATCTCCAGTTCATTGGTGTGAGTTTGGAGGAGATCGGTGATTTCAATCCAAGACTGGCACAGTGGGTAATGTTTCTGATCAGAATAGTCGGAATCTGTTTTCTCAGCATCGGGGTCCTGGTAATCGGAATTGCTCTGAAAGCCTTCAGGAGGAGCGAGAGATGGGCGTGGGTGACGGTTTTCCCAGCAGCCATGGTCGTCATAATCCCTCTCACGACAATAACCTTCTACACGGGTGAGGCCGTGAAGTGGGTCATGACTGGGTTGTTGGTCCTGTCGTTAATAGCCATGTTTCTTCCGATCAAGGACTTCTTCCGGCGAATGGGGTCAGGTCTTGACATAAAGACATAAGGCGAGACCCGTCGTGGTGGAGACTTGCTTCTATCGCACCTCTCCGACACTGGAGGCCTCTTGTCGAGATTTGAGGCTCGATCTGGAAGATTGAGTTCATTCCTTATGTACTTAAGTCAAGACCTGACCCCAATTCTTCATCAATGTTGACGATTATGAGTGAGTTAGTATATTTGGAGCGAGATGAACGGCAATGAAGGGAGGTGAGAGAATGAGCGTTCAAGTTGGCAAACATGCGGTCGATTTCGTTGCGAAAGCATATCATGAGGGGTCGGTGAAGGAGATTAAGCTTTCCAACTACAAGGGCAAGTGGGTGATGCTCTGTTTCTACCCTGCTGATTTCACCTGCGTATGACCTACAGAATTGACGGCAGTTGCCGTCAAGTATCCCGAGTTTCGGGAGTTAGGTGTAGAGGTTCTTGCGATCAGTGTAGACAGCAACTTCTCCCATAAGGTCTGGCAGGAGGTCGAACTGTCCAAGATGGTAAAGGGAGGTGTTCCGTACCCGATGATCTCAGACCCGGGCGGCAGAATCGGAACTGTATATGGAGTATATGACGAGGAGAAGGGAGTAGATGTTCGGGGCCGTTTCCTTATCGATCCAGAGGGAGTACTGCAAGCTATGGAAATACTCACGCCCCCGGTAGGACGGAACGTGGCAGAGGTGATACGGCAATTGAAAGCTTTCCAGCACCACCAGTCAACTGGAGAGCTCATGCCCTCAGGATGGCAACCGGGTAAACCCACGTTGCCGCCAGAGACAGAGACTCTCAAGAGGGCTGGTAAGGTGTGGGAGATATGGAAGACAGAAATGGCATTCTGAGCTGCTGAAAGAAGACAAGGCGCTCTACAGGGTCTCCTACAGACAAATAGGCAAAGAATACCTTCGAGGGATGTCGTCCGACTGCGAGAGGGGTGCGAGGCTACCTGTGTCTGAATGTCAAAATGCCAGGCACTGTCCCGGAGTTCACACATAGTCCGGTAACAGTGGCTGTTCCTCAGAACGTGAGGGGCTGCAAGGGGTGAAACTAGTTGAGATGGTATATCAATCGATTCTGGATGTGAGGAAGTGGGGTAAGACATATGTTTGAGAAAATCACTGACCGAATGAAAGAACTTATGGCAGAGCTTGAAGAGATGGATGCGAGAGAGCGCAAAGACGGAACGTCATTGCTGAGACGACTTCGGCAAATACCACCAGAGACGGGCAGATTCTTGGCTATTCTGGCAGCCAACTCTCCGGAGGGTGAGTTTGTGGAAATCGGAACAAGCGGTGGCTATTCGGCGATGTGGCTCTCGCTCGCGTGCATGGAACGGGGAATCAGGCTGAAGACGATTGAAATCATGGAGGGGAAGATCGCCGTTGCGAAAGAGACGCTTAAGAAAGCCGATCTTGAGGAAGCAGTTGAGTTGTTCGAGGGAGACGCGTTAGAAATAGTGCAGGGCTTTGACGATATTGCGTTCTGCTTCTTGGATGCAGAAAAGGAGTTGTATGAGCAGTGCTATGACCTGGTCATACCAAAATTGGTCCAGGGTGGGCTTCTGGTTGCCGATAACGCCATCAGTCATGTTGGAATCTTGAAGAGTATGATTGAAAAGGCCATGTCTGATCCTCTGGTCGACTCGATAGTTGTACCCATGGGATCGGGGGAGCTGATTTGCAGGAAGAAGTGAAGCCGCCTCTCAGGATTGGCTGGGGTCAGGTCTTGACTTAAGTACTTAACGTATGAACCGGATCTTCCAGAACAAGACTCAGACTTAAACAAGCCTCCAGCATCAGCAGAATGGGATGGAAACGATGTCTTCACAACCACAGGTCTCTCCTTATGTCTTTAAGTCA
>Ga0111225_1003_pt1 | contig 41828 bp, 44 predicted proteins | sample DeeMarSWOR152_54_FD_80389 | JGI IMG/M metagenome (GOLD analysis project Ga0111225, IMG submission 80389) | candidate division TA06 bacterium DG_26
CTCCCTCTAAAACACAGCGTGATATCGCCCCTGATTCTCGCACCGGGCGTGAAGTTTTGCCCATACGGGCCCTGGCGGTCCGCATGGACCCGTAGGGGAAGCCGATCTCAAGATCCCGAAACTTCGGGACGCAATAAATGCCCCTTGCTCATCTACGCAATCACTGGCAAATTTTGCATACAACCCTTCGCCGCACAGAGACGTCCGATAAGTCTACGTGCTGTACTTGACTTTCTCGCGCGCGGTTTTATACTAAGTGGAATGCGGTTTTGCCAGGCAGGGGTGCAGCCGATACGAAGCCTGGAAAGACTCTGGAACGCGTAGAACGCAGAAAAGGAGGAAGTACCAATGAGGGAACTGATTGAGCATATCGCGAAGGCCCTCGTAGATCATCCGGATTCCGTCGACGTGAAGGAAATAGAGGGGGGAAAGACCGTCGTTTACGAGCTAAGAGTAGGTTCAGGAGATCTGGGCAAAGTGATCGGAAGGGGAGGCAAGACGGTCAATGCAGTTCGCACGATCATCACTGCCGCCTCCATGAAGAAAGGCAAGAGAGCTATTCTCGAGATCATAGAGTGACCGCTCGTCGGTTGCACCCTCCCGACGTCTCTTCCGCAACCCTTTGAACGCCCGGATTTCAATTACACCCAACTCCAATGCAGAGAATACTCGCCGAGATTGTCAGGGTAGAGGAGCTTTGTCCTCAAAAGGTGTGTGACTTCACCTTCATCGCATATCTTCTGACCGTAAAGGTAAAGGGCGCGGCCTGCAAAGGATATGTGCTGCCTGCGGGGACAAAGGGGAAAATCCATTCAACGGTCAGGATGTATCCCTCCATGTCGACCCCGAAGAAAGGAGAGGAGATCATCCTTTCCCCAACTGAGGTCCACGCACTGTTCAGCCCACTCAGAATAGACCCTCCCATACTCGCACATACGGGAAAGGACGTACGTTTGAGACTGGTCTTTCACAATCCCCGCGAGAGGGAGTTCCGCTTTGCGATTACCTCCGACGGTTTGGCACCCACGATCTCTGGCACCGTCATCAGAGGTCAGGAGCTCATAATTCCATTGCCAGAAGACGCAAGGAGCGGACTCTATTCGTTCATCGCTACGTGCGGCAGGTGGAACGCGAAGGCAGTCCTTCCTCTCGTGAAGCCTGGGCGTACATACTCCTATGAGCTTGATGTGAATGGGGATGGTCTGGTGGAGAGAGTAATGGAAAACGAGTTTCTGAGGCTCTCCCTTTCTCATCATTTTGGAGCTCGAACTCAATCGGTATGGCTCAGGCACTCGCACGTCGATATGCTGGGAAGAACATTCGAATATGAGGGGGATGAGTATGTAGAGTACGGAGGGTGTTCGGAGCATATAGGGGAGTTTCCGGGTGACCTCTGGAAGGCCAAATTCACCCAGCACACGATGAGTGATTCCTCTATCGTCTTTTCTTCTACACGGAAAAGTCTCGAACTTGAGAGAAGGGTGCGGCTCCTTCCTTTCCTCCCTGTTGTTGATACCACTGTGAGGATCAAATGGAAGGGGAGAGGCGAGAAGGACATTCTTTACTGGCACAGAATGGCCATGGCCACTGAAACGCCGTCCTGGACGAGCACTACATGCATGTATACGCCGGAGAAACTGGAAACGGTGCGTCACACCCCTCCGACGACGTGGCGCCTGGAACAGAAGGAGTACTACTCCCCCGCGTGCGGGGCAGCCGTATACCTTCACGAACAGGGCAGAAGAGCATTCTGCTTCATGACCGACCGCGCTTCCCTTGAATTCATCGGATGTACCTCAGCGAAAGGGTACCACCTCCTCACTCCACATTTTCGCAGGACACGACTGGGGTCCGGGAGACGCGTTGGATTTCGTTACGTGTACGTATTGGGAGACGACTTCATTCTCAGTCCCGACTGCTGTATCGTCCTATGCACGACCCCCTGGATGGATGGAAGCAGAGGAATCGCTCTGGTCGCAAAGACAGAGAAGACAGTTGAAAGGCTCCATGCGAGACTCTCGACAGGAGAGTCTATGACTCTACTTCCCAAGACCTTGAAAGGAGTTGGCACGCTACTGCATGCGTACAAGGAAATACGTTCGAGGGAGAAGATCGTGGTCGACTTGCGATTGGGAACGCAAGTCTATTCTCTTTGCGCGAAGGAGGCATAGGTGGTCTTCGAGAAGCACACATTTGGCTATGAATGGGAGGCATTGATTCTCAAACCTACTATGATGCTTCTCGACAAGGATGATACTGAATGGCTCTCGCACGAACTGAGGAGGAGACTTCCCTGGTCCAGAACAGGGATCGATATGATCAGGAGAACACACGCAAAGATTCTTGAGATCAAGAGCGGCGTCATGACCTCACAGGCGGAGCTGGTGGAGCAAACCGCCAAACATCTCATCGAGGTGAAGAACATATGTGAGGAGAAGGGATGGGTTTTCCTGCCGGTGGGTTCACACCCTGCGGTTGAGGGTGCAATTGGATTCCACGTGCACATCGGTTCGGTCTATCGCCACGACTCTGCCGTGAGGCTTGCAAATGTCTTCTCCAGATACGTACCGGCCTTCGCTGCACTCATGGCCAATAGCCCAATCTGGGGTCCTCTCGAGACCTCCGGTTACAAGAGCAGGCGAGTACTCAAAGGGGCTGATTGGTGCTCGACGATCACCTATGTGATGGACCCTGATTTCGCACAGGCCCTCTGGGGTCACGATGTGACGGTGACATTCAGAACAAAGCCCACCATAGAAGTGAGAATTGCAGATTCTCCGTTCTCGAGAGAGCTTCTTAACGAATATGCGGTCCTGGTGAGCGCTCTTCTCTTCTCAGTTTCGGAATCCGAGGAGCTCACCGGGAGCCAATATGTCGAGAGTGCGGAGAATCGATTGAGGGCTGCCAAAGACGGACTACAGGCGACGTTCAGTTGGAATGGCGAAGCAAGAGAGGTTACAGATATACTTCATGAACTGATCGAAAGAGCAGCGCCAGGCTACGAGAAACTCAATGCTGAGCTACCGCACCTGATACCAATGATGCTCCGCAAGAAACTGACACAGGCGGACTTTCAGATGCTGCTCTACGAAGTAAATCCGGATACACACTCCATGTCGCGGGATCTTGCGAACGTCATCAGGGACGACGAATGCTTCACCAAATACATGAAGATGGCAGATGCAATCGGTGCTATTCCTCTTCGCAGTATTGAAGATGAGATTCTATCGGCTATCGGGGTCGAGACTCCCTACTGGGATATCTATGCTTCATTTAAGCTTCCCCTCGCACGGCTCGACCGCGTTCTTCACAGCCTCGAGAGAGAAGGCCGTGTACGTTGTCACAAGACGCTCGAGCGGGGAGCTCTGTACACCCGCCTATCGACCTGACGCCTGCCGCACGAACTCGACGAAGAGGGCTTTGAACTCTGGATGCTTTTCCCAAAGGTATTCCGCGTGAAACTGAACGCCTATCACCCATCTCTTTGATACGCTTTCTATTCCCTCTATGGTTCCATCAGGCGCAACAGCGGAAATCTTGTATCCCCTCGCCACATCCTTAATCGCCTGATGGTGAAAGCTGTTCACACGTATCCGTTCCTTTCCCACTATTCCGAAGAGTTTTGTCCGCCTCTTCACCTCGAGTCCATGACTTGGATAGTCATCTGGAGCAGTTTGCCAGTGTTTGATTTTGCCATCCTTGGCCGAGAGATTCTGACTGAGTGTACCACCGCCAACCACATTCAGCACCTGACATCCCCGGCATATACCCAAAATCGGCATATCCCTCTCAAGCGCCGCTTTCGTCAGCGCCAGCTCGAGCACATCCTTCTCGGGGTCTATTCTCCACACACCAGAAGGTTCCTCCCCATAATACTTTGGGTCAAGGTCCTTACCACCGGAGAGGAGAATACCATCAAGGCATCGAATCACCTCGGCTACTTTCGTCTCGGATTCAATCGGTGGGACCAGAAAGGGAATGCCACCACCGGCTCCCACCGCTTTGACGTAGTTCTTGACGATGTAGTACTTCTCTTCAGTCGGATGGCTCGCGCACGTTATTCCAATTTTCGGAGGCCTCATTTCTCTCCAGACCACCCGAGTTTGAATGCGATGCGGTTGATCTCCCTCATCTTCTCCGGAACCCTTCTTTCGATCACTTTCAGCCAGTCTGACTCAGATAGCTCAAGGTGCCTCGCCAGGCTGCCGAGCAAAACCACATTCACCGTTCGTGTGCTGCCTGCCTTCTCAGCCAGCTTCACTCCGTTGACCAACTCAACCCGTGGGGTCAGAGCTCTCAGTTCTTGGAGTATCCCAGTCGGGTACTCCTCAAGTCCCGAAGCACATGGCAAGGGTAGTATTTCCAGATCGTTGACCACGACAAGCCCGTCGTCGGAGAGATAGTGTATATTCCGCAGAGCTTCCAGCTTCTCGAAGGAGAGAATGACATCTGCACTACCAACGCCGATCAGCGGAGAATACACTTTTTCCCCATATCTCACGTGCGAGACTACACTTCCTCCTCGCTGTGCCATCCCATGTACTTCACTCTTCTTGACATCGTAGCCCGATTCCAACGCCACTTCGGCAAGAATGTCACTCGCGAGCAATATTCCCTGTCCACCAACACCACATATGAGAATATTCCACACTTCCTTCTATGACGCTTCCTTGCACTTCACCAGCAGCTTGCGCCATCGTTCGTTCACCGCTTCCTGAATCGTCTTCAACAATCCAGCATTCTCCGGCTTGAAGAGATGTCGAAATCTCCCCTGGGGTTTCAACCAGTCTTCAACAGGTTTCTTCTCCTTTGGTTTGTAGCTCAACCTGTATTCACCGTTCTCAACCTCGTACAGAGGCCACACACAGGTGTCGACTGCGAGTTTACACAGTTCCAGAGTCTGATTCGGAGTGTAGCCCCATCCTATCACACACGGAGCCAGAATGTTCATGAACTTCGGACCCTGAATACTCAAGGCTTTCTGCACCTTCGTCATCAGATCCCTCCACTGACTCGGGATCGCCTGTGCCACGTAAGGAATCTCGTGAGCCACCATTATCTCCGTAAGGTCCTTCCTGGGCTGGATCTTCCCCGGGATCACCGTACCTGCTGGCGAGGTCGTAGTGTGCGCACAGAAGGGCGTTGCACTTGACCGTTGCACCCCGGTGTTCATGTAGGCCTGGTTATCGTAGCATATGAACAGCATATCATGCCCTCTCTCTGCCGCTCCCGAGAGTGCCTGTAACCCGATGTCGTACGTCCCCCCATCTCCGCCCCAACCGATGAATTTGATCTCTTTTGTTATCTGACCTTTTCTCTTCAGCGCCTTGTACGCAGATTCAATGCCTGCGATCGTCGCCGCCGAATTCTCAAACAGGGAATGGAATAGAGGTACTCTCCAGGCCGTATACGGGAATATCGTCGAGAAGACTTCAAGACATCCCGTTGAAATGGAACAGACCACCGGATAGTCAGAAGCCATCAACACATGCCTCACCACAATCGGAACCGAGCAGCCTGTGCATGCTCTGTGACCAGGCGCAAACAAATCCTTCTTTCTGACCAACTCTTTCAGCTTCACCATCGTTCCCCCTATTCTCTGACTCCGAGATATGTAATGAGATTTGGGATCTTCTGAGTCTTCCGTATCTGTTCCATATCGGAGAACACTCTTCTGATATCCTCGTCGGTCACATCTCTCCCGCCAAGCCCATAGACGTAGTCAACCATCAGCGGCTTCTTCCCCGATTCGTATAGCGCTGCGCGGCATTCAACGAATACGGGACCTCCCATTGTGCTCAGTGTATCAGATCGGTCCATGACGGCTACGACAGGAAATCTGGCCAACAATCTGGCGAGCCGTTCCGCAGGAAAGGGACGGAAAACTCTGAGTTTCACGAGACCAGCCCGCGTTCCGGCCTCTCTCAGGCCATCCACCACCACCTTCGCAGTCCCCGCCGTCGAACCGAGCGCGAGCACAACCAGTTCAGCGTCATCAACCCTGTATTCTTCAAGGAAGTCGAGCCCTTTTCTAAACTTCTTCCTGTATTCTTTTCCCACTTCGTCAATCCACCGTCCAGCTTCCAGTACAGCTTGGATCTCCTGACGCTTGTGCTCAAAGAAGTAGTCCTGCAGGTCCAGCGGCCCTAAGGTGATCGGGTTGTCCACATCCAAAATCGTATACGCAGGCGTGTACTCTCCGATGAATTCCTGAACCTCACTGTCTTCGAGGAAATCAACGGTCTCACAGCCGTGGGAGATGATGAACCCATCGGTTGTCACTACTACTGGAAGAAGTGCCTTTTCGGCGACTCTCACTGCCTGCACTACGTTGTCATAGGTCTCCTGAGCGTTCTCCGAAAATATCTGTATCCATCCCGCATCTCTGGAGCCCATGGTATCCGAATGGTCGCAGTGGATGTTGATCGGAGCCGACAGGGATCGATTCACGTCACATAATACTATCGGCAGTCTGAGGGCTGCGGCTACATACAAAACTTCATGCATAAGCGCAAGCCCCTGAGATGCGGTCGCGGTCATCACTCGTGCTCCTGCTGCTGCGGCACCGACGCACGCACTCATAGCTGAATGTTCACTTTCCACCGCCACAAATTCTGTATCAACCAGACCATCCGCAACGAAGGACGCAAATATCTGCACTATCTCAGTAGCCGGAGTTATGGGATACGCAGCAACCACATCCGGATTGACCTGTCGCATAGCCTCCGCCATCACTTCGTTGCCGGTTTTCGCTTCTCTTCTCACCATCTCCTCCCTTATTTCCCTTCTCGCACCATTGTGATCGCTTTGGCCTTCGGTGGACACGCATACGCACATAAGCCGCACCCTTTGCAGAATTGGTAGTCGATACCGACCATCCTGCCATCCTCAATCTTAATCGCCGAGTCTGGACAGCTCAAGTAGCACATGAGGTCCTGAACACACTTCTCTTCATCCCAGATCGGTCTCTCGACACGCCAGTCGCCTGTGGGAAATTGTTCTGTACTCCATTCGCCCGGGAGAACTGCAGCCATTGGAAGTTCCTTCCACCCTTTCTTCTTCATTCTTGCTTCACCTCCTCGTACGCCCGTTTCACTGAGCGAAGGTTCCCCTCGACGATTTCCGGACGACCTCTGAACTTCTTGCTCAGCTTCTTCTCCAAGTCTTTCAGCATCTCTTCGTAATCCAGGATCTCGGTGACCCTTGCCAAAGCACCTAACATGGGTGTGTTCGGAATATCCAAGCCCATAGTATCAAGCGCAATCGTCGATGCATCCACGGTATAGACCTTTCCCGTCTTGATGTCATGGCTCTTCCTTAGCTCACCGGGAGTCTCTGCGGTATTGACGAGAAGCACCCCGTCCTTCTTGAGACCTTCAGTGACCTTCGCACTCTCTATGAGAGTTGCATCGAGAACGACGACCACATCCGGCTCTACGACAGGAGAATGCTGACGAATCTCTGTCTTGTCTATTCTGTTGAACGATCGCACCGGAGCTCCCCTTCTCTCCGGTCCATACTCCGGAAAAGCCTGGACATACTTGCCGCTCGATATGACTGCATCGGCAAGGAGTAGCGCAGCTGTCTTGGCTCCCTGCCCTCCCCGGCCGTGCCAGCGGATCTCTACCATTTCCGTCCCTCCTTTCCAATCAATGTAGTATAGACGGACGGCACCTGTCAAGCAGCGCTACAGTTCCCTCAGGAGGACCCAGTCTCTTCTTCTCGAACCTCTGTCACAGTAAATCTCAAACACCTTTCCATCCTTTGTCTGAACCTGATAGAAGTTCTTGTGTTCCCTCTGCCACCACCTCGGTCTCGTGAGCCAGCGAGCGAAGCCGTGCGCCTGCCGCACTTCCATTACCCTGAGGACTTCATATTGCGCGCCCCTCCATTCAAACGATCTCAGTTCTGGATAACACTCGCCCGGCTCCACACTGATCTTCTCGCCTATGAACCGTCCAGCCACGATGGAATCACTATCCTATCTTCTCAAGGGCAAGTTCTGCAACCTTCCGCCCGGACAAGAACATACCACCGAAAACCGGGCCCATTCTTGGTGCCCCGAATACAGCGTTTGCGGCCATTCCACAGACATACAGATTCGGAAACACCTCCGTCGTGTTCTCCACCACTCTTCTCTCTCCCATCTCCGCCCACATTGCGCCCTCGCCCACGATTCCTCCCGTCTGCGTGAGAAGCTTGCGCCCCAGCCGCCGCTCCACTACCTTCACCACTTCCGCCGAGTGGCCCGTTGCATCGATCGTGACTTTACTTCGCACACTGAGAGGATCCACGTGAAGCGATGCCACATCCACAGCCGACCAGTTCACGACCACACCCTCCACTCGATCGTGCTTGATGATCGTATCCTCGACCGATATCCCGTTGAAGATTCGGACCCCGACGTGCATAGCTTTCACCGTCAGCATTGCCAGGGCTTCGAGTGAATGAGCGACATAGTATCCTGCGGCGTATTCCTTGAGAGTTACGCCCAGTTCATCGAGAATCGCCCTTGACTCCTCTTGAAGAACGATCCTGTTGAACATCATGCCACCACCGGCCATTCCTCCACCCACCTTGAGATTTCGTTCGAAGATCAACACTTTGTGTCCATGCTTCCCAATGTAGTATGCTGCGCACAAACCTGAGGGTCCGGCTCCTGCGATTGCGACATCGCAATCCAGGGAGTCAAGGAATTCTCTGGAGTACTCCTCGACAATCGCCCTGGTAATCATGATCTCATCTAACATATTCTTTTCCTCCTTAGAATGAACAGAAACTATACCATAGACGCGCACAGTTTGTCAAGATCGGGTCTCGTTTCAGAATGAAACGAAAACTTCACGAGAATGTTTTATTATGGAACATCAGCGCCCTGTGCCGCAATGGACCGGGGTCAGACCCTATTGTACTGCAGCTGGTTACATAATATGCGACGTTGCGGCATGAAACTTGCGTTTTCATAATGAGGGATAATGGAAAGTTTGCGAAAGGAGGCAAAGAGTATGCCGAGAGGATTTGGACGCGGTTTCGGTGGTGTATGGCCCTATGGTGCGTGGAACCCCGCAGGTATGTATGGATGGGGTTCAGGCTACGGTGGTTATGCGCCTTGGGCGATGTACGGCTTTGGCCGAGGAAGGGGAAATCCTTTTCCGTTTTGCCGGAACTTCCCGTGGCTCCCCAGGTGGTGGTGGCTGTACAATCCTTATGGAGCAGCACCCTATGGGACTCCGTATGCGGGGACGCCCCCCTATTCCATGGGATACGGGCACCCATACTATTCCGCAGGCTATATCCCGCCCTATGGGTATCCAGGATATGGAAGCGGGTACCCGGGTATGGCTCAGCCGCCAGTATCAACAACCTAGCCTCAGGGAGAGAGATCGCGGTTGTTTTCGAAAGGAGGTGAGTAGGATGCCATTTGGAATGGGCCGAGCAGGTTGGTTCATGTGGCCCTACTTCGCTCAGTGGGTGGGATATTGGTATCCGTTCGTACCCTACATTGGTCCGCATTCGTATGCGACTTTTCCGTATGCTTCCTCTTACCCTTATGCTCCAATGGCCAAGGAGGAAGAGGTGGCTTACTTGCAGGAACAGGCGAAAATGGTCAAACAGGAGTATGACCGCATTAGCTCACGATTGAAGGAGTTACAGAAGGCGAAGTAACTAAGGAGGAACAAATGGGACACAGATATAGATGGTGGTACAGATTGACAGGACTGCCGGGTTGGATGAGATTCGGCTTCAGTCCGGGTTGGGTAGGAAGAAGCCCTTATGGTCTTGGTCCGTGCGCTCACTACTTCATGCATGGGAGCTGGCCTACTCCGCAGATGCAGTACTATTGGCAGACTGGCCAGACTCCCTTCACTTCTGCACCGGGCTTTCCACTCCCTGAGTTTCCAATGCCTTACGACCCATGGGAAACTGCGCAGTTGACACCTGAGCAGGAATTAGACATGCTTAAAGGAGAGGCTGAATGGTTGGAGGATGAACTGGATGCCATCACGAAGAGAATTGGAGAACTCGAAGGAGGGAAGAAATGAAGATCGCGCTTACATCAACTGGTCCAGATCTCTCAGCTCAAATCGACCCGCGTTTTGGAAGATGCTCCTACTTCCTCTTCGTCGACCCAGATACCATGAAGTTCGAGGCGGTGGAAAATCCTAATGTGGCAGCCATGGGAGGAGCAGGAATTCAATCCGCTCAATTCGTGGCAAACAAGGGTGCAGAGGTTGTGTTGACGGGAAGCTGTGGCCCGAATGCCTTCCAGACCTTCCAGGCGGCCGGTGTCAAAGTGATTATAGGCGTGGTTGGTTCCGTGAAGGATGCAATCGAACGCTACAAATCTGGTCAACTCCATCCTACTCAAGCTGCCAATGTCCCGCCCCATTTCGGGACGGGTTATGGACAAACGATGGGGCAAGGCTTCGGACCGACAATGGGCGGAGGAATGGGGCGTGGGATGGGAAGGGGAATGGGCCGTGGGATAACAGGAGGCTGGGGCCGACAGATGGGATATCCTTCTGGACCGCCCGCCATGATGCCTCAACCACCAGGCGTTCAACCTCCTCAACTTACCCCAGATCAGGAGCTGGAGGCACTCAAACAACAGGCTCTTTTCCTGCGTCAACAGATAGACCTGATAAACAAGAGAATCACCGAACTCGAGAAGAAACGTTAGGAGCGATTGAAGATGGCGGACGAGGGAGAAGATAAGAGAATAGCTGCCACGCTGGCCAGGATAAAGAACCGACTGCTGGTCTTCAGCGGTAAGGGAGGCGTCGGTAAGACCACCGTAGCTGCCAATCTGGCCGTAGTTCTGGCGCAGAAGGGAATGAATATTGGTCTTCTGGATGTCGACATCCACGGACCCAATCTGGCGAAGATGCTCGGAGCGGAAAACAGCAGAATGACTGCTCTAGGAGAGAATCGGATCATGCCAGTTTCTGTGAACGGTAACCTCAAGCTTGTATCGATGTCTTTCCTCCTGACAAGCCCTGATCTCGCGGTCATATGGCGGGGCCCTCTCAAAATGCATGCAATCCGTCAATTTCTGAGCGACGTGGAATGGGGAGACCTCGACTGGCTGATAGTGGATTCGCCTCCAGGAACCGGTGATGAACCTCTCTCCATAGCTCAGCTAATCCCCGCTACTGGTGCCGTCATTGTGACTACACCGCAGGAGGTTTCGCTATTGGATTCACGAAAAGCAGTTTCGTTCGCAAGAAAGCTCGATTTGCATGTCGTGGGGATTATCGAGAACATGAGCGGGCTTGTATGCCCTCACTGTGGGAACAGAATAGATCTGTTTAAGCGAGGCGGCGGTGAGCAGGCTGCAAAAGCGATGGGAGTCCCCTTCTTGGGAAGGATACCTATCAACCCGGACATCGTCGAGTCAGGCGACAGTGGCAAGCCGTTCGTGCTCAGTCATCCAGAATCTGAAGCATCGAAAGCCATGACAGAGATTGCCGAGCGTGTTTTGGAAGGAGGATCTAAGTGAAAATAGCTATTTCCACTGACCAGGGGTTCGTTTCATCTCACTTCGGTCGTTGTGCTGCCTACACCATTGTTGAAGTTGAGGGTACGAAGATCGTGAATACCGAAGAAATCGTCAATCCTGGACACTATCCTGGATTTCTTCCCGAATACCTATCCGAAAAAGGAGTAAACACGATAATCTGCGGAGGGATGGGCCACAGAGCACAGTCGCTCTTTCGGGCAAAGGGGATTGACACGATAGTGGGAGTAGTTGGAAGTGTGGAAGAGGTAATCCGCAAATTCGCCAGCGGTGAGTTGGAACAAGGAGAGTCTTTGTGTGAGCACGGCCACGGTGAGGCCCATGGCAATAGGGAATGCCGGCATGGGAAGAGAAAGGACGAGAAGGAAGGAGGTTTCGATGCCCAGACGTGACGGAACTGGACCAGGCGGCCAAGGTCCGGGTACAGGTCGTGGTATGGGAAGCGGCCCCAGAGGCAGGAAGGGAGGACGGAGCTTAGGCCCTGGCGGTACCTGTGTGTGTCCCTCCTGCGGAGCAACACAACCGCACAGAAGAGGAGTTCCTTGCTATGAGCTCGCGTGTCCCAAATGCGGCACCAAAATGACACGGAGTTGAGCCACGACGTACTACGAAATCAGGTGAGCAATGCCAACATATTCCTATAAATGCCGGGATTGTGGTGAGGTATTTGACCTTTTGATCGGAGTCGTGGCTGATGAAGAGGAACCAAGGTGTGAGAAGTGTGGTAGCCACAACCTGGAGAAACTTATCACTTCCTTCGGTGTGAAATCCAGCGGATCCAGAAGCGACATCTGTACGACTCCGACTTGACCCGTGTCAAATACATAGAGGACTGGTCAGTTCTCTCAGAGGAGATCATGCCTATATATGAGTATAGATGCAGCGAGTGTGGAAAGGTTATGGAGGTATTTCAAAAACAGTCCAAGCCCAATGAAACTGTGGTCTGTCCGGGTTGCGGTTCGAAAAAAGTGGAGAGGCTTATATCTGCTCCGGCTCGTGTGATAATGGGTAATTCGCATGGAGAAAGCACCTGCTGCGGCAGGACGGAGCGCTGCGAAACGCCTCCCTGTTCCACCGATGGTGTGTGCAGAAGAGATTGAATGTTCCAGGTAAGAGAAGAACTATGCACCGGCTGTGGGCTCTGTGCAAGAGTGTGCCCATCCGGCGCAATCACTCTGGCCTTTAGAAAGGCTCGAATAGCCCCGGAGCGATGTATAGGCTGTCAGGTCTGTCAGTCAGTCTGTCCAAACCGTGCAATTCAGCAGATTTACGTGGGTGACCTGGAAGAGCTGAGAGGGAGACTCGCACAGCTCAGTCAGAGAATCCAATGGGTATCGGGAAGACTCAATAGCCTGACAAGACGTAGAGGGTAGCAGTGATTCTGGAGGGGCACATACTCGCACTTATCATCTATCTGATTGGAGGGACTATGATTCAGAGTGAAACGCCCATCCACATCCGCGTGGTGTACGACAATGTGGCTTATGAGTCCGGTTATACCGCCGATTGGGGTTTTAGCTGTTATGTGGAGGGGCTCGAGAAATCCATTCTCTTCGATACGGGTGGAGATGGCACTATTCTCCTGTCCAACTTGAAGGGACTTGGCATATCCCCTCAGGATGTGAACGTCCTCTTTCTCTCCCATATACACGGGGACCATGTAGGCGGGGTTGAGGCTTTTCTATCTCAGAATTCTGAGGTAGATGTGTACATTCCCCAGTCGTTCCCCGCCGACTTCAGAAAGAGTGTCGAAGCTGCGGGGGCTCGATACAGAGAGGCAGGAGATGCAATCGCTATCTGTGAAAACGCCTATTCGACCGGAGAACTCGGGAATGGCATCAAAGAACAGTCTCTGGTCATCAAGACGGCGAAAGGGCTCGTGGTCATTACAGGTTGTGCCCACCCTGGAATAGTCGAAATCGCAAAGACTGCGAAGAGACTCTTCAACGAAGATATATACCTGGTGCTAGGCGGCTTTCACCTTTTCCACAAATCAGATGACGAGATGCGAAATATAGTTGACGAATTCAGGAATCTGGGAGTGAGGAAGGTTGGTCCATGCCACTGCACAGGAAGTCGAGCACAGGAATTGCTCGAACTGGAGTACGGCGACGATTTCATCAAACTTGGTGTCGGTGCCCGGATTGACCTGGAGTGAGTGTGAACAATCTCTATCTTTCAGGACATGATACGGCGATCTGCTGTGTGAAGCGAGATAGTCCAGACGGATCTCCGTGTCTCCTTTCAGAAATTGAGATACTGTCGGTGAGCCTGAACGGAGCGCTCGTCTGACCAGCCGTGAAAAGCGGTCCCTGGAGGAACACGCTTTATCTGTATGAGAGGCTCTTGGATGAGCACCGCCCCTGTAATATTGGGGCCATAGTTGGGGAGTGACCGGATGATCGTTTCGGTAGCAAGTGGAAAGGGAGGAACGGGTAAGACAACTGTGGCAGTGAACCTGGCTCTCCTCTTGTCTGAAGATGGAACCACTCGGGTTCAGTTCATAGACTCTGATGTGGAAGAACCGAACGCACATATCTTTCTGAAACCTAAGATTGAGGAGTGTGAGTCCATCTACATCCCCGTTCCCACAATCGACGCGGACAAGTGTACCTACTGCGGGAGATGTGCGGAGGTGTGTGCATATAATGCGATTGCCGTGCTCAAAGACAAAACGTTAGTCTTTGCCCAGCTGTGTCATGGATGCGGGGGATGCGCTTTGCTCTGCCCTGAGGGCGCGATACGAGAAGAGAATAGAGAAATAGGTCTGTTGAAGCGCGGAAAGGCGGAATCCATCGAATATGTATCGGGTACGCTCAACATTGGCGAGGCAATGGCCACTCCCCTCATAAAGGCGATCAAGGGAAAGCGTGCACCTGCTTCTGTCACCCTCGTCGATGTGCCTCCTGGGACGGCATGTCCGGTGATCGAAGCTGTCAAGGGCAGCGACTTCGTCATACTGGTGACGGAACCCACACGATTCGGTCTGCACGACCTCCTCCTCGCGGTCAGCGTGGTGAAACAACTGAGAATTCCCCACGGAGTGGTGATAAATCAGGCTGGCATTGGAGATGCGGGAGTGAAAGAATACTGTGAAAGAGAAGGAATTCCTGTCCTTGGAGAGATACCCTACGACAGGAGGATAGCAGTTCTGTACTCGCAGGGCATACCAATGATTGCGGATGGCACGACGTACAGGCCCATCTTCCAAAGGATTTGGGAGTCCGTCGCCTCGATCCAGAAAGAGAGTGAGCGAACATGAGGGGCGTTCAGTCTCGGTCCCGGTCCACTCGCGGACGCACTTCTTCTTCACGTGTCAACAGTCACAGTCAGTCAAATCGACCTGTGCACGAGATGAATCAAAGATGCGATCCCAAACGAATGACCGTGCATCAGGATGAATGGCCGCGCAATCTGTCGAGCGGGGTCGCCGGTGAGGAGAAATCGTGAAGCAGATCGTTGTGATCAGCGGAAAGGGGGGCACGGGGAAGACAGTTATCACCGCATCCCTTGCCGCACTCGCAGGCGACAAGGTGATCGCCGACTGTGACGTCGATGCACCCGACCTTCACCTGTTGCTTCATCCTCACGTGATGGAAAGGTATGAATTCAAGGGACAGAAAAAGGCTGTAGTCGATCCAGAGAAGTGCAGCGGATGCGGAAGATGCGTGGAGGTCTGCAGATTCGATGCTATTTCTCAAATGGATGGCGCGAAGGCACTAACGGATCCGATCTCATGTGAAGGCTGTGCTGTATGTTATTTTGTATGCCCGGATGAGGCCATTCGGATGGAGGAGCACTGTGCCGGCGAGTGTCTCATATCGGAGACGAAGTACGGTCCTATGGTTCATGCAAGGCTCGGTGTTGCTGAGGAGAATTCCGGCAAGCTCGTCAGCATGGTGAAGCAAAATGCAAAAGCAGTGGCAGAGGCGAACGCGCTCGATTTGATTCTGATCGATGGACCTCCAGGAATCGGTTGCCCGGTCATCGCCTCTCTCTCAGGTGTCGACCTTGCCCTTGCTGTCACGGAACCCACTCTCTCCGGTGAACACGATCTCCGCAGGGCTGTATCGGTGGCGGATCACTTCGGCGTACGCGCCGCATGTATAATCAACAAGTATGACATAAACGAGGAGACTGCAACGCGTATCCAACAATGGTGTCTCACACGTAGCATACCTGTCCTGGCAAGGATCCCATACGACCGCAGGGTCCTGGAGGCTCTTGCGGTAGGAATTCCGTTCGTCGAGTACGCTGACTTCCCGGCAGCGACAGAGATACGGAATATCTGGAAGGCTGTCGCGCACTCGCTCGAAAAGTCGTAAGGTAGTTCACATCAAGGAAAGGAGGAAGAATGGATGTACCGGATGAAGACAGGTTTGAGCAAGCCATAGAAGATACTGATGACAGAGATGCCCTGCTCGAAGCCGCCTGGAGGTGTATGCCTGAAGGCCTCCGCGGGATCGTATCAGGTACGCCAATAATACCGTCGGTGGTGACAAGAGCGAAACTCATTGCCTCACAGAACCCTGATTTCATCCGAAGCGACCAGGGACAGATAGTGGGTGTTTTCCCAGACAAGGAGATATACTACGGACCATCAGCAGGTATAGAAAAACTCAGGGATTTGATAGCTCGTTTCTGGACTCACGCCTATCGTCTACGCGACACACATCGGTTCTCAACCACCGGGTTGCACGGTGAGAACGTGTCAATCGTTTCAGGTGCTACGGAGGGACTGGCAATCGTGTTGAGGATCTTTGCGCACAATGGGAACCTCGGTATCATGCGGCTTCACTGGAGCAACTATCCAAATCTGATCAGGAGTGCGGGTGGAACGCCAGTTGTCGTGGATCTGTTCGACGCCAACTACCGCATGGATCTGGAGGCTGCGGAACGCACAGTAACGAGGGAGAAGATTACCTGTCTGCTGATCAACTTCCCGACGAATCCTTCTGGAGATGTACTCTCCCGGGAAGAGATAGAGCACCTCGCTCGGTTCGCCGAACGGTTGAATCTCATCATCATATCGGATGAAGTGTACAGCTATCTAAGGTATAGGGGTGAGCCGCAGTCTATGCTTGCCTTCGCGCCAGAGCGCACAGTAGTAATAAGCTCTGCCTCCAAGGAATACTTAATTCCTGGCGCGAGAGTCGGATATGTAATATCAGCGAATAGAACATTCGCGAATGCGTGGATACCAAAGCTCATCCGCTCCACCTCTTCGTCTGCAAATGTGCTTGGCCAACGGGTGCTTATCGATCTGCTTCAGGAGGAGGTCAGAGACCTCGAACGTGGACGAGTGCCGTCGAAAATCGCCAAGATCCGAGAAGAACTCAGCGCGCGTCGCGATCTTCTCATCTCTATCCTCAAGGAGCACGGGTTCACCCTTGCTGGCAGAGATACAGACTACCCTTCCGGGGGAATCAGCATCCTCGCAAAGCTCCCGGACAACGTGGCAGTCGATGATGTCACGTTTGTTGAAAAGGCCTTGAGTCTCAAGAAGTTCAGTGCAATTCCTGGCTCCGTCTTTGGTGCGCCGGGATGCCTCAGATTTGGATACGGCGGGATGCCCCGAGACACGATAGAAAGGTTGGGGCGCAACCTGAAGGAGTTTCTCGATGTTCTCCAAAGGGAAGCAAAACAATGAATAGTACTGATATGGGAAGAGAGATGATGGAGGCTCGCAGGTGAAAACCCTCTTCCAATATTGCCCCCGTTGCTCCAGTTCTCTCACGCAGTCCAATGTTGGTGGAAGAAGACGGCTTTCGTGCAATCACTGCGGATGGGTGAACTACGAAAACCCTCTACCGAGTGTGGCGGCATTGGTGAAGAATCGCCGCAATGAGCTGCTGCTCGTGAAAAGAAGAGTTCCGCCCGGTCAAGGACGTTGGGCGCTTCCCTCGGGATTCATAGAGGTCGAAGAGTCTCCCGAGAAAGCGTGTCTCCGTGAATTGAAGGAAGAGACCAATCTGGAGGGAAAAATAACCCGGCTTCTTGGCGTATACACGCAGCCATCCAGGACATACCGAAGGGTACTCATCATCGCCTACGAAGTGAAGGCCCGAGGCACTCCTCTGGCCGCCAGCGATTCGGAGGAAGTCCGGTTCTTTCCCCTTCAGAAACTGCCGAGAATCGCCTTCGCGAGCCATCGGAGAATCGTCGACGATGCAATGAAGAGGAGACTTCGAAAATCTTCGGGAGGTACAAGTGGATTGCGCACGCTGTGAGAAGAAAGAGTGTTATCGTGGCAAGGACTGTTCACATGTAACCGAACAGGTCGTGCAGCACTACGCAACTGACAGAGAAGACCTCGAGATCGCGAAAGCTGCGAGCATGATAGAGGGCAGATACTACGGAAAATTCTGTCGATTGGATGAGATCATCGCGTTTTCACGAGAGATGAACTTCACCAGACTCGGAATTGCCTTCTGTATTGGCCTTGCGGAAGAGGCGCGCATGATTCAAGAGATCTTGGACACACAGGGGTTTGACGTGTCGTCAGTGTGCTGCAAGGTCTGTGGCATCATGAAAGACAGGTTCGCCTTTGAGAAGATCGATGATGAAGCCGAGGAGGCGATGTGCAATCCAGTGGGGCAGGCAGAAATCCTGAACCAGGAGGGCGTGGAGTTGAATATCGCAGTGGGCCTGTGTATCGGTCACGACATACTCTTCCATAAACACTCCAGGGCACCGGTGACTACGTTCATGGTGAAGGACCGAGTGCTCGCACACAATCCTGCGGGAGCAATCTACTCAAGATACTATCGACGCAAGTGGAAACCATGAGTCGAGATGACTCAGCGATACACCGCGGCAATCCTCGCACTGAACTGTCTGATCCCACACCTGACTGGACGGAGTGGAATGGCAAGGTCTTCAGGTTCCCATTTCCCAGCTGCTCAAGTACTTCTTCTGCTCTTCGTTGAGCTCGTCAGTTGACACTCCCATCGTCCTCAGCTTCATTCGAGCGATATCAATGTCGATCTCGTCAGGAATCGCGTAGACTTTACGATCCAGCTCCTTGCCTTTCTTCACAAGGTACTCGCTTGCAAGAGCTTGGTTGGCAAAGCTCATATCCATTACTGAGGGCGGATGACCCTCTGCGCAGGACAGATTGACCAGTCGACCCTCGGCAAGAAGTCTGATTCTCCTTCCGTTCCTGAGTTCGAATTCCTCAACGGTCTCTCTGAGTTTCCTGCGCTTCACTGCCCCTGACTCAAAGAAGCTCTTATCGATTTCCACATCGAAATGGCCCGCATTGCAGAGAATCGCGCCATCCCTCATTGTTTCGATATGCTCAGCCCTTATCACACCTATATCTCCTGTGGCGGTGACGAAGACCTCGCCACACTTCGCTGCATCCATCATTGGCATCACGCGGTATCCGTCCATCCTGGCTTCAAGCGCTCTAATCGGGTCGGTCTCCGTGACAATCACCTCCGCTCCCATCCCCTTCGCACGCATCGCAATGCCCTTGCCGCACCACCCGTACCCGGCCACCACGACTGTCGTACCCGCCAGGAGGAGATTGGTCGCTCTGAGAATGCCATCGATGGTTGATTGTCCTGTTCCATACCTGTTGTCGAACAGGTACTTCGTCCTGGAATCATTCACGGCAATAATCGGATAGGCCAGTTCGCCGGACTGAGCGAGCGCTCTCAGTCTTATCACGCCGGTTGTCGTCTCCTCCGTCCCCCCGACTATCCCCACGAGCAACTCTCTTCGCTGAGTGTGCACAGTAGAGACCAGATCCGCCCCATCATCAATCGTTATATGAGGTTTTGTATCGAGGACTTCGTGTATGTGCTTGTAGTATGAGTCTCGGTCCTCACCCTCCACCGCATACACAGGTATCTCGAAGTCCACTGCGAGAGAAGCGGCAACGTCATCCTTTGTCGACAGTGGATTCGAGGCACAAAGGGAGATATCGCCCCCTCCTGCCTTTATGGTAATAGCCAGGTTAGCTGTCTCCGCCGTGACGTGAAGACATGCTCCGATTCTAATCCCGCTCAGGGGCTTCTCCCTTCCAAAGCGTTCCCGCACCTTTGCGAGAACCGGCATGAAGCTGCCCGACCAGTCGATCTTCTCCCTACCGGCCGTGCTGAGTCCAGGATCCTTTATGTCACTCACTATCCCACCTCCGTCCTGAATGTGTCCACTTGATCTGTCCTCTCCCAAGTGAATCCTTCTTCCTCTCTACCGAAGTGGCCGTAGCAGGCCGTTCTCTTGTAAACCGGTCTCAGGAGCGCAAGCTGATCAATGATTCCCTGAGGACTGAGGTCAAAGTGGGCGAGTACTGCTTTTGCGAGTTTCTCCTCGGGAACCTTTCCGGTACCGAATGTTTCGATGTTCAGGGAGATCGGCTTGGCAACTCCTATTGCATATGTGACCTGAACCTCACACTTCGAGGCGAGACCAGCTTTCACGATGTTCTTTGCGATGAACCTTGCCATGTACGACGCAGATCGGTCTACTTTGGTCGGATCCTTCCCAGAGAAGCATCCACCCCCGTGATGGGCATATCCCCCATATGTATCCACCATTATCTTTCGTCCGGTGCAACCCGTATCTCCCTGAGGGCCGCCAATGACGAATCTTCCTGTGGGATTGATGTAGAACTTTGTGCGTTCATCTCTCAACTCTTCAGGGATCACTGGACTGATGACCTTGTCCATTACATCCTCTCTCACCTGCTCCTCCGTCACATCCGGATCGTGCTGAGCTGACACGATGAGAGTGTCAATCCTCCTCGGTTTCCCATCAATGTACTCCAGGGTAACCTGGGATTTGCCATCTGGGCGGAGATAACGGACAATCCGATTCTTGCGCACTTCGGCCAGTTTTCGGACAAGCCGGTGAGCAAGCATGATAGGCATTGGCATCAATTCAGGTGTATCGCTGCTCGCGTATCCAATCATTATCCCTTGGTCTCCAGCGCCACCCGTGTCCACACCCATCTGAATATCCGGGGACTGCTCCTGGATAGAGGTCATTACTGCACAGGTATTGTAGTCGAACCCATACGCCGGGTCAGTGTACCCCACCTCTTTTATCGTCTTCCTTACAACTGCGGGTATGTCGACATAGCACTGAGTACTAATCTCTCCCGCCACAATCACAAGGCCTCTGCTCACCAGAGTCTCACACGCCACCCTACCATTCGGGTCCATGGTGAGAATCCCGTCAAGGATCGCATCTGAAACGAGGTCGCAGAGTTTGTCTGGGTGCCCCTCGGTAACGGATTCGGACGTGAGAAACTCCTTTCTTGCCATCTATTGCCTCCTTTCCCCCTTTCAGAGAATCGGCAGATATCTCTTCAATTCATAGTCGGTAACTTGAATTCTGTATTCTTCCCACTCTCTCTTCCGATTCGCGATGAACTTATCGAAGAGAGAAGGTCCAAGAGTCTCCTTCACGAGGTCACTTCTCTCGGTCTCCTGTATGGCCGCATACAGATTGTCTGGCAGGGATTGAATGGCTCTTCTGCGTCTGTCCGCTTCTGACATCGCATAGATATCTTCCTCGAATGGCTCAGGAAGTGGGTATTCTTTCTCTATCCCTCTGAGACCAGCCCTGAGCATACAGGCGAATGCCAAGTAAGGATTGCAGCCTGGATCCGGCGCTCGATACTCGACCCTAGTAGACTGTTCTTTCCCCGGCTTGTAATTTGGAACCCTTACCAGCGCAGAACGGTTCATCCTTCCCCATGTGATATACACGGGAGCCTCATAGCCTACTACGAGCCGCTTGTACGAATTCACCCACTGGTTCGTGATTGACGTGATCTCAACCGCATGAGTGAGCAGGCCCGCAATGAAATGCTTCGCGGCCGATGACAGGCAGTACTGGTCGCTTCGGTCGTAAAATGCATTTCTTCCCTTCTTGAACAGCGATTGATGAATATGCATTCCACTTCCATTTATGCCGAAGATCGGCTTCGGCATGAAGGTCGCGTAGACACCCTCTTCCCGTGCGATTTCCTTCACCACAAGTCTATAGGTCATGGTGAAGTCCGCCATAGTGAGCGCATCCTGAAATTTGAGGTCGATCTCGTGTTGCGAGAAGGAGACTTCATGGTGCGAGTATTCCACTTGAATTCCAATTTGCTCAAGCGCAAAGATGCTACGTTTGCGCAGCTTTGTGCCGATGTTCACGGGAGTCACATCGAAGTAGCCTCCCTCGTCGAGAATGGTGGGAGAATCTGGTGCTCGAAGGTAAAAATACTCAAGTTCTGGGCCCACGTAATACGAGTATCCCATGTCTTCCGCTAACCTGAGATTTCTCTTCAGGACATACCGCGGATCGCCCTCGTATTCCTTGCCATCAGACGTGTATACGTCACAGAACATTCGCGCGGTGGGTTCACCTTCCACGTCCCAGGGAAGGAGAGCAAATGTCTTCGGATCGGGCTTCGCCAAAAGGTCGGACTCGTATATACGCACGAATCCTTCTATGGAAGAGCCATCAAATCCCATCCCTTCACTGAAGGCTTCCTCAAGCTGATCACTCGTGATCGCGAAACCCTTCAGCTGACCGAGAATGTCGGTGAACCACAGCCTCACCACCTTGATTCTTTTCTCCTTCACAAACTGAAGGATTTCCTTCTCCTCTTTGGGGTACGTCATGGGCTCTACTCCCAGCTTTTCATTATCTCGTCAATCCAGAGGAGAAGTTGTTTTACCTCCTCAGAGGTGAGGTCACCCATGTGGGCAATCCTGAACGTCTTCTCCTTCAGCTTGCCGTATCCGTTTGCTATGGTCACCTCTCTCTTTGCCAGTTCCTGATTGAGGGCAGCGACACTTATCCCTCTCGTGTTTGTGACGGTAGTCAGTGTGTTGGAGCGAAAACCCTCGTCCGCGAAGAGATCGAACCTCTCCTTCGCCCACTTTCTCGTGTAGTCTGCGAGTTCCTTGTGTCTCGCAAACCTCTTTTCAAGACCCTCACCAAACATGTCATCGAGCTGGCGATTGAGACCATAGATGAGGCTGATTACAGGAGTGGTTGGCGTCTGCATTCTCTCGGCAAAATACCTTTCGAACTCGAGGAAGTCGAAATAGTAGCCCCTGCAATCAACTTCTCGCGCCTTTCGAAGCGCCTTGTCGCTCACTGAGAATACCGCGAGACCAGGTGGAAGCGCAAAACATTTCTGCACACCAGCGAGACACACGTCTATGCCCAGCGCATCCACCTCTATTTTGACTCCTGCGAGTGAACTGACCGCGTCCACAAGAAAGACCACATCGGGATACTCCTTCATCACCTCCGCGATTTCGTAGAGAGGATTCATCACCCCCGTTGATGTCTCGTTGTGAACTAAGGTGATCGCATCAAACTTTCCATTCTTCAGTCTATCACGCACCATATCCGCAGTGATTCCCTTCCCCCATTCCACTTCGAGTCTCTCTGTCTCCTTTCCATTCGCGCGAGCAATCTTCTCCCACCGGTCTGAGAACGCACCACAGACACAGGACAAGCACCTGTTCTTCACGCAGTTCCGCACCGCTCCCTCCATAACGCCAGTCGATGAGGAAGTGGAGAGGAACACTCTCCCGTTTGTATAGAACAGCTTCTGCAGCTTCGGAGTCACTTCTCCCAGGAGTTGAGAGAAATCCTTGCTCCTGTGCCCAATCATTGGGGTTGCAAGCACGTCCAATATCTCCCTTCTCACCTCAGTAGGCCCAGGGATGAACAGTTTCTTGTGTTTCATATGCCCTCCAGTTCACGGATTTTGTCGAGCCTCACTGTATGTCTGCCACCCTCAAACTCCGTGCGAAGCCAGATATCCACCATGCGAAGCGCTTCCTCTTCCTCCTGATTTTCGCTGCCGAGGCAGAGCACATTTGAATCATTGTGCATCCTTGAAAATTGGGCCATTCGCGGACTCGTGCAGAGCGCGGCCCGCACACCCTTCTGCTTGTTTGCGGCCATACTCATTCCAATGCCTGAGCCACAGATGAGAATCCCGCGAGCACACTGGTTTCGACCCACCGACCGGGCGACGCACAGAGCGAAGTCAGGATAGTCAACTCTCTCCTCAGATGTGGTCCCCACGTCCAGACATTCGAAATCATGAGCTTCGAGATGACTCTTTATCCTCTCCTTGAGCCTGTAGCCTCTGTGATCGGAACCGATAGCGATTTTCATCCACTGAATATCGGAAAAGCACCGCGATTTGTCAAGAAAACAGCACCCCAACTGGGGTCAAACCTTGAAATAACACTTAACCCGGTTCTCCATTCCTCCGGCAGGATCAAAACAGATGTCATGTCTGGTTCACGCTTTTCAAAGAAGTATCAGTGTAACATTTTAGACTATAACGACTTGGGTAGGACTGACACCGCTCTGGCTCTGGGGATCGAGTCCTGAGGAGAGATTGTGTATAGAAAGGGAAGCATTTCTCGGTTGCTCTGAGACCTGGTTTCCATCGAAGCCTTGACAAGGCCTGAAGTTTTCGGTATCCTATATATGTAGAGGGGGCGAAAGGATTCGACAGGGATAGGAGTGGCAAGAGACGCATACCGAGCTCCCGTAAGCTCGCTAAACATGCGGGAAGAACAACAACTGGCAACACAGCATATGCCTTGGCTGCGTGATGAACGCGGTCACGTCCCCTTTGCTTTTGCCCAAGGGGTAAAGGATGGGCGTCGGTACTTGGGATGATCCTGCAACTTCGCTCTGGAGTTGGAGGAGAACTACTCACAGAGCTGGCTCTTCCGGTGCTTGCCTTATGGAACCGGAAGTGTGAGATTGACATAAGGCTAAGTATGTAGTGGCTTTTGCTTCTCCATTTCTGGACGCGGGTTCGATTCCCGCCGCCTCCATTTTTTATGGGGAATGTTGCAGGTAATCTCCGAATCATACAAGAACAGATGGAGCATGCTGCCCGAAGGGCTGGGAGGGATCCTTCCGAAATCACCCTGGTTGCTGCCACGAAGGATGTTCCCCCTGAACTCATAGAAGAGGCCATTGCCGCAGGTGTAGAGATAATCGGAGAGAACAGGGTTCAAGAGGCGTTGAAGAAGCACAAGGTGATCGGAGATTCGGTGCACTGGCACATGATAGGCCACCTGCAGAGGAACAAGGTAGAGAAGGCTCTCGAGATTTTCGAATTGATTCAGTCTGTCGACTCGTATCGATTGGCAGATGAGGTCAACAAGAGAGCCCAGAGAACGGGGAAGGCGATCGATGTTCTGATCGAAGTCAACACTTCCTGGGAAGAGACGAAGTTCGGCGTCCGTCCAGAGGACCTCATCGGGTTTCTGCAGAGTGTGACTCGCATGCAGGGTTTGAACGTAAGGGGCCTTATGACCATCGGAGTGTTCAGCCCTCACCCTGGAATCATAAGACCCTCTTTTGCCCGCCTCAGAGAGTTGAAGGAGGAAATAGAGAGGAAGGGCATAGGTGAGATCGAATTCCTCTCAATGGGCATGACCTCCGATTTCGAGATCGCAATAGAGGAAGGATCCAACATGGTGCGTATAGGCACAGGGATCTTCGGAGCGAGGAGAAGATGAGAACCTACCTCAGACTGCTTTCTTACCTGAGACCCTACTGGAAGCTCTTTCTTTTAGCCTGCGTATTCATGTTGCTGCTCGCAGTTGCCTCAGGCTTCTCGATCAGCATGATCTCTCCATTTGTGAACGCTGTCTTCAACAGGCAGTCGACTGAGTTACCGGCTCGGTTTGACATACTCACGCGAATCAACCGATACATACTTGCGCCAGAGCCTTTGTCCACGTTGAAGAGGTTGATCGCTCTGATTCTCGGCGTCTTCTTTCTCAAGGGAGTATTCGCCTACCTTCACCGATACTTGAGCATCATTGTCGAGCAGAAGGTGACACGCGATGTAAGGAATCACATCTACGCCCATCTTCACAATCTGTCTCTCTCTTTCTTCCATGGGGAGCGAGTCGGCAAGCTCACGAGCAGGATTACTCACGATGTTCAGCTGATAAAGTACTCTATGAGCGATGGTCTCATCACCCTCTTGCGGGAGTTTCTGTTGGTATTGGTCTATCTTGTGATAGTGTTATGGGCGAGCTGGAAGCTCGCGCTCATCTCCTTCGGTGTTGTCCCACTGTGTATGAGCATAATCGTCTTCCTTGGAAAGAAACTGAAGAAGAGGAGCGCAAGAACCCAGGAGAAGATGGCGGAAGTCGCCTCTACTCTTCATGAGACGCTCTCCGCCATCAAGATCGTGAAGGCCTTCGCAACCGAGAAGCTCGAAATCGACAAATTCTACAGGAATACCCTCGACTATCTGAAGGCAGTCATACGTTTTGAGAGAATAGGTGTATTAGGTCCACCGCTGACCGAATTTCTGGGTGTGATCGCTGCCTCAATCATTCTCTGGTACGGTGGTCATCAAATTCTCGTTGCGAAAACACTCTCTCCGGATAAGTTTTTCGTGTTCCTCGCCGCATCGCTCTCCCTCATGCAACCCCTGAAGAGCATCAGCAATGCCAACAGCATAATACAGCATGGAATTGCTGCTGCAGAAAGGATATTCAAGATCCTCGACGAACAGCCCCACATCACAGATAGGCCTGATGCCGTGGAAGTCGCTGATTTTAAGGCATCTCTGTCTCTCAAAGGAATCGAATTTGAATATGAGCCTGGCTGCAGCGTCCTCAACGGGATATCCCTGGACATTCGCAAGGGTGAAGTGATTGCCTTGGTTGGATTGAGTGGTGCGGGAAAAACAACACTTGTCGATCTCATCATGCGTTTGTATGAACCAAACCAGGGTCGAATAGAACTTGATGGTATTGACATCCGTAGCATCAGGCAGAGAAGCCTTCGCAAGATGATGGGAAATGTGACCCAAGAGACGATTCTCTTCAATGACACAGTGGCAGGAAACATCGGGTATGGAAAGGAACATGCCTCTCGCGATGAAATCGTGCAGGCTGCAAAGCTCGCAAACGCTCATGAATTCATAGTCAATATGCCGCAAGGCTATGACACGAGAATCGGTGAGAGAGGGGTGAAGCTCTCCGGAGGAGAGCGCCAGAGAATCGCAATTGCGAGGTCGATACTGAGAAATCCTCAGATACTCATATTCGATGAAGCCACTGCTTCTCTCGATTCTCATTCGGAGAGACTTATCCAGCAGGCGATATCAAGGTTGATGAAGGGTAGAACGGTAATAGTGATTGCTCACAGGCTCTCTACCGTGAGAAATGCCGACAAGATCGTGGTTCTTGACGACGGGAGAATTGTCGAACACGGCACCCACGCACAGCTCATCGAGAGAAATGGGTTGTACAAGAGGCTATATGATATGCAGTTCAGGGACGAGGTTTGAATGCCATGGATCTGATCATTCCCTACAATCTGGAGAGAGAAGAGAGAAGAGCGGTAGTAACGGGTGATCTCCGTGTTGTCGTAGTCCAGCCCAATCCCTTGCCTTCGTATAGCCCAGAAGTATATTACCCAGAGGTTATTCAGAGCGAGAGAGACAGAATATTCCACAAATTCCAAGGAAAATCGAGTCTCGCTCTTCTCGTTGATGACCATACAAGACCCACCCCCGCACAATTCGCGATACCCGAGCTGCTCGATATTGCTGAGGTCTGCCGGATTCGGGATAAGAGGATCGTGGTCGCCTTCGGTTCTCACAATTTCCCTCCTGAAGACTACGTGCGGCAAAAGATAGGCGACTCCGCCTACTCCACCGTGCCCGTCATTCTCCATGATGCCTACGCGAAAGAAGAACACTGTATGATAGGTCACACGAGTCTTGGGACTCCTCTCTTCATCAATCGATGGGTGACATCTTCTGATGTCAAGGTATCCCTCGGCTCCATTTTTCCCTCCTCGCTCGCAGGATTTACCGGAGGTGCGAAGATGATCCTTCCGGGTGTGGCGTACCACGAGAGCATCGATCACAATCATGCCATGTTCCAGCGTAGTTCACTCGGCAGGATCGATGGTAATCCAATGCGTGAGGATATGGAAGAGGCTGCAAGTCTTGCTGGGCTCGATCTCATCATCGACGCGGTCCTCACTCCCCGTGCGGAGGTCGTCAGTATCCACGTCGGAGATCCAATAACCGCTCATCGCGAAGGTGCGGAAAGTTCGCGAAAGATGTATGAGAAGAGAGTGCCGCGTGCAGAGATTGTCTGCGTCGGCTGCGGGGCTACTGACGATATCGACTTCATTCACCTGGCGAAAGCCCTCGAGGTCGCGGATCTCGTGTGCAAGGAGAACGGAGTGATCGTGCTTGTAGGTGCATGCATTCTGGGGATACAGTGGGAGGAATTGCTCGATGCACTCCACGAGAGCGTCTCCGGCAAGGAGAGCTCGCAAGGCGAGGTCTTCGCCAACCTTTTCGTGAGGCGTTACCGCTCCATATTTCTGGAAAAGACGAAACGGGTCTTCTGGGTCACAGAGCCGAAGCATGAAGAGATGGCCGATCATTTTGGATTTCTGTTCTTTGCAGACCTCCAGTCCGCGATCGACAAAGCGATTGGGCAGAACAGGAGTCCAATCACCGTTTTGCCAAGAGGTAGCCTCCTTTTGCCAGTTCCTTGTTAGTTTTTGCACTATCGAGTGGGTCATTTGCAAATTGCAACGTCTGAGTCGAACATACCAGAGAGTATCTCGGGCGTCGACTTCGTGGGTCAGTGTCACTACGACTTATTCCTGAAACAGCAAATCATCAATTGCTGGCACCTTTCTTGCTAAACTATTCGTTGGGTGAACGAAACGGCAAACTCCGAGCAATCGGAGGGCGCAAAGCCATGGATCCCAAAGGGACCGCCAGGCTACCGAATTCACTGGAGACTGAAGACGCCCATTTGCAGTCGGTAGCCTGCGAATGGGCTCGCTTTTTGAGGAGAAAATGAGAGAGGTCGTTGACAGAATCCCGCTTGCTGAGGCCCGCTTCTTGAGACTGTCTCCGCTCTTTGTAGAATCACGAGAATCCAGAGATTGGCCCAGTCTCTCTCGCTACTCCGTCCCGGAACCGTCAGGCGAAACGAATTCAGAAATAACGTCCATTCTCCTGGATGAACACGACAGAACTCGTGATTCTGAGCCACCGTGCACACGCGAACTCAACGGGACGGGTAAGGAATTCCTTCCAAAATCCGAAAGATATGATATAATTATTGAAAACTATCGTTCTGAAGGGGAGCACGATGATAGTCACGTTATTGACCGATTTTGGAGATAGCGATGCTTTCGTTGCGGCCATGAAGGGAGTGATTCTCAGGATCAACCCGGCCGCACGACTCATTGACATCGCCCACAACCTCAGGCCGCATCGACTCAAAGATGCAGCCTGGCTGCTGAACTGCTCCTGGCGATTCTATCCTGCAGGAACTGTCCATCTGGTTGTAGTGGACCCCGGCGTCGGAGGGGAAAGAAGACCCATCATCATCACCAGGGGAGAGCAGATGTTTGTGGGACCTGACAACGGTGTATTCACGTATCTGTACGACGCCGATTTCTGTGCATATGAGATCACGAATTCGCGATATATGCGAGAAGAGGTGAGCAAGACATTCCATGGAAGGGACATTTTCGCCCCTGTGGCGGCGCATCTCTCAGCGGGCGTGGAAGTCGGCCGAATAGGAACGAGAATGAAGGATCCTGTGATGTTTGAGGTTCCCCGACCGATGGTGACGGCCAACGGTGTTGAGGGTTCTATCATGCACGTAGATCATTTCGGTAACCTCATCACGAACATAAATCGGGAACTCTTCGAACGCGCCTTTGTCAGTAACTCGTATGAGGTAGTAATAGGCGAGGAGAGAATACCCAAGATCAGTGCATCGTATGATCAGGTGCCAGAAGGATCCCTTCTCGCTATCTGGGGAAGTGAGAATACGCTCGAGATATCGGCAAATCTGTCGAGTGCAGCGAGACGATTGAACATAGATGAGAGAAGTATTGATGGAGTGCGGGTATTAATAAGAAAGGAAGGAAAATGAGAAGAGCCACACTGACCCTTGCTCTCCTTATCGCAGGTCTCTCCCTCGCAGCTACTGCAGATAAGATAGTTGCGATAGTGGGCAGGAGAGTCATTACGCAGGGAGATCTCCAGCAGCAGATTTTCCTCTACACTACGCAGTACGGAATCGAAGATGAGGCCCAGCTAACTCAAGATCTGCTTGAACAGATGATAGAAGGTGCTGTGCTTCTCGAAGAGGCTAAGAAGGAGACGGTAGCGGTCGCGCACAAGGAAGTGGAACAGGAGTTGACTCAGGTTATAGACCGGATGAAAGGCAGATTTCCCTCTGAAGAAGAATTCGAGAAGAAACTCCAGACTGAACATCTGACTCTCGACGAGCTGAGAAACTCATACAGGGACGCGATACGTGAACAGTTGATCATTCGCAAACTCCTTGAACAGAAGATACGACCAAAGATCAAGGTGAGCCCGCTCGAAGTACAGAAATTTTATGAACAATACAAAGACTCCATTCACGCAGAACCTGAGAAGGTGAGGCTGGCCCATGTCCTCCTCTCCATACGCCCTTCTCAGGCTACGATTGAGAGGGCGGAAAAGAGAGTGGCAGAAGTGTATCAGAAATTGCAGGAAGGACAGACGTTTGCCAGTCTTGCGAAATCCTACTCGGATGATCTCTCAGGAGAAAGAGGCGGAGATTTGGGTTATTTCGGGAAAGGAGACCTCGCCCCAGAACTGGAACAGGAGTGTTTCTCACTGCAGCCAGGCGAGGTTACCATCATGACCTCAGAATTGGGCTACCACATTATTCTCTGTCATGATAAGACACGCGATAGAGTCCACATAAGCCAGATTCTTGTGAAAACAGTACCTTCCCCCCAGGACTCAGTTCAAGTCAGAGCAACCGCCCAAGACCTGCGCGAGAGAATTCTCGCTGGTCAATCGTTTTCAGAGTTGGCGACGCTCTATTCCAATGATGACGCCACCCGAGAAACCGGTGGTGACCTCGGTTACATACCCGTTGTCGATCTCTCTCCACCTTTCGACGAAGTGGCACGCACGCTTCAACCAGGAGAAACAAGCCAAGTAGTGCTGTCGCCTCGTGGGTATCATTTGATACAGCTCGTGGAGAGAGTCGCGGAACGCAGGCCGTCCTTCGCAGAAATCAGGGACGAACTGAGCAACTACGTGTTTCAGAGGAAATTCGAAGATGAATACAAAGCGTGGATTGAAGAACTGAAAGAGAAAGTCTATATAGAAGTGAAACTGTAGACTGGAGAACCAATGCTCGGATGGCTTCACAGTTTGGATATGGCGATTGAGTCCTTCCTCAATTTCGATGAGATACTCAATCGAATTGTGGAATCCATAAGAGACAGCTCGGGCTTCAAGACAGTGCTACTCAGTCTGCTTGATCACTCAAGTGAGACTCTCAAAGTCAAGTCCTCCGCTGGAATCCCAGAAGAGATCGCGCTCCAGCTCAAAGAACTCGAAGTGCCGTTTTCTCAGATTGCAGTACTGATGAGAAAAGAATTGAAGGTGGGCAATTCATATTTCCTCTCCCCCCAAGTGTTGGACAAAGTTCAGAATAAGGAACAGATCGTTGCCGTCGACATTCAGGCTCTCAACAAGATATGGGACCCTCGCAGCGCACTTCTGGTCCCCATAGATTCCAGAGATGGTAATTTCTTGGGCGCTCTATTCGTAGGCAGGCCACTCGACGGGAAGATCCCTGATATGACTAAGGTGAAGTTCCTCGAATCCTTCGCTCTTTCCATCTCAAAGGTAGTAGAAAACGTCACTCTCTACGATAATGCAAGGAATGCTGTGAAGAGGCTTTCTACACTCTACGACGTGACCACCGCGCTCGGTTCGATAATGAAGATGGACGACCTCTTGAGGGAGGTCGTCGCCATCGTGAGGAAGAAGCTTGGGTACAGAACTGTCGGCATTCTCCTGCTGGACGAAACCGGGGAGTACCTTAAGGTGAGGGCCGGTGTCGGATACTCGTTCGACCTCAGATCCGTGAACGTGCGAGTCGATAGTGAAGGAGTCACCGGACTGGCCGTGAAGGAAGAGAAACCGATTCTTGTAAAGGATGTGCGTATGGAACCCAGGTACATCGGTGAACGAAAGCCGAAGAGTGAGATCGCAATCCCTCTCATCACGAAGGCGGGTGTGACTGGAGTACTGGATGTGGAATCGGAGGGAGCAGGTTCTTTGACGGATGAGGATATGAGATTGCTCACATCACTTGCGATGTTCATTGCGATAGCTATAGAGAATGCGAGACTTTACGAAAGGACGCAGATTATGGCAATCACGGACGAGCTCACAGGTGCGTTCAACTACCGACACCTGAAGACGCAATTGAACAAGGAAATCGATAAGGCAAAGAAGAAAAGGCAGAAGCTCTCGCTTCTCATGTTTGACCTGGACAACTTCAAAGAGATCAATGATTCAAAAGGCCACACCGAGGGAGACCGTGTGCTCAGGGACCTTGCAGAAAAGCTGAAGGCAGGATTGCGCAAGGATGATATCTTCACCAGATATGGAGGAGACGAATTCATGGTCGTCCTGCCAGGCACCGATAAGCAGGAAGCCATAACGATTGCGCACAGACTCAAAAGAACTGTGGAGGAGAACCGACTGAAGACGAGCATAGGAGTGTCTACCTACCCTGACGATTCGGAACATCTCATTGAGGCAGTCGACAAAGCCCTTTACAAGGCAAAAGAGAAGGGCGGAGACCTCGTCTACTCACTCTGACATGGACAAAATAGCTCTCAGGCGTATGGTTTTCTACGGCCATCACGGCGTTACCGCAACGGAGAGAGAAAAAGGAACTAGTGTAGAGGTCGACTGTGTTCTTTACCGGGACCTCAGGGACGCGGGAAGCGCAGATGACCTGAACAAGAGCATCGATGTCCGGGATGTGTATACACTTATTGAATCAATCGTGTTGGAATCTAGGTTCTACACGATGGAAGCCCTCGCCGAGAGAATATCTGATGATATCATCAGACGCTATTCACCAGAAAAGGTAGTAATCAGGGTGAGCAAACCTCACCCTCCAGAAATGGGGAATACCGGCTCCTGGTATGTGGAGATAGAGAGAGAACCCTGACACACGTATACATCGGCATTGGCTCGAACGTCGGTCGTCGAAGGAAGAACCTGAACGATGCGCTCACGCACCTGGCTTCGCTCCCGAACACCAGACTGCTCAAGAAATCCTCAATGTATGAGACCGCTCCCTGGGGATACAAGAAGCAGCCCAAATTCCTCAACATGGTGTGTGTGGTAGAGACCTTATTCAGCCCAGAGCAGTTGCTCAAAGAGCTGAAGAGAATAGAGAGGAGCATGGGGAGAAAACCTGGTTTTCGCCACGGTCCGAGGCTTATAGATCTGGACATTCTGATATGGGGACGAAGAGTGATCACCACTCCCGACCTTACGATTCCCCACCCAAGCCTGCACCTGAGAGAATTCGTACTTCGACCTCTCTCTGAACTGGATCGAGAGCTCTTTCACCCTGTGATCAAAAAGACTGTCGGCGAGCTCCTGGAAATCCTGGAACGAGCGAGTTCTCCATCCAGAGAAGCGAATCCGGAATTTCCCGGATGAATCGGGATGGCCACTGGTACTTCTTCCCTGAAGATCTCAATCTCCGCAACGCATAGGAGAGGAAAAGCTTTTCCTTCGCCCTCGTCATACCTACATAGAATAATCGTCTCTCCTCTTCCAGTTCTTCTTCCGGGTACAGTGATTGGTGGTGTGGAAAGAGCCCTTCCTCAACACCAGTTATGAACACTACCGGAAATTCAAGTCCTTTCGCATTGTGTGCAGTCATGAGTGTCAGCGCATCTGCCTTCTCGTCCCACCCATCGATATCAGAGAAGAGCGAGATCCTCGACAGCCATGCCTCAACATTCGTATCCTCTCCCTTTTCGCAAAACTGTCTTGCACTCGACAGCAACTCCAAGACATTCTCACTTCTGTTCGTCTCCCTCTTTCCTTCCCGCTCCAACATTGTGAGATAACCAGTCTCATCCACTACCCCCCTCATCAGGTCATACACGTTGAGCTTTCCCTTGAGAAGCCGATATCTGGATATGAGTTCGACAAATTCCTTCAGTTTCTTTTCTCTACCAGTTGAAAGTGCAAGTAATTCGACGTTTTGTGTCGCCTCCCAGAGAGAGATTCCGCGATTGCGCGCCACGTTTTCGATTCGATTAAGCGTCTCCCTGCCAAGACCTCTTGGAGGCATATTCAGCACGCGCCTAAAGGCAACCTCATCCTTCGAGTTGACGAGAAGCGCCATATATGCAATCACATCCTTCACTTCTCTTCGTTCGTAGAATTTCACACTACCAACAATTGCGTAGGGAATGTTCATTTGCCTCAACTCTTCTTCGAATGCACGACTCTGAGCATTCGTCCTGTAGAGAATGCAGAGTTCTTTCAAAGGTCTATTCTGAGAAGACGTCTCAACCAGTATCTTTTCGACGACGCGACGAGCTTCGTCCACATCGTCTTTGCCTTCGAGTAACGTGACCTTGGTGCCCAGGGAATTTTTCGTCCAGAGTTCCTTCCCCTTCCTTTCTCTGTTGTTTCGAATCACGTGGGACGCTGCCTCGAGGATGCGCCCGCTCGACCGATAGTTCTCCTCCAGTTTGATCACCTTTGTATCCGGATAGTCTCGTTCGAACTCAAGTATATTTCTGATCGTCGCGCCTCTCCAGGAATAGATGCTTTGATCCTCGTCACCCACGACACAGAGATTCCGGTGTCTCCCGGAGAGGAGCTTTATCATCGTATATTGGGCGAGATTTGTATCCTGGTACTCGTCAACGAGCATGTGCTCGAATCGTGCTCTGTACTTCTCGAGGATCTCGGGAGATCGTTGAAACAACTTCACGGCGTTCAAAATGAGATCGCCAAAATCGAACCCGTTGTATTTCCGGAGCTTCTCTTCATAGGAAGAGTATACCGCCACACTGACCCTGTCATATTCGCCTCGCGTATGCAAGGCATATTCCTCGGCAGTCCACAGGACATCTTTTGCCCGCGCTATCTTCTCGAGGAGAGATTTGGGGTGGTAGCGTTCCGTTGATATGGACAGTTCTCTCATCACCTCCTTCACGACTCCAAGCTGGTCTTCCGCGTCGTATACACTGAAATCCCTCGAGTATCCGAGGGTCTCACATTCCTGTCTCAAAATGCGTACGCAACACGAGTGGAATGTGCCGATCCAGAGGTGGCGGCTTCGAAGGCCGATTAGGGTGAAGACCCGCTCTCGCATCTCTTCCGCAGCCTTGTTGGTGAACGTCACCGCCAATATGCCCGCAGGATGTACCTTCTTCTCTCCCAAAAGGTACGCAATTCTGTAGGTCAGAACCCGCGTCTTGCCAGACCCTGCCCCAGCCAGCACGAGGAGGGGGCCGCTGGTGTGAAGAACAGCCTCTTTCTGCTGCGGATTGAGATGCTCGAGCAGTCTCATTCCAGCTGAAAACTCTCCACAATCGCCTCAAGCTCAGCGAGATATATCCACTTCTTCTTGCCTGGTGCGAACAGAAGTCCATCGATCAGATAGTTCCTGTTCAGAACTGGGGCGCGGATACAAAAGCTAATGAACGGCCCTCCCATCACTTGCCCCTCATTCTGCCAGACTCCGTCTATTCTCACTGCCCTGGCGCCGTCCAGCTCTGCGTCTCTCACGCTGGTCATCTCCGGTAAAAGCGTGTCTCCATCGAAAAACGCTTTGCCAAGCCATGCCCTCTTTTCAAGACATGAACTCTGTGTCAACTCTCCGCCCTCTTCCCAATAAACCGACACCAGCCGATCGGGGTAATGTCTCGTGAATCTCACCACATTCTCCTCTTCCTTGGAGAGTCTGTACTGCTGTGGAAGCTTAAGGGACCACCCATACTTCTCCTCTATCATCTCGATGAGACGACGATTCAGACGATGAAGAGCTCTCTCCTTTATTCTTTCCTTCACCCTGGCCCAGAGAATCTCGAACAGAGAGTCCGAGGACTTCTCTATCGTTTCCCGAATGGCATCAGTGTCCATGCCTGCAATGACAAAGGCAATTTGACCTTCACGGTACGGGTTCTCGATCGCAAACACTCCCCCGCCTTTTTCTACAACTTTCTCCATTGAGGCAGCGGGAAGCAGTTCCTGAATCAGTTCCGAGGTACGCTGCCCGGCAACCCGGCCTACGATCAGAAGGTTCTTCCTCGCCCTATACCTTGGGAATTCATCGGGGTCCACTCTCTGTAGGGAGAATATGCGTTCCCACTGGACAATCCGTCTTTCCTTCTCGAAGGTTGCCTTCAGCAGTTCTTGCAGACCGTCCCACGTGCCGCGGTCGATGATGACGAACACCTCGTCCTCCCTGCCTGTCGCATACGGTATTCGTTCGCTGCATGCAAGAACGGTCAACAGTACGAGGCAGAGTACGCCTTTCATCTGTTCAATATATAAGACTGTGCTGAGCCGGTCAAGGAAAGGAGAGGGGAGTGCATATCACACCCTCCCCTTTCCTTTTAGGGTTATGACTTCAGAAGTAAAATTTGAGGCCTACGGAGAAGAGACTTGTAGTCATCTTCGTTTCCGCGTCATCATCGATCTTATGGCTGATGTAATTGTAGGCGAAGTCGGCCTTGACCATGCTCCCCGGAGGGGTCACTCCTACGCCCACCGTGTACTTCGTCATAGTCATCGGGTCCGTACCGGAGTCTTCTTCGGGATTCGATTTCGAGTAGACCAAACCACCCCTCAGAGCTGCGACGACGAGCGGCACCTCAGCTCCGAGATTGAACCCCGTAGTGGATATGCTCTCAGACTCATCGCTATCTTCCTCTTTCGCAGTGGCAGAGGAGTAGTGGAATTCACCACCCAGGGTCAACATTGGCGTGGAGTAGACGAAACCGATACCGATGGGGAATGTTGACACGCTCCCTTCAAATGGAGCCAATGTGTCCTGCTTCGCAGCTCCAATGGACCCGAGGTCTTCGGTTAATTCGAGTTTTGCAGTCTCCGACATGTAGCCCAGAGAAGCAGCCAGTTGCAGAGGCACCAGCGGAAATGTAGTAAGCAACCTCGTCTGCATCGCAAAACCTGAGGTCTTCACCGAACCCACGTCGAATGCGGTATCGACTGCTTCCACGCTGGCATCTCCTGAAAGGGAATTGAAGCCAAGTCTTGCGCCAGCTTTCAAAAGGCCGGGCGCCTGGAGTACCCCCTGCAGACCAAAGTCGAACCCACTGCCGTCCAGGTCTGCACTGAAGTCCAAGAGATCCAGGCCATCGATGGAGATGCTGTCTATTCCCGTCTCGAACTTCGGTTTCATGTAGTTGAACGTTGCTCCAAGGCCGACTACCTCCGAAAGGTAGAATCCTATCCCCAGGCCTGCCCCGAAATTACTCACCGTTGATTCCAACAGCTCAGGGTCAGCAGTCTGTTTTGCCCTCAGATACCCTACCTGGAGCCCGAGTGACAGTTGATCAGCAAACAGAGTGCTGTACTGCGCCATGGTGCTCGGAAATGTGTTCACGGTAACAGACTGTTCCGGATCCATTTCTTCAAAGGTGAGTTTCGCATTGGCATAGTCCCCCCTCACCCGTATCGCACTCGCTTCCATTCTGTAGCTCACGTCTACACCAAGCGGTCCCCCTGCGGGGAGCATGTCTCTGTACGGTGCCGGAATGTAACCCATCACATTTTCCGGTACCGGCTGCCCGAGATAGGTCACCTTGGGCATTTCTTCGAGGGTGCCTCCGGTATCGGAGAAACTCACACCGCCATAGCTGAAGCCCCCCTTCAGCGTGGACATCGGCTCATCCAGATACAATCCCGCGACATTGCCTCCGAAATCATAGAGATTCAACATATTCGACTCGTCCTCTACGACGAGACGCAGATCTCCCATTCCCATCAGTCTGAGCTCGGTAGTCTGAGTAGTACTGCTCAAAAGGAGCATCGTGGGGATGAGAACGACAAGACTGATCGGCTTTCCTATCTTCATCTTTCCTCCTTATACATAAGATCGCGTTCTCTTCTCGACCATTCGCTCCCTTTCACCTCCCTTCTCAGCAATTGGTCAATTCCTTCTAGTGCACATCAAGCGATTTCTGCGTATTGTATACGACCGAGAGAGTTTGTCAAGTCGAGGCACGCCGCAGTATGTATCTGGGTTCTGGCAGTGATTACGTAGATGACCAAGGTCCATTTATTCCGTCCCGAAGTTTCGGGATCTTGAGATCGGCTTCCCCTACGGGTCCGTATGGACAAAACTTCACGTCCGCTACCAGAATCAGGGGCGAAATTGCGCTGTATTTTAGAGTGAGTCACACTAACGGTGGTAGGCCGGCTGGTCCTTGAAGCCTCCTTCACAAAAACCCCTTGGTCTTGTACACGCAATCACTGCCAAATCTCGTATACAACCGCCGCCGCAGTATTTGACAGGACTGGTGCAGCGAAGACCTTGGCCCAAACAGGAATCATCACCATGCATAGTTTTTCAATTCGCGTATCATGTAAGGTATCGCGCTCAACGGTGCGCTGCCTTCACCTGATCCCATGAGCCGTACCGCACACCCGTGCTTGACAAAATGACGGACGCCTCACTCATTCAGCACCTCATGGAACTCACCGGTAGCACCTCGATCACTCAGTTGTTCAATCGAGCCCTCAGCCTGTTCAAGTCGGCAACCGTCGGAGAACTCGGGCCTCAATTCGTACAAGAGGCGAAGAAACTGACTGTCGAGGAATTCGTCAAGCGAGAGTATGCTCTGAGCGAAATCCGCATTAAAGAGAAGATAGTGCTATTCTTGCTGATATTCTACGGCGCTGCCATTGGTGCCACCTTCCTACTCTTCTATCTGAGGGGATTTGGACTCATATCACTGAGCACTACGGAAATGAAGTGGTTAGGTGGAGCCGTCATAGGCGAGTTAGCCGGTCTCTTTGCGATAGTTGTGAAGAGCGTGTTTCCAAAATGAAAAGATGAGAGTGTGCCTGACCGTCGCAGGTTCAGACTCAGTGGCAGGAGCTGGGATACAGGCAGATCTAAGGACCTTTCATCATTTTGGGGTGTACGGCGTGTCTGTGATCACATCAGTCACCGCGCAGAATACGAGAGGTGTCGAAGGAGTGCACAACGTGCCGCCGGAATTCATTCGTGCCCAGCTCCAGTCGATCTTCAGTGACGTTCGGGTGGATTCGGTTAAGCTCGGAATGCTCTCGACCAAGGCAAGCGTCGAGGCCGTCGCGCAAGGTCTCGCGAAGCATCGAGCAACGAATGTGGTGATTGATCCGGTAATGGTGGCGAAAGGGGGAGCGGTACTTCTCGATGAAAATGCGAGGAAAGAGTTAAAAGCGACACTCCTACCCCTCGGGAAGATCGTGACACCCAACATCCACGAAGCATCATGGCTCTCAGGAGAGGAGATCAGAACTGAAGAGGACATGAAACACTCGGCAGAGATCATTCACGAGTTTGGTGTAGAGTGGGTTCTTGTGAAAGGAGGTCATCTTGAGGGAAACGTGGTCGACATTCTGTACGACGGAAAGGAGATGGAGAGTCTTGGCACGGACGATGGGAAGTGGGAGGAGGTCCACGGGACAGGATGTGTCCTCTCCGCGGGGATTGCGGCATGTCTGGCGAAGGGATTTGGCGTGAGGGATGCAGTCCTTCAGGCACGATCCTATCTGGCGCGCGCAGTAGTTGATGCTCTCAAGATCGGGAGCGGATGGAAAGTCATCGCAGTGTAATCTGGTGAATGTATGAAACTCGCCTCCGTAGAGCTTCGTGGGTTCAAGTCGTTCTTTCGAAGAACGAAGATTGACTTCACTCACGGAATAACTGCCCTCGTTGGCCCGAATGGCTGCGGTAAGACGAACATCGTCGATGCCATACGTTGGGTATTGGGAGAGTTGAGCCCAGGCCTTCTGCGATGCGAGAAGATGGAAGATGTCATCTTCTCTGGCGCCGCTGAAAAGGAAGCACTGGGAGCTGCGGAGGTCACGCTCACCATCTCGAACGATGACGGCGGGATTCCTCTCGAATATTCCGAAGTCGCCATCACGAGAAGAGTATACAGGTCGGGTGAGAGCGAGTACTACATCAACAGGAATCTTTGCAGGCTCAAAGATATTCATAACATGCTTCTCAACACTGGGATAAGTCACAGAACCTACTCAGTTTTTGAGAACGCAATGATAGATCGAATACTCTCCCGAGATCCAACTTACAAAAGACTATTCTTCGAGGAGGCTGCCAAAATCGCGAAGTACAGGGAACGGAAGAATGACGCACTGAGGAAAATGGACGCAACAGAAAACGATATACGAAATCTGAAGGAAATCATCACCGAGGCAGAGAGATACACTTCCTCTCTAAGAAGGCAGGCGAACAAAGCGAGACGATATGCCGAATTGTGCCAGCGACTCTCCTATCTGAAAGCCTCGCTCTCCAAAGACCACTACAACGAATTGAAAGAACTGATTGCCACACTCAGCAAGGGCTTTGAACAGTTGAAGATGGAGAAGAGCGAATTGCTTGAGAGGTTATCCAAAGGGGAGAAGGAATTGGAGGGTACCAAGTCGGAACTGGACATTGTGGAAGAGTCGATCGAAGAGCTTGAACAGCAGCTCAGGACTATGGATGGGTCAATTCGCGAATTTGAGAAGGATGTGGTGAGCTATAGAGAACGAATCAATGCAGAAAAGGAGAAGAGCAAACGGGGAAGGAAGGAACTCGATTTCCTTCACAAGGTGAGGGAAAAGACGCAGGTAACCATCGCGGGGAGCCGCACCAAACTGGACGAAACCCGGAAGGAGATGGAAACGGCGAAGCGTCTGCTCTCTGAAACTGAGCAGAAGCTCGAAGCCCTGGAGCGAGATGACCTTACCCGCAGAAGAGACGATCTTCGGAAGGAAGAGATGCAGGCATCCAAGCGTGCGATAGAATCTGAATCGTCCCTCGAACGGGGAGTGGCAAGAATCACATCGATCGAGTCCGAGATGGAGCGCCTGTCTCGTGACGCGGAGAGTGCGGCACAGTCTGTGAAGCGGACAGAGGAATCGAGTGCTGCTTTTGCGAAAGAAGAAGAGTCTCTCGCCCACAAGATGGAGAAGATTGAAGCAAAGAGAGAAGCTCTGAAGAAGGAATTGGTGCAGCTGGAAGGAAGATTGGCGAGGATTTCTGCTCAGCTCGCTGTTGAGATACCATCCCTTCCCTTGTCCGTGGAGTCTCGACATCCGTTGCTGAGAGACTGTGTTTCCATGCTTCCGAAGTACGAGAAGGCCATCACAGGAGCGCTGGGTATTCGACTTCTGGCACCTCTCCTACACACCAGTGAGGATCTTCTCGACATCGTCGAACGTTTGAGAAATGAGAAGGCCTCGAGAAGCGTTCTGCTCAGTCGACGGCCTCAGCTGTCGACATCACCGAAGCTGCCGGAAGAGCCGTCCGTGCTCGGGCGAGCAACCGATTTCGTTGAAGTATCGGGGGAGGCGAGAGAGATTGTGAACTGGCTCCTTTCGGACTTCGTCGTAGTGACGGATTTCCCCGCAGCGCTCAAACATGCAGAGGTACACCCTCACCTCAGTTTTGCCACTCTCGAGGGAGATGTCCTGGAGAGTGATGGAACCGTGTGGACAGGGCTTTTCGAGGAAGAGCAGAGAGACGCACTCGACGAACTGAGGAGTACTCATACTCGTCTGCGTGATGAACTCCTCACGGTGGAATCAGAACTGAAATCTTTCATGAAGCAACGTTCGGACGTCGAAATAGGTCTTGCGAAACTTGAGGCAGAACGAAGTCGGTCGTCTTCGACCTTACAGCAACTGGAAGTACGGAGCTCCTCTCTCGCGGTCGAGCTGAAAAAAGCGAAGAGAGAAGTGTCTCTATTGGAGAAGAGACTGGCGGAAGAGAAGAAGAGACTCTCTGAGCTCAGGGAAAAACTGGAGCATACTGAGACTTCGCTTTCCGCTGTAGGGAGGGACCGCGATGCTCTCGTTGCGGAGCGGAACGACCTTCTCGTCAGACTGAAAGTGTCCGAGGAGAGAATACACACCATCGGAAGAGAGATAGAGCGCGATCAGGTTTCTATTGAAGAGAGCGGGTTCTCGAGGAGAAGAGCGAGAGTGAGAAGGAGAAGTCAGATGTAAAGGAACGACTGGAATACATTTCTGAGCGGCGAAAGTTGATGCAGACAGACCTGGATAGGGTCAGTGAGACGTTGCATCAGACCGAGATGAAGCTGATGGAGCTGACGAAGGAACGTAGCTCTCTCAGAGAGAACATTGCACACGAATACAAGATAGATCTCGAACAGTTCGTTGCTGAGGCTCCTCCGGATCCTGAAGAAATCGAGAAGT
>Ga0111225_1004_pt1 | contig 37497 bp, 28 predicted proteins | sample DeeMarSWOR152_54_FD_80389 | JGI IMG/M metagenome (GOLD analysis project Ga0111225, IMG submission 80389) | candidate division TA06 bacterium DG_26
AAGCTGCCGCTTCAAGTGAGCACGCGCCAGCTTGTCGGCCCGAATGGAACCCCTGTGGGGAGTCTCATGCTTGTTACAGATTTGCGGTTGCGCAGGGACCTTGAGGCTGAAAAGGCGAAGGCCGAGAGATTAGACGTGGTCAACAAGGTTGTTGCGGGAATAGCCCACGAGATCAAGAATCCTCTCTCTTCAATGACGACACACACTCAGTTACTGCGGGAGAAATACGACGACCCAGAGTTCAGGGAGTTCTTCCGATCGACGGTGACGGGCGATCTCGGGAGGGTGAACGATGTAGTGGAGAAATTCGTACAGTGGACTCAGCCCTCGAAGAGGGAACTGAGTCTGCAGGATATCCATTTGATTCTCGATGAGGCGCTCTCCTCTCTAAAGAATGGACGGATTCCAGAGAATATCAGGGTATCGACGCGATACCATGCGTCCCTCCCGGAGATCAAAGGAGACCCGAAGGAGCTGGCAAAGGGATTCTCCAGTATCATCTACAACAGTGTGGAGGCCATGCCTGATGGGGGCAATCTGACTATCTCGACGCTCTCCGACTCGCAGTATGTGAAGGTCAGTATTTCTGACACTGGGGCAGGGATTCCCCCAGAGCAGTTGGAGGAGATTTGGGATCCTCTGTTCTCCACGAAGAACAGGGGCATCGGACTGGGATTGCCCATCGCTCGGAAGATCATCGAGGGGCATGGGGGGAAAATCGAGGTGAGAAGTGAGCCAGAGAAGGGCTCAACATTTCAGGTATTCTTGCCAATTCCATAGGAAGGAGGCTCAATGCTGAGTAGACCTACTGTACTCGTGGTGGATGATGAGCTCGGACCCAGAGAGGCGTTTCGGATGATCCTGAAAGAGAGGTATAATGTAATGACCGCGTCCTCGGGTCCGCTCGCTCTTCAGTTTCTTACGAGTGAACCGATCGATGTGGCCATACTCGATATCAAGATGCTCGGGATGGACGGGCTCGAAGTGCTGAGGGAGATAAAGAACCGAAAGCCCGACGTTGAGGTCATCATGGTGACAGCCTACGCAAGCCTCGAAACGGCGAAAGAGGCGATGCGCTACGGAGCCATGGACTATCTCATTAAGCCCTTTGATCGCAAAGAAGTGGAAGAGGTTGTGGACCGGGGCATAAGCCGACGGCTGCAGTACCTGAAGAATGAGAAAGTAATGGAGGAGCTTAGGTCGATCAATGAGAGACTGCTGAATGAGATACGTGGATTCAGAACGCAGATCAAGGAAAACTACGAACAGACCATCCAGGCCCTCATCACGGCCATTGACGCGAGAGACTGCTACACAAAAGACCACTCCGAGCTTGTCGCTGCATTTTCGGGCCTGTTCGCAACGGGAATGGGCTGGCCTCCCGACAAAGTCGCGGTGCTCCAGCAAGCAGCCCTCATCCACGATATCGGTAAGATCGCGGTGAGTGAGAACATTCTGATGAAACCGGGAAGTCTTACCAAGAGAGAACAACAGATCATGCAGCAGCATCCGCTCATTGGTGTGGCGATTCTCAGTCCGATTCAGCTTCTCAGGGACATCATCCCTGTGGTTCGCTCGCATCATGAACGATACGATGGGAAGGGGTATCCGGATGGGCTGAGGAAGGACGAAATTCCACCAGGTGCGAGAATTGTGGCCGTGGCTGATGCCATCGTGGCAATGTTGAAAGATCGGCCCTACCGAAAGGCACTTGCACTGGAGGAGATTCGCATGGAACTGGAAAGGAATTCCGGTGGTCAGTTCGATCCCGAAGTGGTCCAGGCTGCCCTCAGTCGTCTGACTCCTGAAGGCATAAAAGAGAAGTTCACCATTCCTATACTGGACAATCTTGCTGCGTAGGCTCGCAGGCAGGATTCAAGCGTACTGACGCTTCATTGAACTCTCGTACCGAGGCAGCTTCTTCTGTAGCATCTGTCTTCACATGAGTCAAGATCTTTGCTCAATGTCTCCACGTGACTCCGCAGGCAAGGTCTCTTAGCTCTGGGGTGATGCATGCGCACGGTGAACGGGATATCTCGGAGATTGGCTACTCCTTGTCTATCTGAGGTTCTTGCTTCGTGTCTTCTCCGTAATGGTCTACAATGCTTCCGCTCCAGAGGTTCACCCCAGACTTGTATGCGCCCTTTGCAAGTGCGTGAGCTGCGACCGGAGAGGAGATGAGGACGAATACACCGCAGAGCAGCGCTTTGATGCCGGTTGCATCAAAACCGCTTATGAGAAAGATACCGAGCATGATGGAAAAGGTCCCCAGTGTCACGCACTTCGTTGAGGCTTGGAGCCTGTTGTAAACATCGGGAAATCGTATCAAACCCACGCAACCGAAAAGGTCGAAGATCACACCTATACCCATGATGATATATCCGAGTGTGTCAATCATCGAGGTTCCTTCCTTCGAGATACTTTGCCAGAGCTATCGACCCGATGAAACTGAGAAGTGCAAATGTGAGGGTGATGTCCATGAAGAAAGACTGCTTGAGGAATAATGCGATGAGCGCACAGATCGCAACCACGATGAGACCCAGGATGTCTATGGACACCATCCTATCTGCAGCAGTCGGCCCTTTGGCAATTCGATAGAGACAGAGGAACGCGGAAAAGAGTAGCGGAATGACCAGGATGCTCATTCGAATACTCCTTTTAGATGTTTCTCAAACTTCTCCGGGATGAGCTTGGTAGCGCGATCCAGATCAGTGTCCTCGACCCATATCCAGTGAATATAGAGGTACTCATCCTCGAGATCGACGGTCATGGTCCCGGGTGTGAGTGTGATCGAATTCGCGAGGAAGGTCTTCCCGATATCCGTCGTGAGATTGGTCTTCACCTTCACGATTCCCGGCTTGATGGGCAGGTCAGGGTGTATCACTCGGTACATCACATCGAAATTGGCCTTGATGCAGTGGTAGAAAAAGATGGGGATGTAGTAGATGAAGATCAAGTATCGCAACGGATTGGCGAACTTCCTCGGTTGAGTGGTGAACACCGCTCCGTACACCAGCGTGGCAACAACGCTGACAGCCACGCCCACCAACAGCCTTGGATATTCAAGCGACCACGTCAAGAGAAGCCAGAGCAGGAACGTGACTATGAAGAAGACGAGCTTACTCATCGCGAGAATAAGTTATGAAAACCAGTTTTTTTGTCAACCTTATTCTTTGATACCGAATTCCTTCAGTTTGTTGAAGATGAGGGTCTTTATCTCTCCCAATTTTTGCGATGTCTTGGCCTCGAATCTGAGTACGAGAACCGGCTGCGTGTTGGAAGCTCTGATGAGTCCCCAGCCTTCGTCGAATAGGACTCTCACCCCATCTATCGCAATGATCTCATGCCTCTCAGCGAAGTACTTCTTCAGCGTCTCAACCACTTCGAACTTCCTCTCATCCTCACAGTCTACGCGTATCTCTGGCGTCGACTGGTAATAGGGCACTTCCGCTGCGAGGCCCGAGAGCGGAAGCGTTGCATGACTCATGATCTCAAGAAGCCTGACAGATGCGTAAATCGCGTCATCATAGCCGTAGTAGTTGTCTGCAAAGAACATATGACCGGACATCTCGCCAGCGAGGGGAGCCTCTTCTTCTCTCATCTTCGCCTTTATGAGTGAGTGACCCGTCTTCCACATGAGAGGAATCCCACCCTCTCTTTCGATGAACTCAACCAACCCCTGAGAGCACTTCACGTCGAAGATGATCTTCGCGCCGGGCGCCTTTCTCAACACTCCTTTCGAGAAAATCCCGAGCAGCCTGTCTCCCCACACCATGTTGCCGTTCTCATCTACCACACCAATTCGATCGCCATCTCCATCATAGCCAATGCCCGCGTCAACGCCTTTCGTCCTGACACCCTTGATGAGATCCTGCATGTACTTCTCCACGGTGGGATCTGGGAGGTGGTTTGGGAAGTTGCCGTCTGGCTCACAGTAGAGACACTCCACCGCCACGCCGAGCTTTTGCAGGAGTTCTTCTGCGACTGGACCTACCGTGCCGTTGCCCGCATCGATGAGCACCTTCAGCGGTCTTCCGAGGTCTATTCTCTCTCTGATGGCCTGCATGTAAGCAGGAATGGGGTTGTCCTGCCTGACCGACCCGGAACCTTTCACAAATTTCCCTTTCTCTGCGATCCTGCGCAGTTCCTGAATCGTCTCGCCATAGATGTTCGACTTACCTTTGCACAGCTTGAATCCGTTGTAGTCTTTGGGATTGTGACTTCCCGTGACCATGACACCCCCATCTGCCTCGTAATGGTAAATGGAGAAGTAAAGGATGGGAGTTGGGACTACACCCACATCGATCACCCTGCGACCCGTGTCAACCAAGCTCTTGGTTATGACTCTGCTCAGCCTGTCAGAACTCAGTCTCACATCTCGCCCCACCACGATTGCGTTGGCTCCGTCTCTCGCAAGATATGTAGCGAAGGAGAGGCCTATTTTCTCGACCACTTCGTCCGTGAGGTCTGTCTGGGCTACTCCCCTTATATCGTATTCCCTGAATATGTGAGGGTTCATAGTAGGTTTTCGATAGCAAAATTTCTGCGACAAGTCAAGAGCAGCGAACGCAAGTCAATTCACCCGTGCTCCTGCAGCGTATGCAACGGGCGCAGTCGAACTCACTTAAGTCCGACAGGGGTTGAAGCATTTGACGGATGCCGTCGTGAGAAGCAGAAGCTCGTTCCCGGCCAGGAATGGGGATGCCCGAATTCATAATTAGTCGATAACTGCTTGGTGCAGTTTGGATTACGTAAAGCGTCTTCTGTGAATTAGGGGGATGAGGTTTTTTGTGGACACGGTGCGTCTGTTTCTTACAATGGTAGCATGAGGAAGCTTCCAAAGAAGCGGGTGTCTCCCTACGAGAAGTACCACATCATCCTTGAGGAAAAGGACCACAAGTTCGTTGCGTTCTCAAAAAAGCACAATTGCATGCTGCTCGGACTGGTGGCTCCGATTTTCCTGCCTTCCGCTGCAGCGGACATGCCTGACTCGATCGCGATCTCGAGAGAAGAGACGATGGGAATGACCCATATCGTCGACAGTGTGGAGAAGGAATTCGGGTTGCCGCGCACGCTTTATTTCCTCATTGAGACGATTGGCGGAAGCGGGGCGGCAGCATACAACATGGCGAGGCTTCTGCGCAGCAAATTCAAGAAGATTGTGGTGTTCGTGCCCCATTTTGCGTTGAGTGCGGGGACTGTCCTCGCCTGTATGAGCGACGAGATCGTGATGGATGTGACGAGTCATCTGGGTCCGTTCGACGCGTACCTCGAAATCCCGGACCTCGGCCTGGTCTCCGGGAGTGCGCTGCGGAAAGGAATAGAGATCGCGGAGGAGTACTACCGGGGAAGGGGAGATAAAGATCCCGAGAAGCGTGTCAGAGATCGGGTCGACCCCGCCATTCAGGGACTGCTGGAGGATGCACAGAAAGCCGGGGAGCTTTATCTCACGGAGGTACTCACTCTCGCGAAATACAGTAAGAGAAAGGTGAAGAGCATCGTGAAGAAGCTGGTGTGGGATTACCCCACGCATGAGTACCCGATCACCATCGAGGAGGCGAAGGAGCTCGGATTGCGAGTTTCCCCGAGAAGCAAGTACCCTGAGTTGTGGGGCCTGATGGAGGAGTGGCTGGACAAACTGGCCTTCCATCCAAAGAATGCTGATCATCTGATTGCCTTTGCCCATCCGGGAATGGCATAGAGATATGTGTTGCGATCAAGTCAGAGCAAGAAAGAAGAATCGTGCGGCGTCACTTCTGTTCGCAAAGCGCTAACAACACGCAGTTTCCAGCAACGCGTATCCTCTTGACACCCCAGAAGTTTTTATTTATGTATGAATGAACGATTGGGGCGACAAGCCGTAGTTCAAGAGAATGGGGGAGTGTCGTCTATATGAGATGGTCGAAAACATTCATACCGACGCTGAAAGAGAATCCGAAGGAAGCATCCACTCCGTCTCATGTGCTCATGTTGAAGAGCGGTCTAATACGTCCATTGGCCTCCGGAATCTATTCGTATCTTCCGCTTGGCTGGAGAGTACTGAAGAACATCACATCGATAATCCGGGAAGAAATGGACCGAATCGGCGGCCAGGAATTCTTTCTGCCCATGCTCTCTTCAAAGGAGATATGGGAGGAAACCAGGCGATGGCAGGATTTTGGAGATGAGCTTTTTAGACTGAAGGATAGGAAACAACGCGAACTATGTCTTGCACCCACCCACGAGGAAATCATCACCCACATCGCACGCTCTGAAATACGGTCTTATCGGGACCTTCCGCAAATCTGGTATCAGATCCAAACGAAATTCCGAGACGAACCGAGGCCACGGTCAGCAGTTCTGAGGGCGAGGCAGTTCATCATGAAGGATTCGTACTCCCTGGACGCTGATGAGGAGGGGCTGAATGCGAGCTACGAGGCTCACAGAGAAGCGTATGAAAGGATTCTCCAGCGATGTGGGTTGAAGTACTTTTGTGTAGAAGCGAGCAGTGGAGTCATGGGTGGCGGTAAGTCGGAAGAGTTCATGGTGCCCTGCGAGTACGGCGAGGATCGGATGGTCAGGTGTACGAACTGTGGGTACAAGGCGAATCTTGAGATCGCACGGTCCACAGCGGCAGAGTATGACTTTGAAGATACGAGGGTCAAGGAGATACACACCCCCGCAGTGAGGACGGTAGAGGAGGTGTCGGAGTTCCTCCAGGTTCCCAAGGCGAGACTGATGAAGAGTCTTCTCTATATGAATGAGCGTGGGCCGGCCTTTGTACTGATACGGGGTGATCACGAGGCGAGCGAGGCAAAGGTGCAATCCGTGCTTGGCTGTGAGGCGAGGTCCGCATCAGCAGAGGAAGTACTTGAACTGCTGAACGCGAATATTGGATTCATTGGTCCCTACAAGGTAGAAAGAGTACCCGTGTATGCGGATCTTGCATTGAGGGGGAAGAAGGGCTTCGTTACAGGAGCGAACAGAGACGACTACCACGTGATCGGTCTCAATCCCGAACGGGACCTCAGGGTCACTCAGTGGACGGATCTGAGAAGGGTGGACGGTGGGGACACGTGTGTGAACTGCGGAGCTGCACTGGAGCTCTTTAGCGCGATCGAGGTGGGTCACATATTTCAGCTTGGTACGAAGTACTCCCGCTCAATGAGGGCGACCTATCTGGACAAGGAGGGGAAAGAGCAGGCCATCGTCATGGGTTCATACGGGATTGGACTTGAGAGAATCATGGGAGCTTGTATCGAACTGTATCATGATAGTGACGGGATGAGCTGGCCTATTGCCATCGCTCCCTTCAAGGTCGTCGTGGTTCCCCTCAACATGTCAGATAAGAAGTCTCGGGAGCTCGGAGAACGCATCTATGTCGAATTCGACGCCCGTGGGATGGATGTTCTCCTCGATGACAGGGACGGTTCGCCGGGTTTCAAATTCAAGGACGCCGATCTGATCGGAATTCCTTTCAGAATCACGATAGGAGAGAAATCGCTGAAAGAAGATAAGGTGGAGATCTACGAGAGGAGAACGAGAGAGGTGACAAAGGTCTCTCCAAAGGATGTGGTGGAGAGTGTGGAGAAGCTGGTATGCACGAGAGGATAAGAGGAATTGTGAAGCAGGCGCTGGATGGTATGAATTTGAAGCTGGTGAACATCGAGTACAAGGATGCGGGTCCGAGGTCAGTTCTGAGAATATTCATAAACAAACCTGGTGGCGTGACGATAGATGACTGTGTGGAAGCATCGAAGGTGCTCAATGTGAGACTCGATGTCGAAGACCTCATTCCCCACAGGTACACTCTCGAGGTTTCTTCACCAGGACTCACCCGAAGGCTCGCAACTCGTCAGGAGTTTGAAGAATCTGTGGGAAGACACGTGAAGATCGTTACGAAGACCGGGTGTTTCGTCGGCAAGCTTGTAGATTTCAAGGAGGGAGTAGCGGAACTCATAGCAGGCGAAAGCAGAAACCGGGTGAGGTTCGATGAGATAGAGCGGGCGAACCTCGAGCTGGATCCTGATCTGTGGTTGAAGGGCAGCAAGAAGACAGGGGGAACGAAGAGATGAGCTATCAAATCGAGGATGCGCTCAGAGATATCATCAAGGAGAAAGGGGTCGAGAGGGAGTTTCTCGTTGAGGCTCTTGAAACGGGCCTGAAGTCCGGCCTCAAGAGGAAATTCGGAAGTGCTGACAATGTAGTGGTCGAGATAGATACACACAACTGGACGATAGATGTCTTCCTCCTGAAGGACGTGGTGAAGCGCTGCTACAATCGTCTTACGCAGATAGGAATCAAAGATGCAAGACAGATAGATCCGAATGCGGAGGTGGGTTCTCAGGTGAAAGTAGCCGTGCCTCTGGAAGAGTTCGGCAGGAATGCGATTATCGTCGCCAAACAGACTATCATTCAGAAGGTGAGGGAAGCTGAGAGGGAAAAGATATTCGAAACCTATAAGGGAAGGGTTGGGGATATCGTAACAGGTTCCATTCAGAAGGTAGACAGAACCGGTGTCTTCGTAACTCTGGGGAGGGCAGAGGCCCTTCTTCCTCCCAAGGAGCAGATAAAGACAGAGAAGTATCGCCAGGGGAATCCTATTCGTGTGTATATACTCGATGTGAAAGAATCACCCAAGACGGGACCTCAGATCATCCTCTCGAGGTCTCACCCAGACTTTCTCAAGAAGCTGATACAGTTCGAAGTACCTGAGGTATATGAGGGTATTGTCGAAGTAAGGTCCGTCGCCCGGGAAGCGGGCGAAAGAAGCAAGATCGCGGTGTACTCAAAAGACAATAAGATCGACCCGGTAGGAGCGTGCGTGGGAGTCCGTGGATCCAGAATTCAGGCGATTGTAAGAGAACTCTCCGGAGAGAAGATCGATGTGGTTCAGTACAGCTCGGACACCATAGTGTACGTGACAAGAGCGCTCTCCCCTGCGAGGCCATCGAACGTGGCTGTTGTCGATGAAGAAGAACGGTCATTGATTGCGGTCATTCCGGATGAACAGTTCTCGCTCGCGATAGGCAAGGGCGGCCAAAATGCGAGGCTTGCATCCAAGCTGACCGGCTGGAGAATAGATATCACCAAAGAGAGTGAATACAGGGGGAAGGTGGAGCGGGAACGAAAGCTGGGAATCAAGGTGGCGAAGCTCAAAGAGCTGAGCAAGCAGATCAGAGAGAAGCTCGTCGAGAACGGGTACGAAACGGCGTACGACATCGATCAGGTTGAATTGAAGGAGCTGATGCAGATTCCGGGGATAGGCAAACAGAGGGCGAAGAAGGTGAAGAAGGTCATTGCTGATGCGTACCTCAGGCTCTGAGCGCAGAGGAGGGGTGTGGTTTGAATAACAAGAGAGTACACGAGGTTGCCAAGGATTTCAAGATATCCTCTGATGCACTGCTGAAGGTGCTCCGAGATCTGGGCTTTCATCACAAGGGATACATGAGTTACGTGACAGATAAGGAGATCGAGGCAATACGAGAATACTTCGAACGGGGGAAGGCGGTGCTCAAGGAAGGGTACGAGCGCAAGAAAGTGAAGAAGGAGACTTCCAAGGTTGTGGTGAAGAAGCCCAGGCGGGGCAGAAGGAGAGGGGTTTTCCGCAAGCCGAAACTGGACGAGAAGAAGATAGAGGAGAAGGTGAAGCGGACCCTCACCCGGATCGAGCATCATCCTGAGAAGAAGAAAAGAAGAGAGAAACCAATCCGAACAGAAGAAGAAGTTGTCACGCATGCAAAGATCAAGATAAGTGAGTTCTCTACTGTGCAGGAACTCGCACAGGCAATGGAGGTTGCGCCGGCGGTCATCATCAAGAAATGCATGGAGCTGGGCGCACTGGTCACGATAAATCAGAGACTCGACATGGACACGATCACTATGATTGCCGATGAATTCGGTTTCGAGGTGGAGCCTGTCGAGGAGGTTGAGGTCGTCGAGTATGACCGGGCCGAAGTGGAAGAGACGGCGAGGCCCGCTGTGGTGACGGTGATGGGTCATGTTGACCACGGCAAGACGGCACTCCTGGACTACATACGCAAGACGAATGTCATCGCCAAGGAAGCGGGTGGTATCACACAGCACATCGGTGCGTACCTGGTGACGCACGGAGACAAGCAGATCACCTTTCTGGATACTCCCGGCCATCAGGCGTTCACGTCGATGAGGTCGAGAGGTGTGCGGGTCACAGACATCGTGGTGCTCATCATTGCGGCCGACGATGGAGTGATGCCGCAGACCGATGAGGCGATCGATCACTCCAAGGCTGGCGGGGTGCCGATGGTGATCGCGATCAACAAGATAGATTTGGCGAATGCCAATCCTGATAAGATTAAGAAACAACTGTCGGACAGAGGCATTGTGGTTGAAGACTGGGGTGGAAAGACGTTATGCTGTGAAGTTTCTGCGAAGACCGGGGATGGAATCAACGATCTTCTGGACGCGATTCTTCTGGAGGCGGAGATGCTGGAACTGAAGGCTCCTCGTGATGTGCCCGCAAGGGGAGTGGTGATTGAGTCACGACTCGACAAGAGCAAAGGCATTTCAGCTACCGTGTTGATAAAGAGAGGTACGCTGCGGATAGGAGATCCCTTCGTCGCTGGCATACACTTTGGCAGAGTGAGGGCCATGTTTGACGAATGGGGAGAGCATCTGAAGGAAGTGACACCTTCGAAGCCCGTGCTGATTCTCGGTCTTGATGGCCTACCGCAGGTGGGCGATAACGTCTGGGTGACGAAGGACGAGAGGGAAGCACGAGAGATCAGTCAGAAGAGAAAGCTCGTGAGAGAGGAACAGCGACAACGCCTGATCAGAAAAATCTCGCTCCAGGATTTTCAGGAGAGGTTGAAGGAAGGCGAGATCAAGGAACTGAGAGTGATACTGAAAGGAGATGTCGCTGGCTCAATCGAGGCACTCTCCGATTCTGTAGAGGGGCTGTCGAACGAAAAGGTGAAGTTGACCGTGATTCACAAAGGTGTGGGTGCGGTGAATGAATCGGATGTACTCCTCGCATCTGCGTCAGATGGGTTAATCGTGGGTCTCCATGTTCCGGTGGAGAAGAGCGCACAGCAGACCGCCGAGAGAGAAGGTGTTGAGATACGAGTATACACAATCATATATGAGGCAATAGATGAGATAAAGAGAGCGATGGCTGGACTTCTTGAACCTGAGTATGAGGAGGAGGTAGTAGGGAAGGCTGAAGTCAGACAGCTCTTCAGGATTCCGAAGGTAGGTGTGGTGGCCGGATGCTACGTGCAGGATGGAACTGTGGTCAGCAGGGCGCATGTACGAGTGATACGGGAAGGGGAGACTCTGTTTGAAGGAAAGATCTCATCCCTGAAAAGATTCAAGGATGATGTGAAAGAAGTGAAGAGCGGGTTTGAGTGTGGCATAGGAATAGAGGGATTTACAGATGTTCAGGAAGGGGACATTCTGGAAGTCTATTTGCTCAAAGAGGTAGAGGCGGAGCTTGAATAGACCGCGCGAGCTCATATGGTAGTGGGCACGCTCCAAGTTGAGATATACATCCCTGGGTCGAATTCTCTCAAGGCAAAAAGAAAGGTAATGAAGGCTCTCATCCAGAGACTGAGGGATAGATTCAACGCCTCGGTCGCTGAGGTGGACGCAAACAATCTCTGGCAAAGAGCGACTCTTGGTATTGCGGTGGCGAACGAGGATTCGAGGTTCGCAAACACGATACTGAGCAAGGTCATCAACACGATTGAGAATGATGGGAATGTGCAGGTTCTGGATTATCAGATTTCCATAGGATGAATGGCTGTTAGCGCCGCAATAGTAATCATTGGCGATGAACTACTGTCCGGAATCGTTCAGGATACCAACTCTTCCCACATAGCCAGGAGACTGAGTCAGATTGGTATTGCGGTAAGGTACAAAGCCACGGTACCGGACGATTCTTTCCTTCTGGAGCAGGAGTTGAGAAGACTGATGGAGAAGTACGAGGTGGTCATCACCTCAGGCGGACTCGGCACTACCGTTGATGATGTCACAAAGCGAACGGTGACGAGGCTGCTTGGGACGAAGCTCGTGCTGCGCGACCGGATCGTGGAGGAAATAAGAAACCACTTCGTGGCAAGGGGAGAAGAAGTGCCTTCGAGTTGCTATTCGCAAGCGTTGATGCCACAGGGAGCTGTACCGATCAGTAATCCAAAGGGCACCGCGCCTGGTTTTGCGGTGGAGACGAATGGAAGATGGCTTGTTGTTCTTCCGGGTGTACCTTCGGAGATGGTGGTTACCTTGGATGGTGCCATTCCTCTGCTTCCCAGAGACGAGACGGAGATCACGGAGTACAGGACCATACGTACGACGGGTATCGCGGAGTCAAAACTGCACGAGATGCTGCGCGAAGTTGTGCAGGAGAAATCGGGGAGTCTGGCATTCCTGCCGAGTATCACGGGCGTAGATATCAGGCTGAGTGTTCGGCGGAGCGGAACCGACGCTGCGGAAGGTTTGAAGGACCTTGAGGAGATGGTGCTGAGTAGAATCGATGGGTGGGTATACGGGAGAGACGATGAGACTCTGGAACGGATAGTCGGGTATCTGCTTACCATGCGCAAACTCACCCTCTCAGTGGCAGAATCCTGCACAGGTGGTCTCGTCAAGCATCGCATCACGAATGTTCCAGGCAGCTCGAACTACTTTCTCGGAGGTGTGGTGGCCTATCATAACGACGTGAAAGAGAAGCTACTGGGAGTCCCGAAGTCGATACTCGCGAAACATGGTGCGGTCAGTAAAGAGACCGCGATACGAATGGCTGAGGGCGTGCGGACGTTGCTCTCCTCGGACATTGGGATTGCGACCACAGGCATCGCCGGTCCCACTGGCGCGACCCCGTCGAAACCACTTGGCCTCGTTCACATCGGACTGTCAACTTCTGAAGCGACGGAATGGGAAGAACACAGATTTGGAGGAGAGAGAGTCGATGTGAAGGAACAGTCTGCGCAGGCAACTCTGGAAATGTTGCGGAAACACCTTACCGCGTGAGATGGAGAAAATAAGAACGTTCATCGCAGTTGAACTCCCCGGAGACATACGAGGCGAGCTCTCGGCACTGCGGCGAGAGCTCGATTCCCCTGGTCTGGCCGCAAAATGGGTCTCCCCACACAATATCCATCTCACCCTGAAATTCCTCGGGTCTGTGGAGCGAAGCAAGATTGCAGAAATGGAAACCCTGCTCGAAGAGAGTTTGAGGGAAGAAAAGGAGTTCAAATTCGAGCTCAGCGGTCTTGGTGCATTTCCATCAGCTTCGAGGCCGAGAGTACTATGGGTTGGAATCTCGGAAGGGAAAGAGGAGTTGAGGAGAATTGCACGGAAGATCGAACACGTACTGGAGAAGATGGGATTTCCAAAGGAGGAACGGGGATTCTCTGCGCATGTGACCCTGGCAAGAGTGAAAAGCGAAGGGAGAAAGGGAGAGCTCGGGGAGAAGCTCGAACGCGCGCACTACACTTCACATCCGATAGTCGTATCGCGAATCGCGATCATGAAGAGCGACCTGACTCCAGAGGGTCCTGTCTATACCAGACTTGGTGAGATAAGGTTGAGTTGATTCGGAATGCGAGGCGTGCTAAAACAACGGATCGAAGCTGCGAGAGGTGGCGAAGCTGATGTAGTCATAAAGAATGTGAACGTCGTCAATCTCTTCTCGTGGAGTACAGAGAGAGCCAATGTCGCGATCAAATCTGGATACATCGTGGGTGTGGGGACGTCGTACACCAGGGGGAAATCTGTGTACGACTTTGCGGGTAAGTATCTCATCCCCGGTTTGGTCGATGCTCACATCCACTTAGAGAGTTCCTTTCTCTCACCGGCCAACTTCGCCAGAGCTGTGGTTCCTCACGGCACGACTGCCTGCGTGCTGGACCCGCATGAGATTGCGAACGTAGCGGGCATGGAAGGAATTCGGTGGTTGGTCGATCGGACAGAGGGTCTTCCTCTCGATTTCTTCTTCACAGCACCATCGTGTGTTCCCGCAACACATCTGGAGACCTCTGGTGCCGAGCTCGGGAGCGACGAAGTTGATGAGATACTGAAGCTGGATCGGTGCGTGGGACTGGGAGAGATGATGAACTTCCCCGGGGTGATTCAGGGAGATGATCGAGTTCTTGAGAAGATCGAGAGAACACTGGCACTGGGCAAGAGGGTCGATGGTCATGCCCCCGGAGTTTCAGGAAAGGAATTGAACGCCTATGTCAGTACTAACATCGAAACAGACCATGAGTGTACTGCAATGTCTGAAGTACTTGAAAAACTGGCACGAGGGATGAAGATCATGATAAGGGAAGGGTCTCTCGCAAAGAATCTCGATGACCTCTACCCTGCAGTGAAGAGGGAGAACCACAGGAGATTCATGCTCGTCTCAGACGATGTGAACCCGGAACAGCTTATAGAAGAAGGGCATATAGACCGTATTTTAAGTAAAGCTGTAAGTCTTGGTATGGATTCAATTGTAGCATTGAACCTTACAACTCTTAATGTGTATGAACATTACGGACTGAGATTTCGGGGGAGCACAGCCCCGGGGTATGTCGCTGACCTTGCCGTCCTGGACGATCTCAAGAGGTTTCGCGTTGAAGCGGTATTCAAGAGAGGGGTACCCGTCTGGCTTGACGGGAAGCTATGCGTTGAGCTCGGGGGTGATGATACTCGGGAACTGAGGCACACGGTTCGGCCCAGATTGCCAGTGGACTTCAGTATACGGACCGAGGGTGAGTATGCGAATGTGATTGGTGTGATACCGGGACAACTGATTACGAAGAAACTGGTGAGAAAGGTCGCGAGCAAGAATGGAAAGGTGGTGGCCGACCCCGAGGATGACCTGGTGAAACTCGCAGTGATTGAGCGACACAGGGCAACCGCGAACTGTGGATTGGGCTTGGTGAATGGATTGGGGCTCAGATCTGGGGCAATGGGTTCGTCCGTGGCACATGACTCTCATAATCTCGTCATCGCCGGGACGAATGATGAGGACATGCAGTGTGTGCTCAGAAGGCTTGTAGAACTTCAAGGGGGATTGGTTGCGGCAAGGGATGGGAAAATCCTCGCCGAACTGCCGCTACCCATTGCCGGTCTGCTCTCGGACCTCCCGCCCGCAGAGGTGGTGACGCGGATGCACTCACTACACGGTGCTGCGAAGGAGCTTGGGACAAAGGTGAAAGATCCATTCACCGCGCTCTCTTTCCTCAGTCTCCCTGTCATTCCTGAGCTGAAGCTTACCGACCGGGGTCTGGTCGATGTACTGAGGTTCACTTTCATTTCTCTCTGGGAGACAGACTGATGTTCACAGGGCTGGTTGAAGAAGTGGGAAAAGTTGAGCGAAAGACAAGGCGCAGTGGCATGCTTGCGCTCACTCTCCAGGGGAGAAAGGTTCTGCAAGACCTTTCCGCGGGAGCGAGCATCGCAGTCAATGGTGCGTGTCTCACCGTGACAGAGGTAAACCAGACGCGATTCTCAGTCGATGTTTCGGAGGAAACTCAGAAGAGTACAACCCTCTCGTCGCTCAAAGTGGGTGAGGCCGTCAACCTTGAGAGGGCGATGAGACGCGAGGATAGGCTGGGTGGACACATTTTGAGCGGCCATATCGATGGAGTGGCGAGGATCACTGGCAGGAGGAGACTCTCCGAGAGTACAGTGTACGAAATCGAACTTCGTCCGGAATTCGCACCATATGTGGTCGAGAAGGGCTCGGTCGCCCTTGATGGCGTTTCTCTCACCGTTTCCCAACTGAGAGGGAATTCATTCTCTGTGCACATCATCCCCTATACCGAGCAAGCGACCACGTTCAGGTACAAGAAGGTAGGCGACAGAGTTAACATAGAACTTGACATGATAGGCAAGTATGTCGTACATTTTCTGAGGTCAATGCGGAGGTTTAAGGAATGAAGCGGTTTGACACAATCGAGGAGGCGCTCGCCGACATCTCTCTCGGCAAGATGATCATATGCGTGGACGATGAAGATAGGGAGAATGAGGGCGACCTTCTGTGTGCAGCAGAGAAGGTCACTCCTGAAATCGTCAACTTCATGGCGAAGCGAGCGCGGGGTCTCATCTGCCTTGCGCTCACGAAGGGCAGACTCGACGAGCTGAACATCCCATCAATGGTTTCAGAGAACACCTCGAAGATGGGTACTCCATTCACCATTTCAATAGATGCGGTACATGGAACCACTACAGGTATCTCAGCATATGATCGGGCTCATACGATCAAGACGGTTCTGGATCCTTCTACCTGTCCGGACGATCTTGCCCGTCCTGGGCACATATTCCCGCTCAGCGCTGCGGAGGAGGGAGTGCTGAGAAGAACAGGCCATACGGAAGCAGCGGTAGACCTGGCAAGACTGGCCGGGCTCTACCCGGCGGGAGTGTTGTGTGAAATCATGGCTTCGGATGGCACGATGGCAAGACTCCCGAAACTCCTGAAGATGAAACGGAGATATGGACTGAAACTCGTCACCGTGAAAGACCTGATCAGGTACAGAATGAAGAAGGAGAGGCTCGTGAGAAGAGAGGTGACGACGAACCTACCCACACAGTACGGAAACTTCAGGTTGATCGTATATGAGAGCATTCCTGATAAGTACCACCATCTTGCTCTCATCAAGGGCGAAGTAGAAGGCAAGGAGAATGTGCTCGTGCGCGTCCACTCACAGTGCTTGACCGGCGATGTCTTCGGCTCACTACGATGTGACTGCGGCGGGCAGCTGAGCCACGCTCTGAGAATGATAGAGAAAGAGGGTCAGGGCGTGTGTCTCTATATGCGGCAAGAAGGCAGAGGCATAGGGCTCATAAACAAATTGAGGGCGTACGAGCTTCAAGACAAAGGACTCGACACGGTCGAAGCCAACGAGGCACTCGGATTTGCTCCCGATCTCAGGGATTATGGAATAGGTGCACAGATACTCGTCGATCTTGGTCTCTCTACGATACGACTCCTGACGAACAATCCTAAGAAGATCATTGGACTGGAAGGTTATGGACTCCGGGTGGTAGAGAGAATTCCCATCAAAGTGGACCCAAGCGAAGAGAACAGGAACTATTTGCTTACGAAAAAGAAGAAATTGGGCCATCTCATTGAATTATGAAACGTTGGAGGCAACATGCTTAGACAAAATCGCGGCAAGATAACCGCGAAAGGGAGAAGATTCGCGTTAGTGGTTTCCCGATTTAACGATCTGGTGTCACAGCGACTTCTCGATGGCGCGCTCGAGTGCCTCTACCAACACGATGCGAAGGAAGACCTCATCGAAGTGTACTGGGTTCCCGGCGCGTTCGAGGTTCCCGTCATGGCAAAGAAGATCGCCCAAGGGGGCAGGTTCGACGGAATACTCTGCCTGGGTGCGGTAATACGGGGAGACACTCCCCATTTTGATTACCTCGCCTCTGAAATCACGAAGGGGATCATGCTGATCTCTCTCGAATTCATGCTCCCGGTTACTTTCGGAATCGTGACCGCCGAGACCACAGAGCAGGCCATGGAGAGAGCTGGCGGAAAACTGGGTAACCGCGGGAGAGATGCCGCCATGACCAATATGGAGCTGATAGATCTCCTCTCTTACATCCCCTCGAAGAAGTGATGGGCAACAGGCGCAAGGCTCGAGAACTCGTGCTGGAGGCCCTCTATCGGGTCGAAGTAACGCAGGACGGGCCTGATGAGGTGTTGCGAGACGTATTCTCGAGAAGGGAATACAATCAGGAGATCAAAGAGTACAGCTCGGTACTCTTCAAGACCACGGCGAATCACCTGAAAGAAATCGATAGCATTATCGCGGAGTATGTAGAGAATTGGGATTTATCCAGAATGGCAATTCTCGATAAGAACATTCTTAGATTCGCGATATGTGAACTCCTCTACGTGAAAGACATTCCAATGAAGGTGACGCTCAATGAGGCTATAGAGATTGCGAAGAAATACTCGACTCAGGATAGTGGTAGATTCATAAACGGAGTGATCGATCGGATAGCCAAGGAGAGAAGAAGATCAGATACGGACTGATCTCAGACATCCACTCAAACCTGGAAGCCCTTCAAAACGTCATTCATGCGGTTGAGCAGTCAGTAGATGAATGGGTATGTCTCGGAGATCTGGTAGGCTATGGAGCGAATCCCAACGAGTGTGTGGAGACCATCAGGGAGCTCACTCCCCATGTGATTGCAGGGAATCACGACCGGGCCGCAGTTGGCCTCACGAGCATCAACTACTTCAACCCTATCGCCAAGGCGGCAATCGTCTGGACCGGTAGGGTACTGAGGAAAGAGAACAAGGAGTATCTCAAGAAACTCAAACTTACCCTTGGAATTGACAACAGCTACTTGGTACACTCCTCTCCCTCAGATCCTTCGGCCTGGCAATACATCTTCTCGCTCGATGATGCGGTGTACGAGTTTTCTCATTTCAAGGAGCAGATTTGCTTCATTGGACACTCACATCTGGCTTTTGCGATACTGGAGGGAGGAGGTGACTACCGCATCGTTGAGGAACCCAAGTTCACTCTGAATGCAGAGCAACGGTATCTCATCAATGTAGGATCTGTTGGCCAGCCTCGAGACCTGGACCCAAGGGCATGCTGTGTTGTGTGGGACAGTGAGGAGCACACGCTGGAGTTCGTGAGAGTTGAGTACGAGGTCGAGAAGGTCCAGGAGAAGATCGTTGAGGCAGGCCTTCCTCAGTTCCTTGCAGACAGACTGAAATACGGAAGGTAGGCTACTCAGGATGGAGGTAGGAGTAGATCTTCGACGCGAGCACAGACCCGACTCCCCGCACCTGGGTGAGCTCGTCGATTGCCGCTCTTCTCATTCTTTCTACCGAGCCGAAGTACCGTATTAGCTCTCTCTTCTTCTCCTCTCCTATTCCAGGAATCTGATCGAGGAGTGAGCCTTTGAATCTCTTTCCGCGCAGTTTCCTATGGTAACTGACCGCGAATCTGTGGGCCTCGTCTCTAAGGCGCTGAAGAAGCCTAAGCGCATAAGAAGATTTCGGCAGCATGAGGATATTCTTGTCGGGAAGCACAACCTCATCCAACCTCTTCGCAAGTCCAAGGACGGGTATATGAGTGAGACCAAGCTCCTCCATGACTCTCCTTGCGGCGCTCAATTGACCGACACCCCCATCGATGAGAACAAGATCTGGCAGGTCGGTTCCAGTGTCGATCGCCCTTTTGTACCGGCGGTACACTATCTCACGCATCATTGCGTAGTCGTCGATTCCTTCAACACTGCGTATCTTGAACCTCCTGTAATCTGCCTTCTTAGGTTTCCCGTCTTTGAAGGTCACGAGCGACCCGGAAGGGTCAGCTCCAAAGAGATTGGAGACATCGAAGGCCTCTATGAGCTTAGGAGGTTCTCGCAGTGAGAGCACTCTTTGAAGTTCCTTCACGGAGAAGGGCAGTTTCCCTGCATCTCTCCTGGACGTCTCCTCCTGGAAGAGGTGCAATGCATTTCTCTTCGCCATATGGACTATCTTCAGTTTTCCACCTCGCTGAGGAACGAGGACCACCACCTTCTTCCTCTTCGTGCGGCTCAGCCACTCTGATATGAGCTCCCCGTCCGTCACTCTCTCAGGAAGCAGGATCTCATCTGGTATGAAGTATGCGTTCTTGTAGTACTGCTTGAGAAACGTACTCACAATCTCTTCCCCCTCTACACTCTTCTGGGCTGAGAGGAAGTAGTGTTCTTGTCCTACGAGTTTGCCATCTCTGATTTGAAGAATCGCGACACAACTTTCCCGCGGTCCTCTGATGAATCCGACGACATCTCTATCGACGCGATCGTGGAAGATGACGCGCTGCTTTCTCACGATTTCCCTCACTGCCCTCAGTTGGTCTCGCAGGCGCGCGGCCTGTTCGAATTTGAGATTATCGGAGGCCCTGCGCATTCTCCTTTGTAGCTCTTCCTCGACCGACCTGCTCTTTCCACACAGGAACGCGCAGACTTCATTGACCAGTGCTCTGTAATCCTTTTCCGATATGTATCCCTGGCACGGAGCGCAGCACTTCTTGATGTAATAGTTGAGGCAAGGCTTGGTTACCCTGTCTGTGGGGAGTCTGTGGTGACAGCTTCTTATCGGGAATATTCGTTTCACCACTCCCAGGGCTCTCCTCATCGACTTCACATTCGTGTAGGGTCCAAAAAAGATCCAACCGTTCCTCTTGAGATTCCTCGTAGGGAAAACTCTCGGGTAATCCTCGTTGAGTGTTACCTTGATATAGGGGTACTTCTTGTCGTCCTTCAACCTCACGTTGTATTTCGGAAGGTGTAGTTTAATCAGACTGGCTTCGAGAATGAGTGCCTCCATTTCCGATGTCGTCGTGATGAAGTCAAAATCCTTCATTCTTCTCCGAAGGGCCCTCAGACGTGGATGTTCTTCGTGGGACCGCGACACATAAGTTCTCAGCCGATCCTTTAGATTTCTCGCCTTTCCGACATAGATAACTCTACCGCGCCCATCTTTGAGAAGATATACCCCTGGAGCAGCAGGGACATGAGACACTCTGTTTTCCATCTCTCACATGATAAGGCAATGGACGGGGTGAAGTCAACGGATGGAAGGAAGTACAGGTCTCTACTCCCTTGCGAAAATGATGTTGACGAACGCGTCAGTATCTTCCAGATTCATGAAGACGAAATCTGCGCCTGCGTTCTGAAGATGCTCTTGAGTGTAGATGCCCGTAGCCACACCTATGGTCGTGACTCCGGCCTTCTCTCCTGCTTCTGCATCCCTGGGAGTGTCACCGATGAGGAAGACACGGCCACCGTGATGGAATCCGAAACGATCTTCAGCTCTCCTCACCGCAAGCCTCACCAATTCCGCTCTATCAGAAGCGTCACTTCCGAATGCCCCGAGTTTGAAACGATGAAGCAGGCCTGCGTGCTCGAGCTTTATCCTCGCAATCGGTTCTAAATTTCCGGTGACCAAGCCCAGGAGCGTATGACGCGTCTGTAACTTCTCCAGGAGCTGTTCTACCCCCTGTAAGACGCATACTCTGTCTGCTTCAATCAGCCGATTGAATGAGACAATCATCGCATTCATGCACTCTTCGAGCTTTGTCTGAATCGTCTCTTCATCCACGCCTACTCTTCTCAGAACCTCGACAATTATCGCAGGATCGGTCATCCCATGGTGTTCGATCATGTCTATGCTGGCACTGACACGGTACACCTGCATGAACGCCTCGCTGAACGCCCGTACATGGACCCGGGAGCTTTCGACTAGAGTCCCATCGATATCGAACAGAACGAGCCTTTCCATCACGACATCTTCCTGTGAATTCCGTGCTAGTCTACGCGAGAATTGACGACGTGTCAATGCGCCGAAGTTCCGTTGCAGGCGGGACGGTGCGATCGGATGGGTTGACGAGCGCGGCTCGTGATGATATATTGTAGTGAACGCATTGATGATCTGAGGCGGTAGAATTGGGTTGACTTGACCGGGGTGGCGATGAAGCGCGTCACCGTGGAGGCAAGGAATGAAGGAGAAGAAGACGAAATCCGAACTCCTCCAGGAGTTGAAGGATTTGCGGAAGCGCCTCGCAGAATTGGAAAGAACGAAGGAGGTGCAGGCCCCATATTCGGAGGGGCCTGCGACGCTGGCTTATCCTCGTACTCTCGATGAAGCACTCGAGCGATTCGGATCGAATGACCACCTCTGTCTCATCTACAAATCGTTAGACGAATTGCGCGCTGCGAGTGTACCTTTCCTACGTATCGGATTCGATCGGGGTGAGAAATGCATCTGCATTACGAGTACTCACAGTGCCGGGGAGATACGAGAGTGGCTTGCAGGTGCGGGGATAGATTTTGCTGAGATGGAAGCGTCTGGGCAGCTTGCAATCCTGCATCGAGCAGACATCCATCCAGGCGGGAGCTCTTTTGACCCTGAGGGAGCGGTCTCCGTACTCATGGTGGAGTGTGACAGAGCCATCGCTGAAGGCTATCCCGGTCTACGGATAATGGAGGAAGTGAGCATGAGACACGGTGGCTACTTTGCTCTGGAAAAGCTGCTCGAATATGAGGCACGGTTGAACAAAGAACTATTCTCGCGGTATCCGTGTACGGCGATGTGCCAGTATGAACAGTGGAGATGCGATGCCAGAACGATCAAGAATGCGCTGATGACACACCCCGTGGTCATACGAGATAACGAGGTCCATCAGAACTTCTACTACGTCGCGGCGGAAGAGTTACTCGAACAGAAGCGTGAGCAACGAGAGGTGCAGGACTGGTTGATCGCCATTGAACAGGAAGGAGAAGCGCAGAAGCGAGTTCGGTTCCTGTACGATCTGCTGGAGCGTGCCTCACAACCCTTTACAGTGAGCTATGCTGATGGACATATCATGTTGTGCAACCCGGCATTCACCATACTCAGTGGATACACGGAAGCAGAACTCCACGGAATGACCTGGACCCACCTCACTCCTCCGGAGTACCGTGAAGTCGACAGGAGGAAATCAGAAGAGCTCCATGAAACGGGCAGGCCACAGCGCTACGAAAAGGAATGCATCAGACAGGACGATACCCGGGTGCCGATAGAAGTGCTGGTTCACGAGGTTCGCGATAAGCGCGGTGATGTCCAGTACTACTATACTTTCGTGACTGATATCAGAGAGCGTAAACGGGTGCAGACAGAGCTGGTCAGGAAGGAAGAGCGCTTCAGGAGTCTCTTTGAGGGTTCTCCAGTTTCGCTATGGGAGGAGGACTTCTCAGAGGTGAAGAGATTCCTCGATATGCTGCGGGACTCGGGGGTGGACGACCTCAAGGTGTATTTAGAGGATCATCCAGAAGTTGTCGCTCGATGTGTTCGCATGGTCACCGTGATCGATGTGAATAGCACTACGTTAGCGCTGTTCGGCGCGAAGGATAAGGCCGAACTGGAGAGCGGTCTGGAGAGGATTTTCGTCGAAGAGTCGTACGATGCGTTCAAGAAAGAGCTGGTCGCAGTCTCTGAGGGCATCCATGCGTGCGAAACGGAGGTAGTCGCTCAGACTCTAACTGGCGAGAGAAAGACCTTCGATATGAAATGGACGACTGTTCCAGGTCATGAAGAGAGTTACTCACGCGTGGTAGTCTCGCTGACAGATGTGACAGAGTCGAGACGTCTGGAGAGGGCAGTGAGGAAGTCGGAGACGGATTTGCGGACTATTCTGGACCATACCGTGCAGGCGTTCATACTGGTGGACAGGAATGGTGTCATTCGCGCTCTCAACAGGACGGCGAACGAGTGGGCCAGGAGATTGTTGGGAAAGGAAGTGCGGGTGGGAGATCGTATGTTCGAGATGGTACCGGAAGGCGAAGGAGGGATCTTCGAGAAACATTTTCGCACTGCGTTGCAGGGACAACGTGTTCATGGTGACCGAGAGCTATTCGACACCTGGCTTGAATTCGACTACAGTCCTGTGCGGGAAGGAAATGAGATCACTGGTGTGTGCATCAGTTATCTCGACATCGGTCAAGCGAAACGAGCCCGCATGGAACTGGCCAAGAATGAAGCACGTTATCGTAGTCTTGTAAGGTATTCTTCTGACCTCATTACAGTCGTCGATGCGGAGGGGAAGATCACGTACTTGAGTGCATCAGTGGAGAGAATGCTGGGTTATAGACCAGAAGAAGTGACCGGGAGGAACGTATTCGAGTTCATACACCCGGATGACGTACCTATGTTACAATTTCTTCTTGCGGAGATGGTCAAGACCTCTGAGATTCTGAAGAGTGCGGAGTTTCGCGTCCGTCATGCCCACGGGCACTGGGTGTATCTGGATTCGATCGGAAGTAACCTAATAGGCGACCGTAATATCGGAGGCATCGTCGTGAATTCGCGTGATGTCACGGAGCGGAAGAAAACGGAGGATGCACTCAGGGAGAGCGAAGCGCGTCTGCGACTGTACCTGAGTAGCGCAGAAGATATCATCGTCGTGCAGGATCTTGAGGGGAAATATCTCTACTACAACGGTCCACGTATCTACGGATTGAAGCCTGAGCAAGTCGTCGGTAAGACTCCGTTTGACCTTCACGAAGCAGAAGCTGCAAGGGAGATGGTGAAAGCTGTGAAGCAAGTAGCTGAAAGCAGGAAGGGGCTGAGTCTCGAGAGGACGGTGATATGGCGCGGGAGGACGCTGTGGTTCACTGATCAGCTCTCACCAATAGCAGGTGGTGACGGAGACGTGAGCAGCGTGCTGACCATTTCGCGAAACATTACCGAACGCAAGAAGGCGGAGATGGAGGTCCAGAAGGCGAAGGCCAAATACGAGGACCTTGCTGAGAGCCTTGGAGAATTGATCTATACTGCTGACCCGAAGACATTTGAGACAACATATGTGAACAATGCGGTCAGGAAATTCTATGGCTACACAAAAACATACTGGCTCAAACACCCTGATCTGTGGGAGAAGCTGATTCACCCGGAAGACAGACGGAGAATTTTCAAGGAATTCCGGAAAGCAGTCAAGGAAAGGAGGCGCGGGATCATTGCATATCGGATTGTGAGAAAGGACGGCACCGTTCGCTGGGTCGAGGACCACATGGTCTTTCAAAAGGATGCAGCTGGCAGAATCGTCTCGATGAATGGAGTGATGTATGACATCACGGAGCGCAAACAGGCCGAGGCGGAAATGATCAAGAGAGAGCGAATGGCCAGGGAGAGAGCCCGTCTGCTGGCTGATCTTCGTGCACTTGACCAAACTGAGGAAATCCTGACCAGAGTGTGTGAAGCGGTCCGTAGTTCAGGACTCTTTGAGCGTGCGGTAATGACACTGCACCAGCCGGGGGGCAAGATCACCCATCTCGGTCAGGTGGGACTCCCTCGAAAGGTCGTTGAGATCGCGAGGAAAGCTCCCCCCGTGGATGATGAGCTTCGACGCCAGATTATGAGTGAGAGGTTCAGAATCTCCGATTCCTTTTTCATTCCGGTCGAGGGCGGTCTCGACTACACTAGCACTGGCCGTTACGTTCCTGAGAGAAGGCACAGAACCGACGGGGATTGGCAATCGGGTGATGAGCTGTTCGTGCCTCTCAGGAACTTCTCTGGAGAGATCATGGGATATCTGTCGGCTGATACGCCTACGGATGGGAGGCGACCAGGTCTCGAGACAGTACAGGCCTTGGAAATGCTTGTTGAAGCAGCTGCGGCAAGAGTGAGAGAAGTCGAAACCAGACAGGTACTAAAGAGGGAGCGGGACTTCTCACAATCCGTCCTTGAGACTGCGAACAGCTTGGTCGTCTGCCTCGATGCGGATAGGAGGATTACTGTGTTCAACGAAGAGTGCGAACGGGTGACAGGATACAGACGTGAAGAAGTCCTCGGGGAACGCTGGCCGGACCTTTTCCTGCCGAAAGAACACCGTCATGTAGGATTGAGGTCTTTCGCCGAATGGGTTCGTGCACATCCCTCGGATCGGTACGAAGGTCCGATCCTCACCAAGGGCGGGGAGATTCGAACGATTCTATGGTCCAACTCTGCTATTCTTGGCCCTTCCAAAGATGAAGTTGTGGCTATTGCCATTGGCCAGGACATTACGGAACGCAAGCGTGTGGAAGAGGCACTGAGAGAGAGCGAAAAGAGATACGAGGACCTCGTAGAGAAAGAACGCGACATCATCTATGCGCTCGATACGAAGGGGAATATCACGTTCGTGAATCGCGCTGTCCAGAATTGGGATTACACTCCCACAGAGCTCATAGGCAAGAGCTTCATGGAATGGATTCCCGAAGAATTTCGTGACAAAACATGGAAGAACTTCCAGACAGCTCTCAAGACGGGAGGACTGACTGCCGAGACGACCCTTGTGGACAAGAAAGGCCAGCAGCACTTTGTGCAATACAGTTCGACCGTGATTAAGGAGAAGGACAGAGTAGTGGGAACACGAGGCATTATTCGCGATTTCACGGAACACAGGTTGATGGAACAGACGGTGCGAGAAAAAGAAGAGCTGTACGAGACAGTACTGAGAACTTCGCCTGATGGGTTGATTGTCACTGACTTAGAGGGGCGGATCATCGATGTCTCAAGACATACAGTGGAGTCTCTCGGCCTTGACTCAGAAGAGGAGATGCGTGGGAAGCGATTTCTGGAGCTCATCATCAAGAGCGAACGAGAGAAGGGAAGAAAGACTCTGAACCAGCTTCTGAAAAGGGGCACGATGAGGGAATTCGAGTTCACCGCAACGAGAAAGGATGGTACGAAGATCACTGTCGAGACGAATGCGAGTGTCCTGAAGGATAAAGATGGGAAGCCCGTCGCCATAGTCGCGACGACGCGCGATGTCACTAACCGGAAACAGATGCAGGACGAGCTCCGTGCGTCGGAGGAGAAATACCGGACGTTGGTAGAGAATATCAATGATCTCATCGTGACTGTGGACGGACGCGGAATCATCAGGTATGTCAGTCCACCCAGGGAACCATTCGGGTTTACCGAATCGGATCTTGTTGGCTACTCATTCACCGAATTCCTCCATCCTGACGACGTTCAGCGCGCCAAGGAGAATATGAAGAAGGCCATGCGCGGCAATGTAAAACCATCAGAGTACAGGTACCTGAACAAGCGAGGCGAGATTCGCTGGACGCGGGTCTTCAGTCGTCCACTTCACGAGGGAAAGCGCGTCACGGGTCTTGAGGTCATTCTCTCCGATGTTACCGAGCTGAAGGAGTTACAGGAACGAGCGAGTTCGGAAAAAGGATATCTGGAGGATGTCTTCAACAGTGTAGCCGACGCCATCTTTGTCACTGACATGAAGAGGAGATTCGTGAGCTGCAACGAAGCGACTGAGAAGCTATTTGGATACAAGAGAGAAGAGATAGTAGGGAAGAGTGCGGAGATGTTCCATCCTGATAAACGGGCGTTCGAGAGGGCCGGACGAACTCACCTGAAAAGAATCAAGGAGCGGGGTCATAGTGAAGGAGAAATCACCCTGAAGCGTAAGGATGGTACTACGTTTGTTGGCTCCGGCACTGCTTCGCTTCTGACCGATAGACGTGGTAATCCGATGGGTGTCGTGATGGTCATACACCGCGTCGTGAACAATAGGTGAGCTTCCCCACGTACCATCGTTCTATCTCACACGAGACAGTTTCTCTGTCGCTGAACATGGCTTCCTTCTTTGGAGGTCATTCATGAACACACTCCGGGACCCGCCCTGATGTCTGTGAACTGACTTATGAGCTGGGTTCGTCTGTCGGAAACATCAAGTCAGCCAGGATCCTGACAGGAGAAAAACCCGGAGCTCCCTAGGGTGGCGTTCTTTTTTGGAGGGTGGAAAAGTTCAGTCTTCGAGAGCTCCGGGGCACAAAGTCATACCTACAACCCACCATTAGGTAGTGCAAGAAACGTGCCACCAGAAATCAAACGAAACTCGTCTCGAGCAAATGAGCTTAAGTGAAGCATACACTTCGATCTCAAGCAGTATCGCCGTAATCCTTTGTCATACAAGGAGAAAGCGACGCACACAGTCGAATGAGCGGTACAAGGGGAGATTTGGAGGCTACAATTTTGAACAGATAATACTTGACACGATTTTGATCTATTGCTATATTGACCTATGGTGGCGTCCGGCACTTCGCAACTTTTTGAAAATCAATAAGTTCTGCCTACTGACATTTTTGTAGGGAGATACACTTTTGTAGGGTAGTGGTGGATGAGCTAACTGGTCTCATGCGGGAGACTGTCGTTGCGAGCGTGAAGACATAGTGAGAAATGAGAGGACCTGTGGGCACGTGTGATCTCATCGAATGAAAGGAATCTGATGGGCGGCACAGCATCGTCAAAACCTACACGTCTTGTATCTCCCCTGCTGCTGTTGACAGCGTTCTGCCTTTCGCATCCCCTGTTCAGTGCAGAAATACTGGAGGATACCATCAAGGTCTACCGGTTGCCGGAACTGGTGGTGACGGCGACCAGAGAAGAGCGGGAATTGAGGGACCTCTCCGCCACGGTGAGTGTGGTGAAGAAGGCCGACATCGAGGCCTCCACTGCGAACAGCTGTACGGACGTGCTCAGCAGCCTGCCCGGCGTATTCGTGCACAAGACCGGAGCATTTGGCAGAGCAGATGTTGAACTGAGAGGAATTGGTTCCTATGCGAGGCGTGTAGGGGTATTCGTAGACGGCCGTCCTGTGAAAATGGGTCTCTTCGGATGTGCAGTTACTCACTCATTACCAGTCGACAATGTCGAGAGAATTGAGGTTGTGAGAGGACCCCTGTCGGTCCTATATGGTTCGGATGCACTGGGCGGCGTCGTCAACATCATCACCCGCAGGCCTACACGAGAAAGGGAACTGGACTACACTCTCTCCTACGGGAGTTTTCAGTCCTATCAACACAGAATCAGAGGGGGCGCGCAACTGGGTCGCTTCGGATTCTACGCGACGGCTGATCGCAGGAGCAGCAGCGGTCATCTCTTCAATTCGGCGTACGATGGTGAAGATTATACTGCGAGATTCGGAGTCGCAATCTGGAGAGAAATTGAAGCGACTGTCAGGGCCAAGTACTTCAGGGGCTTCAAGGAAGAACCAGAGCCGGCACCACCCGAGACCTGGAATGACTATGAAAGATCCGCGGTGGACGTGACCGTGGACGGCAAATGGGGGAGAATAGGCTCGACAGTGATGTTGTATCGAGACTACGGGCATCATCTTCTGTCGGATGGTTGGCATTCAAAGGACTTCACGAATGGATTGACGACGACGCTGAATGGTGCAGCATGGAAGGGTAATCGCGTGAGTGGTGGTGTTGAGTACAGAATGCAGGGTGGTGAGGTCCTGAGCGAGGTCGATGCACGGTGGGAGAAGAGAGAATGTGGCGTGTATGTTCACGACGAACAGTCTCTATGGGACGTGTTCACCCTGGTGGGTGGCCTCAGATACAACTGGGATGAGGCGTCGGGAGACATCATTTGCCCCCAATTAGGAGTTGTCTGGCGTGTCGCTGAACAGGTGACGCTGCGTTCTTCCCTTAACAAGGGATTCCGAACACCTCAGATCAGCGAGCTGTACATATTCCCTTCTTCGAATGAGGGCCTTCAGCCAGAAGTCGTCTACAACTATGAGATCGGGCTCAATTACACGATGAACTCCCAGTTCAGCGTCGATGGGACAGCTTACAGGATTACAGGCGAGAATCTCATCCAGCTGGAAAGCAATCCATCACCGCCACCAGGAATGCGATTCGAAAACACCGGTGAATTCGAGTTTCAAGGTGCGGAACTCTCCGTGAAAGGCCGTCTGGGAGAGAGGCTTCGCGCCGAGATGAGTTATACCTATCTTGACACCGGGAGGTATACGAAAGGCAGACCGGGGGACAAGATCGATTTCAAGTGTGCATACGAAGGAGGAGATTACTCTCTCGTTGTGAACGGCCAGTACATTGCTGACTATTTCGCGGACAACGAGAGAGAAGAGCGGATCGCCGACTTCTTCGTATTGAGCGGGATGCTGACATATCAGATTCTGTCAGGAATTCAGGTGTTTTGTGGACTTGAGAATGTTCTGGATAGAAACTACGAGATCTATGTTGATATTCCAGGGGCCGGCGAGGGCAGGTATTTGATGCCGCCGCGCACGGTCACCGTAGGATTGAGGTTTGAGGCGTAGTATGAGAATACTGCTTTTGATCCCTTTCCTGCTGATCACAGCCTGCAGGTCAACAGAAGACCGAGTGACTGTTGTGACGAGCACTTCGATGATCAGTTCAGTGGTGCATGAAGTGGCGGGAGAGCGAATAGATGTAGTCAGTATCGTTCCTGCAGGAATGTGCCCTGGCCATTTCGACCTGAAACCGGATGATGTGAAGAGAGCGTCCATTGCTGACGCAGTACTCATTCACGGGTGGGAAGAGTGGATGGGTGAACTCTTACGTTCGGTTGGCCAGAGAAGCTCCACAGTGAGAACGATTCCGATACGCAGGAGTTGGATGGTGCCTTCCGTACACCTTGAGGCTGTCGACTGGATCGTCGCAACTCTGTCGTCGATCGACCCTGAGGCGGGTGAGTATTTCAGACGGAATGGGTCGCAGTACAGGCAGTCCATACTGGAAAATATCGTATCTCTCGAGGAGCAGGCGAAGGGGTTGGAAGGAATTCCTGTGCTGGCGAACCAACATCAATCGGAGTTTCTTGAGTGGCTGGGATTCCGCGTCGCTGCGACCTTTGCGAGCGATGCGGGTGCCTCACCCGGAGAGCTGGTGGCACTCGTCCGGCGGGCGAAGGACGAGAATGTGAGATTGGTAGTGGACAACCTGCAGGATGAGGCCCAGGTCGGAAAACTCATTTCCGACGAGCTGAACGGGATACACGTGGTCCTCACCAATTTCCCGTTAGAGGGATCCTATCTGGACGCGCTGAACGACAACGTGAAGAGACTACTCGAGGCTGTTGGGACGATGAGGATTGAAGAATGAGATCGGTGGTGCAACTGCATAGTGTGACGGTCTCTCATCGGGATGCATTCGCACTGAAGGAGATATCGATGACCGTCGACGCCGGTGAATTCGTGACAGTGATAGGTCCAAACGGTGCAGGAAAGACGACTCTGCTGAGGGTCGTTAACGGTCTCCAACAGATCAGCGGCGGATCTGTTTTGGTGATGGGAATAAACCTGAATCATCATAACGGTGCTGGAATAAGAAAGAGGATAGGTTACGTTCCTCAGATTGTCACCGTCGATCCTCGCCTTCCCATTTCTGTACGGGAAGTGGTCATGATGGGTAGATATGGGAGGATTGGGATTTTGAGAGAACCTGACGGTGAGGACAGGAAGGTCGTCCAGGACGTGATACAGCTTGTGGGAACGAGCACTCTCGCTGACAGGCCTATTGGCCATCTTTCAGGTGGCGAACAGCAAAAGGTTGCCATTGCCAGAGCTCTGGCCCAGCAACCTCATCTCCTTCTTCTGGATGAGCCGACTGCGAACCTGGATCTTGCAGCGCAGAAGGACATTACACAGCTGGTCGACAGGATTTATGCGAGGGAAGGGCTCACTGTAATACTCGTGACTCATCTCATCGACCGAATTCCAGAGAGCTGCTCGAGGGTGATACTACTCAAGGATGGCCGACTAAAGGTCGACGGGGAGCCCTCCAAGGTATTGACTGAGGAAAATCTCTCTTCTCTCTATGGATGCAATGTGAAGAGAGTGGATGCAACAGGCTTCATGTTTGGTTAGTGTATGTTGGAAGTGTTTACCTACCAATTCATGCGGAATGCGATCCTCGCGAGCATCGTTGGCGGAGCCAGCTGTGGTGCGGTAGGGGCCTTTGTGGTGATGTTGAGAATTCCTCTCGTTGGGGTGGCGGTGGCTCACGCTGCGTTCGCAGGCGCCATCTTAGGGATAGTATCTGGAGTCAATCCTCTGTTCGGTTCTGTGGTCTTCGCCCTTCTCTCAGCATCGTTGATCGGGCCACTTGGCGAGCGTACGAAGCTCGATGCGAATATGTCGATAGGAATAATCTTCGCTGGTGTTCTTGGCATTGCGTTCCTGGCGATGGGCTTCATCGAAGGTCCGAAGTCCGAGGTGTTGCGGTACATCTGGGGTAACATACTGACGGTTACGCAGGGCGACATCCTCCTCATGGCGGTCGTGGGTGTTGCTGTGCTTCTCTTTGTCCTCCTGCTGTTCAAAGAGATACAGTCGGTGCTCTTCAATCGAGAAATCGCTGCTTCGGTGGGAATTCATGAAAAACCAATCTACTATGGAATGCTCTTTGCGGTAGGTCTTGTGATCTGTCTAAACCTTAACACAATAGGAGGATTGCTCATTTTCAGTCTTATCATCAATCCCGCTGCGGCAGCGTATCAACTCACCTACAGATTGCGGAATATGTTCCTGTTATCAGCATGTTTTGGAATAGTTGTCTGTCTTCTCGGACTGTCTATCTCGTATGCGCTCAACGTGCCTTCTGGAGCCGTGATCATAGTAGTATCGAGTATCCTGCTCGGAATTACAGTGATTCTTTCTCCTAAAAGGAGAGTGAAGTTCAAAGGAGTCCTTTTGGAGGGGAGGGTGAGACAATGAGATCTAAGATTCTGCTTCTTGGAACTTCGTTGACACAACGTCTACGGAGAGTGTTGGGGGATGAGTACGAGTTGATTGCAGTGACCAATCTCAGTCTGACTTCGGATCTGTTGAAGAGGGATGAGATCTCTGCGGTTCTCGTCGATTTCATCAACCCGGTGAAATCCCTGGACACTCTGTACGAGCTGAAGGCCGCGCATCCCGACTTGCGGTTCATAGGTGTTGGGGTGCGTGAGGCTCCGCAAAGCGAATCCGCTCCAGTGATGAGCGAATGGATTGAATTCCCTTTGACTAAGGAAACGGTTCTGCGAAAGCTCACTCAGAGCTGTGCCGGGGTCGGTGAACAGTCCGTGGAGTTCTACTACGGCAACATGATCGGGAACAGTCCGGCGATCAGGAAGGTCTTTGAACAGATTGACAAGATTGCCGACACGGACTGCTCCGTTCTCATCACCGGCGATGGCGGTACAGGCAAGGAGCTCGTGGCTCGGTCTCTTCACTACAAGTCTTCTCGCCGACACGAGCCGTTCAAACCGGTGAGTTGCGGAGCCTTTGCGTCCACGCTGCTGGAAAGCGAGCTATTTGGTCACGTAAGGGGGTCCTTCACAGGTGCCATCAAAGATAAGAAGGGCAAGTTTGAAGTTGCCGGAAAGGGGACCATTTTCCTGGATGAAATCGGAGAGATGGAATTGGCACTGCAAGTGAAGCTTCTGCGAGTGTTGCAGGAGCGTGAATTTGAGAAGGTGGGAGGAAATCAAGTCATTAAGATGAATGCTCGCGTCATCAGTGCGACAAACAGAAACCTGGAGGCAGCGGTACGAGATGGAACCTTCCGGGAGGATCTTTACTACCGGATCAATGTGGTAGAGGTATATCTACCTCCTCTGAGATGTCGCAAGGAAGATATTGCGCTGCTTGCAGACTACTTCCTCAAGAAGTTCAGGAAACAGTGCAGGCGAGACGGAGTCTCAATCACTCCTGAAGCCATGGAAGCTCTCATGAGCTTCAGCTGGCCGGGGAATGTGAGGCAGTTGGAGAATTTCATTCAGAGAGCCCTCTGTTTGAGCGATGGTGACGTGATTAAGCCGGAGCATTTCAACTTCGACTCACAGAACGGACATCGTGAACGCAGGAGGGTTACGATCAACAGGAGTGTCCATGACCTTTCTCTTCCTGAGGCCGTGGAGAGTGTCGAAAAGAGGATGATATATGATGCGCTCAGACAGACGAAGTGGGTGAGGGTGAAGGCAGCTCGTCTTCTTGGAATCACAGAGAGAATGCTTGGCTACAAGATGAATAAGTACGGGATCACACCCGGCACCTGAGGAGCTACTTGTGTACATACACTATGAGGATGCTCACAGCGTCATGCAGTTCTATGTACGGAAGAGCCCTTCGTGTCAGAGCCTCGCCATTCTTCGCGAGACATGCGAGCAACGGTTGCGCTCGCTGAACTGACCCTGCTTCACCACAATTCTTGATCCACAGTTCCACAAATTTGTCTCTCAGTTCTACAAAATTGTAGGAAATCGCGTGTGCGGAGGTATCTTCTGGACTGGGTTCGATGGATGGGGTCACAAAGTGATTGGTGCTGAAGCACTTTTGTGGTTCGCAGAATGTGAGATTCACGTAGTCCGCGGGCACGTAATTTGCACTACTGTAGGGTACCTGCTGCGACCTGTGGTGGCGGTATAACGCAGTGATAATAGCATAAGGGAGTGGCTGCTTGGTGGGATCGGTAGAGGAGTTTGTCTGGTTCGTCTTTTCCAAACTGCACTACTGGTTTCACGGTACATACACTGAGGCTGTTGCCACTTCAGCCTGGGATCTATTCAGGCAGCTGTGGTATTTCCTTGCAGTAGGTGTGGCGTTGTCTGCGTTCTTGTCTGTGTGCGTGCGGAGATCGCAGATCGCCGTGTTCTTTCAACGGACGGGGAGGTTCTCTATACTCGGAGCTGTCATCATTGGGATCATTTCTCCCATAGGGACGTATGTCCTGATCCCACTTATAGCCACCCTATCAGCGGTAGGAGTCCCGGCTCCTCCGCTGATAGCTTTTCTCGTTGCCTCTCCACTGATGAATCCAATTCTGTTTTCCCTCACGGCCGGCGCGTTCGGATATGAGATGGCAGTCGCCCGGACTCTTGCTGCGCTTATTCTCGGCGTCTCGGCGGGTCTGCTTGCCGATGTGTTGATCTCCCGAAAGCATCTCAGCGGGTCGATCTGTAACGGCGGTAGCTTGGTTGGAGTGCTCGGCTGTGAGGAGGTGACGAACACGGCGTTGGTATCTCGAATCAGGGAATTCGTGAGGCAGCTCTACCGAACTGCACGGTACGCCAGCAAGTTCTTCTTCCTCGCAATAGTGGTTGCGGCGATCGTCAAGGAGCTGGTTCCCGCGACCTGGATAATCAGAACTCTGGGAGCTGGACGAACCTTCTCGGTAGTCGTTGCAGTGGCGGCTGGAGTTCCACTTTACGCGTGCGGAGGCGGAACGATACCGGTGATGCAGGTACTTCAGGAGCTGGGAATGGACAAGGGAGCGATTCTGGCCTTCTTCATTTCCGGACCTGCGACCAAACTTTCGACCTTGGTAGCCTTGAGGGCTGCGGTAAGGAAGGGGGTGTTTCTCTCGTACTTGGCCATTACATTGGTCGGAGCCCTTCTTCTTGGGCTCCTGTACAGCCATTGGTGAGTGCTGATATGTGCATTGTGAATGAAATGGGAGGTAGGAGGTGAGAAGAAGAGGAGAAATGACTATCCTTAGGAGTTTTCAGAGAGTCACGCAACCGTGTTCACAGTTCCGAAGGGGGGGATCATGAGTGTCAAAGCGAAGAGAAGGTCTATATGGGGGATTCTTTTGATCGGACTACTCGTAGTGGTGATGTGGGACATCACCACTACGGTGGCGAGAAAGCAAGACAGATTCACAAATCCCATTCTGGTCAATCAACTGCAGAGGGCCGCTCCGAAGCAGAATTCCGTCGTGGGTATATGTCAGTCTACCGACCCGGAACTAGGTACTCTGCAGGCCGCTCTTGACGCGACTCTGACTTACGAACAGGTCGATTCCATCACCAGGCTGGCGGTTCAGAGAGCCGGAGGGTTCGATGAGGTGATTGAGTCGGGTGACTGGGTACTCGTGAAGCCCAACATACTGACAGTGCCTGATGTACATTCCGACTATCCCTGGACACATGTGGGTACTGTTACCGACCTGAGAGTGATGAAAAGCGTCATTGAACAGTTGATCGAGGAAGGAGACGCCAGCCGGATAACCGTGGCTGAGGGCAAGGCCTGGCGGAAAACCGGCGATCCCGACAAGTGGCCATCAGACACAGCGGATGGCTGGACATATCACTGGGCCTGGTATGGAGGATTATCATACGAGGACATGCTCGAGGAGTTAGATGCGACGACTCCGATAACGATCGACTATGTTGATCTTGACTACCCACCTTACACACAGACACCTGTGCCGGGAGGCGGGCTTTCTCAGAGTTCATATTTCGTTCCTAATGCGATTCTCAACTGCGACCGTCTAATCGCCGTAGCTGTCATGAAAACGCACGTATACGCGAGAGTGACGCTCACGAACAAGTTGTACATTGGCACTTCTCCGGCCAGTGTCTACAATGCTGGCTACTTCAATCATCATGCATTGCCGCACATTTCACCCCTCGGACCTGCCTACAACATGGAACAGACCATTTGTGACCTCATGTCATATCATCCTGCCGATTTCGGGATAGTTGAGTGCTTCCGGGGCATGGAAGGTACGGGTCCTCACATGTACACAGGTGAGCCTGGCGACTCGCCAAAGGGTCCAGGAATCAGCATCAAGAGGAACGTCGTACTGGCCAGCAAAGATCCGGTCGCGGTAGACGCAGTATCAGCATATGTAATGGGATTCAACCCCTGGGATGTTGACCATCTTCACTGGAACCACGGCAAAGGGTTCGGAATCAATGACCTTGATTACATTTCGACGGTCGGTCCTGCTCTCGACAATGTGAGGTACACTTTCGCAAAGCCAAGTCTTACGGGTTTTGGTGGATACCAGGGGCGTGGTAACAGAATATGGCTCGTGAATGGGTGGCACAGCGGGGTTGATCTCGACTATGACTATTTCTCCCATCTTGGTGGAGAGGCGAACATATCTCCAGTCGAAAGCGACACAGGTGCGGGAGAGACCTGGACTGCCTTCACTGACGCCACGGACTATATGGATCTTGCAGCCTACTATGGGAATCCTTCGAGCTGCATTACCTACGCATTCACCCGCATAGTCGCAGACTCCGCCATGAATGTTCGCCTCCGGTTCGGAAGTGACGATGGAATCAAGATATGGCTGAATGGAAGTGTAGTGTATTCCAATTCCAGCACTGGTACGTGGTCGATGATAGAACAGGACCTTCCGATTGCTCTTCAGGAAGGGACGAACAGGCTCTTGGTGAAGATTAAGAACAGTACCGGACCTTACGGTTTCAGCATGTTCGTCTCTGAATCTGACGGCGATACTCCACTGGCGATAGACTATTCCCTCTTAGCTCCCGGAGCGCCGGAAGTGACTCTGGACTCACCAGCCAGTGGTGCATCGACCTCGAATTCACACATCCAAGTGAGCGCCTGGGTGTCCGACCCTGATGATGATTTGATGACGGTTTGGGTCTATGGTGATACGACGCCCGGTGCTGCGGCTCTCCTTCACGTCGAGGACGGGGTCTCCAGTGGTTCTCACATGACCTATGATTGGCACCGCCCAGTTCTGGGAGTAGATGACAGTACAATCGGCCTATGGCACTTCGATGAAGGATCTGGAACAACTATCCACGATGCTTCACCGCACGGATTGGACGGCTACTGGGTGTGTCAGGACACGAAGGATTCAATGTGGACGAACGACGGTGCATTTGGTCACGCTCTCGAATTCTATGGATTTCGCACTGGCACTCCTCAGCATCCATGTGCGGCAGACTGGGTAGAGATACCTGAGGAAGCGTCTCCGAGTATCATGGACATCGACCCTTCTGGAGACCTCACCATTGAATACTGGATCAAACCGGATGTTCTGCCCACTAGTCGATATTGGGGGATGGTGGTCAAAAGGGTACCCTGCGAGTTTCCTCAAGACACGATGCAGTGTGGAAATCCTGCTAACTACGAAATCTTTTTCAATTACTCGACGCAGACTCTGGGCTACTACGCCAATACCACCCTATTCGTAAGCACTGTAGGTCTGACGGTGGGCCAATGGCAGTACATTGCCGTCACAATAGACGGTTCAACTGGCGTTCTTCGCTTCTACAAGAACGGCGTATTAGGAACACAATTGACAGGTGCATTCATCGGGACTCCAATAGATGGTCCCCTCAGAATCGGGTCATCAGCGTATCGCATGAAGGGCGTTGATGGATGGATCGATGAGGTTCGGCTGACGGCTGCCGTATTGGATTCCGCGGAGATTGCGAAGAACTACAGACTGGCCACGGACAGGTACTACTGGAAG
>Ga0111225_1011_pt1 | contig 36055 bp, 28 predicted proteins | sample DeeMarSWOR152_54_FD_80389 | JGI IMG/M metagenome (GOLD analysis project Ga0111225, IMG submission 80389) | candidate division TA06 bacterium DG_26
ACTGGGCCAGTATAGAGGCATTTGCCAGACAGAGTGATGTGCTCATCGTTACGCATTACCACTTCGACCACATTAATCCTGAAGGCCTCCATGTGTTCAGAGGAAAGGTGGCGCTTGTGAAGCATCCACATAGGAACATCAACCACAATCAGGAGCAACGTGCCGAGGAGATAATTCCTGTGCTTCAGTCTGCAGCGACTGAACTTCACTATGCAGATGGCAAAGAGTTCCGCTTCGGCAACACACATCTGCTCTTCTCCCCAGCAGTACACCACGGAACCCATCCTCGCGTGTGTACGATCCAAGTGGCACTCTCGGATGGGGATTCGACTCTCGTGCACACTTCGGACGTCGTTGGCGCGGAACTCGCGGAACATGTGGAGTTCATTCTCCAGAGACGTCCCGAAATCGTGATAGTGGATGGTCCTAATTTCAGTCTGAAGCGGCCTGCAACAGACGGAATCGTAGAAATCATCACACGTACGGATGTGCGCACGGTAGTGGTTGACCATCATCTGCTGAGAGACGAGCGGTGGAAAGCACAGATGGCCCAGGTATACCGCGTCGCGGGGAGTAAGAGTGTAAGAGTGCTCTCTGCAGCCGAATTCATGGGGAAGGAGAACGACTTGCTGGAAGCGAGAAGACCGAGGCTCTACACAGAACATCCAATTGAATCCCAGAAGGAGAGTCCAGAGTGCCATTAGAGTTCAACAACGGAATACGAGTGTTGGGAACGGAACTGTGGCTCGATGCCACGAGAACTCGCGACATCTCCTTTGTGTCACATGCTCACTATGACCATGCAACTCGCCACAGGCGCGTCATCGCGTCCGCGAAGACAGCGCTTCTTTATCGCCATCGCGTACTCAAGGGGAGCAGGGGAACGACAACTGAAGTGGTGGGCTATGAATTCGGAGAACCGTTTCGACTGGGCGATCTCGTGCTCACACTCTTCCCCTCAGGGCACATCCTTGGTGCTTCCCAAATCCTCATCGAGACTGATAAGAGGATAGTGTACACCGGAGATTTCAAAGTGCAGCAAGGACTCGCCTCGGAGAGGATAGAGATCTTGCCATGCGATGTATTGATCATGGAATGCACGTATGGAATGGCACAGTATATCTTCCCCGACAGAGAGATCCTCAGGCAGAGGCTCGTCAACTTCGTCGAACAGTCACTCGAAAGAGGTCTCGTCCCCGTTGTGTACGCGTACAGTCTCGGCAAGTCTCAGGAGGCGATGCGAATACTCGGGGAGGCTGGTTTCGACATGCTGGTCCATGAGAAGGTCTACGAAATCGCCAAAATATACGAACAACTCGGTGTCTCATTGCAGCGGTACGAACTGTTCACGCCCGAGCTCGTTCCCGGAAGAGCGGTCATAATGCCGCCCCATATGCGAAGGTCGGAAATCATGCGGGCCACAGGAAGAAAGAGAAGTGTGATGCTCACAGGATGGGCTTTGAATAAGGATACCAAAAGGCGCTTTGGCGTGAATGAGGTCATCCCTTTGAGTGATCACTGTGACTTCGCAGAACTGCTCGCATACGTCGAGATCGCCAAGCCCAAGAAGGTATACACATTCCATGGACCTCCGGACTTCGCGAAGAGGCTGAAACGACGTGGTTATGACGCCCAACACCTGCCTCTGGGGCAGCAACTACATTTGTGGGAGGATCTATGAGAGAACGTCCTCAACCTTCGGCCTCCGTCCTTTCCGGAAACCACATCAGAAAGCTACTCCGGGGCAAACCCCCACTGGTTGAGAATATGGTTGCCCCCGAACTGCAGGTCCAGGAAAACGGAGTGGAGTTGACGGTGAGAGCGGTGTACACGTGGAGTGAGAAGGGAGCCATTTCCCTGCGGAATGAGGAGAGAAGGCTTGCGGACTCAATATTGCTCCCTTTTGATGAAAATGGATGGGTGTCACTTGCGCAAGGTTCGTACAAGATTGTCTACAACGAAATCGTGAGTCTACCCAGAAGCCTCATCGCACTCGGAAGACCTCGCAGCTCGCTTCTCAGGTGCGGAGCTACGATCGCATCTGCAGTCTGGGATGCTGGGTACTCAGGAAGAGGAGAGAGTCTGCTTCTCGTCTTCAATCCTCACGGATTGCGGCTGCAGAAGGACGCACGGGTCCTGCAGCTCGTCTTCCTTGCACTGAGTAAGATCGTGACGGAGGGATACCGAGGGGCTTATCAGAGAGAAAACACATGACCCGAAGTCACGAGTCGCACCCGATGACAGAATACAGAAGAGATCTATCCACAGGCCTCTCCACCATACGTCTCTGGAAACCGTTGACTGATTCTCTTCGCTCCCATATAATCGTTGGCATCACATATCGAGCCGTATTGGGGAGGGTGCAATGATAAAACTGGGTACAAGCGGATTCTCTTTCAAAGACTGGGTGGGTCCGGTCTATCCACAAGGCATGAAGCCAGCCAGCATGTTGCCCTACTATGAGAATGTGCTCGGCTTTGACACTGTTGAGATCAACTTCACCTACTACCAACTGCCTTCAGCACGAAGCTTTGAAGGCATGGTGAAGAAGACTTCCCCCAGTTTTGAATTCGTGGTGAAAGCGAATCGCGAAATGACCCATGATATGATCGACAAGAAGACATGGAAGCTGAAGGATAATGAGGAGGTATTCGACAAGTTCACTTCATCGCTCACGCCACTCATGGACAACGGCAGGCTGGGGTGCGTGCTTGCGCAGTTCCCGATATTCTTTTTCCCGAAAAAGGAGAACGCCGAATATCTGCTCACCTTCAAGGATAGAATGAAAGGTATTCCTCTCGTCGTGGAATTCAGAAACAAAGCGTGGCTCACAGACAGAACATTCGAGTCTCTCGAACAGAACGGACTCGGCTACTGCGTAGTTGACGAACCTCCTCTACCGAGACTTGTCCCCTTTGTACCGAAGGCAACGTCCGAACTGGGCTACTTCCGCTTTCATGGAAGAAATACGAATTGGTTCAACGTGCCGACGTCCGAGCGGTATGACTACCTTTACACAGAGCAGGAGCTAAAGGAGTTCGTGGCTCCCGTCGAGGATATCGCTGAGAAAACACGCAAGACATACGTCTTCTTCAACAACTGTCACAATGGACAGGCCGCTCAGAATGCCCAGATGATGAAGAAGATGCTCAAACTCATAAATGAATATGGCCCGCAGCAACAGAGCATCTTCGGCTCGTGAGAGATTTCCCTTTCAGCGAAACGACCGACAGCTTCCGGGAACAAGAGACCCAAGAGGGCAAATACTGCGCAGCGCTGAGGCCAGCAGAGAGCTCACTCGATCAACCGATTAGAGATGCTTCTTCGCCCCTGCTATCTTACCACACCGTTCTCATCGATGTTCAGAATCGACGCAGCAGGTTCGCACGGCGCCGGTCCGCCTCTGTAGATAAAGGCGACGAGATAGGTCGCGTCCGCGATAGTAGTTCTGTCATCGAGGTTGACATCGCCTCGACCGAGTGGTGCAGGTCCGCCCCTATAGATAAAGGCGACGAGATAGGTCGCGTCTGCGACCGTCACTCTATCGTCGCCATTGCAGTCACCACAGACCCACTGAGGAGCCTCCGTTCTGAATTGCCAGATGGAGCCAGGAATCGATGCATCGTGCCGATCGAATGCGACAACCTGCCAGTAGTAGGTCGTGTCGCATTCCATCGTGCCGGGATCACACGTGGTAGCTAACTGTCGTGTCGCAATCTGTGGAGGCACCACCTCTGTGCCGAAGTAGACATCATAGGTCACTGTATCTCCGGGGTCAGGGTCTCCTCCTGTCCAGCTAAGGTCTGCATCGATGCTTACGTCTACCGCTGAATCAGCGGGACCGGGATTACTCGGTTCGTACGGAAGGGCGTCCGTAGTGAATCTCCATGCCAGCCCCGATGACGTGGAGTCGCCGTGGTTGTCAAATGCCACTACCCGCCAGAAGTATGTAGTGTTGTAGTCCAGAGTTCCGGGGGCGTACGTAGGAAGAGGTTCATCCGAGGCGACCCGGGGAGGAAATATCGACGTTCCAAAGTACACATCATATGTTAGCGTATCAGCAGGATCGTAGTCTGCGCCTGTCCAAGTGAGTTGAACGTCTGTGCCGACACCTGTCGCATTGTCTACTGGTGAGGGATTAGAGGGCGCGAGGGGCGGACCGTTCAGCGATGCCGCAGCTGTTTCATCGACATAGTAAGCGTCGAAAGGGTGTGGATCCTCTGGATCATCTGGATACGCATATCCTTGGTGCCACTCACTGTTGAAAACCGCTGCAATGACCATTACGTTGTCCTCAGCAAGATCTCCAAAATCGTTGCCATATCCGTCATCGTGATTGTTGCCATTCCACGCAGCAGTATCATCCCATGACTCTGCTGGATCTATATGGATAGCTTGGTCGAACGCATAGTCCAGGAATGCAAATTCGTATGGTCTGTTGTGACTATCGCGCCAGCCCCTTCTTGACACTTTTTCTGTTACGTATACCCGTATATGCCCATCGTACACAGTTGCCTCATTGTTGTGGACTGAGACCGCAATTGTCACTGTTCCATTTCCCAGCCACTCCAACGATACATTCACATCGATGTCGGACACGGGTCTGTTGCCACACTCGGCGATGGTACCCTCATACCAGGCCACCTGGGCTGGTAAGTCATCTGGGTCAGCACCTACATTCACCCTATAGCCTCCATCAAAAAAGGCTGTGGGGAAGCCAGCAAGATTGTATCCGCTCGGACCCAAACGAGCTTCCGCATGAGTGTTCTTGTCATCTACCAGCGAAACATAGAAGAAGGGATATGAATGGCTCAGATATATTTGACTTGCAGCAACTGCTGCAACCGGACAGTATGGTCACCAACTTGCACTTCCGTCCTCCATAAAGACAGTGTGCGTGAAGTCTTTCGCGGCCCTCATCTGACCCGCCGGTACGGCCGACGCGGTCATTTCCTCTCCTGATTTCCTCGAGAGTCCTACTCCAGTAACTGTAGAAATTAGCAGAGACAGTGCCGCAGCAAGAGTCGCTGCTCTGATGACACGACTGATTCTTTCCATCTCCACCTCCCCCAATATTGTGTGACAAAGTTCAATCTCTGTGCTCTCTCCTTGCTGCCAGCGAACATCAATGTGACTCACACGGCGTAGATCCTCCCCGATAAATAAAGGCAACGAGGTACGTGGCATCGGCTATGGTCACCCTTCCATCGTCATTCACGTCTCCCTGACCCACTGGGCCTGGACCACCTCTGTAGATGTATGCGACGAGATAGGTCGCATCAGCTATGGTCGTTCTTCCATCCCCGTTGCAGTCGCCACACTCATAGGGGGACGGCACGAGTTCAAAATTGACAGGAGTACATCCCACCGAGACCGAGATGCCTGTTGCTGTATCTGGAAGATATCCCCGCTTTGAGGCTACCGCATCGTAGATGCCAGGATCCAAGGGCCCAACCTCATAGATGCCCCCCGAGTCTGAGGTGTCCTGTCCCATGACTATTGAACTTTGGAGAACCTCGACGAGAACTCCCTCGAGCGGAACGGCGGCCGTGTCTCTCGCAATGCCCCCTATGCAGGCTACGATCACTATATTCGACTCCATGCTTCCCATCATTCCACTACTGCGACGCGGAATAGAGAAACATGCATGTGTTCCCGCCAGGAGGTAGACGAACGTGAGGACCGTGACTGCAAACGGCATACACCTACCCAACGCCTCCTCCTTCACTGTCTCGATTATCAGAATGTTGTCAGCGCCGCATCTTCAGCCACACGCCGCCTGAGTCCACCTGTGCGCTGTCGATACTCGATGGACACAATCCTACGATTCAGATCTCTTGTCAAAGCACCCGCCGCACCACGTGCGGCGGGCCAACATCACTTCCAAGTCTCTATGAACTACCTCGCCTTCTTTCCGTTCCTCACCTCCTCAGTAGCTCACGCCTGATGGAGGCTGGCAGGGCGGTGGGCCCCCACGGTAGATATAAGCCACGAGGTAAATCGCATCTGCAATCGTCAACCTGCCATCAAGATTCACATCACAGTTGCACACCATTCCGGGACCACCTCGATAGATGAAACTGGCAATATAGATGGCGTCGGCAATTGTGATTCTCCCATCTCCATTGCAGTCGCCGCACGGACACTCTGCACCACCGGTGATGACAAACGCGAGGTCGAGAGTCTGGAATTCGTACTCATGGCCATCAGGATATCTCATTTCCATCCAGAAGAACGGTGGGTCTATGAACCAGACAGCGTCATCGTTCCAGCGAAGGTCGGGTCGGGTTGTCTTCCATCCGAAGGTGTAATCCTGCTTATCCTCCTTGCGGATTAAGTCCTTCACCGAAAGTCCTTCACCGAAAGCCAGTAGATGGTTCCGCTGTCCTGCACGAATGCATCAGCCGTATCAATGTAGAAGTCGTACTGATACATCTGGAGGTGATTGTCGTTAAGCCAGAGCTGTGTTACAGGGTCATACCAGTCTTCCGGATTGTTGTCGGCCTTCTGATGAACCTCGTAGTCACCAGGACCAAAGAACCATTCCCAGAGGACTTCTCCGGGCATGCTCCATTCCGCCATCACGCCAGCAGGTACGTCAGCGTGGATCTGGAGTTGGAAGACGAGGCTTTCTGGTCCACCGAGGGGTAGAATGTCGTCGGCAAATGAACCCCAGAGGTGAATATCTGTGACTGGGCCTGATTCGATGCAGTACCAGTCATCTGCCAGAGGAGCAAAGAACATATCAACATCCATGCCAGTGCTGTCCAGATCAGGCCATTGTGGCCAGTGCATCTTCGCATCCTCTATCGGCTCCTGAATGAATACCCGATAGTCCTCTACCTCGCCGTCGTCGGCCAGTCCGGTCACTGAAAGCCCGCCCGCACCGCTGAAGCGGAAACGACTGTAGGTCGTACCCACCGTAGCGGACGAGGGGACAACGAAGGTCAGCAGGTTAGTTCCCGTCGCCAGCGGCAGGGTGTTGAATATCTGTTCACCAGCATCAGCCCAGTCTCCGTCTCCATTGAAATCGACCCAGGCATCGAGGTTCCCAGGTACTGATGCGGTCACCTTCACGGTTACCCCTTGACCTGGATTCACGAGCGACAGGAAGACGACACCGTCTTCATCGTCGCTCCCGTCGTTGTCATCACCCAGTGCATCGGCAGCAGGCTGCCCATCAGCTTCAGAATCGATACTGCTTCCGAGGTACATACCAGGCACAATGTTGTGCCTCGCTCCGTCATTGGCGAGTAGTGTTGGATAAGGTCTGTCGGGTGCGTCGCCGAAGTCGAGTTCGACCTCGGTCGTGATGACGAACGCAAGGTCGATGGTAGGCTGTATTCCACCTGGACAGGGGTGATCGATGCACGTGAGGGTATCAGGAGTAGGGTCTAACCCGCAGTCCGGGAATGGGGGAGGGGGCGGCGGACCACCGGAAAAAATGTAGGCGTTGAGATAGTCACAGTCAGAGGGATCCCATACTCCGTCATCGTTCACATCGGCAGCGTCCTCGCAGAGGAATGGGGGACCGCCCATACAGAGCATAACGTCATTCATGGTTATTTGCATATCCCCATCCACATCTCCCCGTATGAACTCGCTCTCTCCAACGGGACTGTGCAACTCTATCCAGTCTGGAAAGTACCAGAAGACTGCGTCGTCGTTCCAGTTCTGATCTGTCTCCTTCCATCCGATGAACGGAAGGTCCCAGAAATCGAGCTCCAACCAGTAGATAGAATCCTGTGATTGCACAAATGGGTCCCGTATGTCGGTGATATTGATCTGGTGCCACATAACATGGTTCTCAGGGTCATACCCTCCTGACGAGGGATCAAACCATCCTTGAAGGTCGGGCGGCTGCTCAAGCTGCACAAACTGCCCTACAAAGAAGTCGCGAGTCCAAAGCGGTTCACGTGGCACGCTATACGGATATGGATTCCCAGGTGCTCCTGCAGGCCAGTCTGACCAGATCGTGACAGTGAAGATTTCGATCGGCATCCACATATCCTGAAACCAGGAGACCCAGAAATGGATATCACTCACCGGGCCCGTTCCGGTGCACAGCCAGTCGTCGGCAAGGCGTGAACCTGCAAACTCCACATCGAGGCCCCCGGCCTTCGGTGTCTGTGGCCAGTGCATCTTGTAGTCATCCCCCGGCACCCAGTCCGCCACAGACGTTGTGCTACTCGCTATCAACAGCACACACGCCAACATCGTAGGTGTTAGTCTCTTCATCTTTTCCCCCCGTTTGTATCGCTCATGTGATCAATCACAGTGGCTTGGCCACGGATTGTCTATCGAACCGCACTGATTTACACGTCTTGATATCACCTCCCCCCAAAAAAGCGCAGAATACGGATTTCATTGGTTAGGCCCAATCATCCAGGGTTGTGAGCACTGCTGACGCCGCCCCCTATACCTTACAATATACGGCTATCGCAAAAACCTGTCAAGAGATACGGCGTGTGAAATCCTTCTGCGATCCGATCCTCGGAAAGGTCACGTCTATGTACTCTGCAAGGCACGTCCGGGGAGGTAGCCTTCGGAATATTAGTTGGAGGGTCTTCCGGTAATGTCAGAACTATCGCCCCTGCCTTCGATCACGTCGACTATCCTCTGACAGAGCAAGGGAGCGACCGTCTCAGCAAATCTCGTGTTCGGATGCGAATCGTTCGGACTTCCGGCATACTCACTCTTCAGATACAGACCACCCTCTGTTTCCAGTTCGTGGAAATCCCACACGTAGATGTTATCCCCGGGTTCATCCCATTCGTTCTTCACCCAGTCGAAAAAAACCCTCGCACGTTTCGCCCGCTCGTCACTCATAGACCCGCCCGTGAACAGAGAGATTATCTTCTCCAGGAATGAGACCTGTCTCACCTTTGCCGCGCCAGTCCAGACGAGGAACCTGGTCTGAGGGAACTCCCGCATCTTCTCCTTCAGGGCGGCGTAGTGAAGCGTGTAGTTCTCAATCCGCTTGACTTCAGAATTGACCTCAGGTCGCCCGACGTCCTCCGCGATGTCGCTCACAGGGAAACAGTGCTTCCAGATGATCATGTCGTATTTCTTGATCAGGATCTCCAGGGTCGGTTCGCCCATGAACGGGTCCTCGCCGCCGTGGTTGACCCAGATGTTCCAGTAGTCATAGGGATAGTTCTTCCAACCGTAGGAAGGACCTCCAGGGAAATTCTGCTCCTCTATCTCATAATTGGTGCCATGCGTTCTGTTGTATTCTTCAAACCAACCTGTCACCCCTCCGCGCCATACCACACCACCTGTACTGTGGTGCAAGAACAGTATCTTCATAACTTCTCCTTCTGATTCGAGGCCGCGAACCTCCGCGTATGCGAGAGGTCTATCCGATTCAATCCAGACCAAGGAACTCCACGAGATCACCAGCCCGCATACCAGACCGCGAAGCACGACTACCCGAGCGATTCTCACAATCTCACACATGAGCCCACCTTCTCCTCTCATCTCAGCGTCACGCACAACGCTTGCGGGTTCTGATCCAGCCTAAACTTCTGCCCCGTGTATCAAAGAGAACGCCGTATCTCTACCATACATCGGCATCACCCATCTGTCAACTTCTCTGCCACGCCTGGTATGAATGTTCGTCACTGAAGAAATCGTGTCCAGGGCGTACCGCTCAATCTATCCTCTCATCCTTTTCACCAGCAGGCCCACTCTTCTCCCCAACTTCGCTGCGTTCTCGGCAGTAGGTCCATCCGGGGCACCAGTACAGGCAATTCCATAGTGACCAGTCGCATCCAGAGGATCTCCCACGACGATCATTCCGTATATGAGCATAGCTTGAATGATCGAAATGATGGTCGTCTCCTTTCCACCTGACGGATCACCAGCCGTTGCGAACGCAGCCCCGATCTTGTCACCCATCTTGCGGCGAACGCTCACGAATCTGTCAAATACTTCTTTCAGCTCAGCCGCCATCGTCCCGAAATACACAGGTGATCCAGCGGACACATCGTACATCACCTACATCTCTCACTCCCCTTGCGATCTCCTGAGCCAGTTTCTTCGTATTCCCTGTCTTCGAGTAGTACATCACCAGCACCTGCATGCTCATCTCCTTTGCTCTCCTATCCAGTCCCCTTCAATTGAGGTCGCTCACACGACATGATGTCAGTCTGAGCAGATGATGTTCCTTCAGACCAACCTCTTCACAAATCGTTTTGGCTTCTCGACGTATCCGAGCTTCCTGTAGAATTCGTGTGCACCCTTGCGTTGATCCCCGCTCGTTACCTCCACCTTGACGCAGCCAGCACTTCGACACGTCGACTCGAGATGTCGCATGAGTTCCCTTCCTACTCCGAGACGCCTGAATCTCCTCTGTACTACCAGAGCCATGATTCGTCCAAGACGACCAGCTTCGTGAATCATCTCCGCGGTGTGCAGATGAGCCATACCTATTACCTTGCCGCTGTTTTCCGCCACGATCACGACGTCGGATCTACTCCTCGACAGCGTGGCGATTTTGGACCGATAGAAGTGTGTCGCCCTGGGATAGCCAAGTTCTTCGAGCAGACAAGCGATTTGGCTCGCATCTTTCGCGGTTGCCCTCCGCAAGGCGAACGCTATCTTCATTTGTGCCTGCACTCCGGCGCTCTGGTTCATCTCATTATACCTTCGAGTGTGGCAGTCTCTCCATACAGAGAATATGCAGGTAGGCCTTGAATCCATGTTTACGCCAGAAGGAGCGCCCTGCATGGTTCTTCGCAGCTACTCGCAATTCAATTCGCTTCACTCCTTTTGCTTCGAACCATTCGAATATCTTCCCGAGCATTTGCTCGCCGAAACCTCTTCCCTGAAATTCTTGTCTCACCCCGATATCTGAGATGAATCCGTACTTTCCGTGCGGGAACACGGGAGGATGGCTCTTGATCTGTGAGATTGAGTACGCTACCACACGGTCCTTCTCCATACCGACCAACACCCGCGATTCGTCTGAGGTCATCAGTTCTCGTACGTATTTGCGAAAGTGCAGAGGAGCATCTTCGCTCCTCGTGAACCGGTGGTCGACATGTCCGAGGAACTCGAAAAATTCGGTCCACAGGGCTACGATCTCCGGAAGATGAGCAGGAGTCGCCTGCACTATCTCCATGGTCTCACCGGTTCTGTCGAGACGCTATCTCAGTCATCTCAGGCGAAGACCCGCAGCGCAGAGTTCCCGGCTCGTCTTGGGATTAAGCGCATGGTGATCCGCGCGGGGAGCGTTCTGGGGACTTCCCCCACTCAAGTCCTGGACCAGAGGCCAAGCGTATTCCCTTCTGAATCGGTGAACAAGCCGTAGTACCCGAATTTCTCACCGATCTTGGTCTTCTCCTTCACGACTCTCCCGCCAGCTTCGGAGACTTTTTTCAAGTAGTGCGCAATGTCTTCCACTTCTACATAGAGCGTAACGCCCCGCTCGGCTAGTAACTCTCCATGCCATTGCTCCAGTCCACCGCCTACCTCTCCCCCGGTTTTGAAGAGGACATAGTCTTCACCAAAATCATCAAATGTCCAGCCGAAGACCCTTCCGTAAAAAGACCTTGCCCGTGCGATGTCTCTGCAAGGGATATCCACATGACATATTCCGTGAACCATATCCCACCTCCTCCTTCATCCAGTTCCCGCACGCTTTCCGGGAGTACTCATTCATCTCTGGCTTTCACTCGCCCACCATCTCCTCCAGGTGCACCGCGAGCTCAATCACCTCCCCGCCTCGCAGAATTTTCATCCTGTACTCTCTGTCTATCGGATGCTCATCGAGGAAACGGTGAAGGTCGTCCACATTCGATATTACCGTCTCACCGAGTTGTACCAGAATATCTCTCGGATTCAGGCCCGCCTTCTGGGCTGGGCTCCCTGGGTTTACCTCAAGCACTCCCACCCCACTGTCCCGGCTGAGTTTCAGTTTCCTCACAAGACGAGAATCGAACCGCACTGATTGGGCGAGAACGCCCAAATAGCCACGCTTCACTGTGCCAGTAGAAATGAGCATCCCTGCGACTCTCTTCACGGTGTTTATGGGAATGCTGAAGCAAACGCCCTGCCCAGGATAGACAAGCGCAGTGTTAATCCCTACCACTTCACCTCTCGAATTCGCAAGTGGTCCCCCAGAGCTCCCAGGGTTCAAGGAGGCATCGGTTTGAATGACATTCTCAATCAGGCGCCCACTTTCCGTGCGCAGAGACCTCCCGAGTGCACTCACAACTCCGGCAGTCACCGTACAATGCAGTCCAAAGGGATTACCAATCGCCACAACCAGTTGCCCCACCTTGAGCACCTGCGAATCACCCAGCTCAGCGATGGGCAGGTCTGAGCCAGAAACCCTCAGCACCGCAATGTCTGTCGGCGAGTCCGTGCCTATGATCGTCGCCGGAAATGTCCGTCCATCATTGAGCGTCGCCTCAATCGATTTCGCATTGTGTACCACGTGTCTGTTCGTAAGCACATATCCATCCGGTGTCACGATCACGCCGGAGCCACTCCCCTTTCTCCTCTGGAACAACACGTTGATGTTGACCACCGCAGGACTGATCTTCTCAGCCACGTGTACGACGACCTCTGAGTACGCATCCAGCGCTGCTGCCTCTTCTGCGAGTCGGCGAGGGCGAGATCTCACCTCGCGGAAAGTTGCCTCTTCTCCTGATCCACTCAGGAACACCTGTATCCAGTCAGACATCTTACTCCATACGTTCCGCTCAGAGCACGACCTTGAGTTGCGGCTCAGTATAATAGGCCGCAAGCCGCATGTCAACTCCGGGCAGTGTGAGGAGTTCAGGCCACGTGGCGACTCCTCCAACGCCTTACAGACCCTCGCAGGTCTGGCTGCCGCACTCTACGGCCAGTCGATACTTTCCTCTGCTACGTGGTATTCAAGGAGCTCGGAGTCCCAGCCGGAAGGCCCGGCCTTGCGGGAATGGACCATGCCCACGTTGGGCGCAAAGTCGCAAGTCAGTACAACCTCTCCAGTGGACTCTTTCACCTCCACCTTGAGACATCCTGTGAACCTTCCTGCTGGCACCACAACGCTCTCGGTTCTCGAAGCAACATATGCGAAAAGTCCATCATTCTCCGACGGCTGGTACGCCCAGGTGTCTCCCACTACGAGAGGGAGTTTGAGCACGACGTGGTAAGATGAGCTGTCAGTGGGAGAATGGGAATAGACCCGCAGTTCATCAGATGAGAGCACCAACCAGGAGGTATCTCGAGCGGGCTGCCACACACCGACGTACGATGCCCACCCCGATATCTGCTCCTTGCGGATGATTTCGAATCTGACGGGATCAATGCCAGTCGTGTCTCCCTCCACGCGCACCCGTCTCGACACCCACCAGTTGTCGGCTGCGAGAGGATAGTACAGACTGAGCAGTGGAACAGTACCGTACTGCGTCGGTTTCTCTATGGTGCAGCGTGTGACTGCGATACTCAGAACCCAAAGGCAAAGAAGAGTACGGAAACAGATAGTCATGAAGCCCTCATGTTTGAGCACACGGATTGACACACGGTCCGGTTTCGAACAAGTCGTTTCTGTCTAAGTCTCTCCCATGATTCTGCCTGCGTGCGCGGAATCTGTCAAGCGATTCGCCCCTTGACAGACTCGCTTCCTTTTTCCAATCTATTATTGGCTGATGAAGAAGAAGAAGACGAAAACGCGCCAGCTTGACCTCTTTTCGACTCAGTCCATCGATCCTCTGGTCGAGAAGATCGAGTCCCTCGACAAGGAGATGGAAGAAGCGATCCAGAATCGTGAATTCGACAAAGCCAAGGAACTTGCGAGACAGCAGGAAGAGCTGTTAGACGAGTTGATGAACAGGACTACCTAACAAACAGTAACACCCCTACTCCTATCCCCACCATATCGGCGATGAGATCTCGATACGAGAATCGCGCGTCCTTCGTCTCCTTCGCGATACCGATGGAAATCGTGATTTGCGCGGCCAGGATTTGCGACGATGCACGAGACGCATCGCATTCATGTTGATGGAAGTGATAGAATGCACTCATCAGTGCTCCGCTCAGCACCACGTGGAGGAGTTTATCTTGAGCGAGCCATCTGTCTTGCGATTGTTCTGTGGAGAACGGCTGTGCCGATGATAACGTGAGCACGAGTGCAATAGCTATAGCCATTTCCCAGTATTGGAATACTCAGAGAAAAAGTCAATCGAGCCATGAGCGCCCACGCAACCGATTCTGTGGGTAGATTGACAAAGTGCCCTCTGATTTCATATTGAGAGGTAGCATAAGGAGGGTATCATGCAGAGAAGAATTCTGGCTTTCGCAGTTCCATTTCTATTGCTGAACACATCTGTCTCTGGTGAGAATTCGCCCGTCTGGGTCTTTTTCAAGGACAAAGGTTACATGCCTGAATCTGTTTATCGCACGGCACTCCAGATCGCAGGCACACGTATCAGTAGGAGAGCGTTAGAGAGAAGGCAGAAACACCTGTCAGCAGAGAACGTTGTCGGTTGGAGAGACTTGCCGGTACACCACTCATATGTAGAGAGGATCGAGGAACTGGGTGCAGTGCATCGTGTTTCATCAAATTGGCTGAATTGTGCCAGTTTCGATATGCTCCCTGCTACCCTCGAGAAAGTGAGGAAATTGGCCTTCGTAGACGAGACTCGAGAAGTGGAAGTGTACACCAAAGGGATGTCAACGCTTTCTCCATCAACTCCTGAGGTGAATTCCTTCCAGTTTTCGGTCGGCCGAGACTACGGTCCCTCTGATTATCAGCTCAACATGTTGGGAGTGCCTCAGCTTCACACCATGGGGTATACGGGAGCAGGCGTGAGAATCGGCGTGCTCGACACCGGCTTTGAACTGACACATAGCGCCTTTGACAGTATGGTGGTCATTGCAGAGCACGATTTTCTCAGTGCCGAACGCCTCTGGGTTCGAGGGATGGGCACGGCCATCCATTACTACCAGATCGAACACATCGACGCGTGGGAGGGCCTCTCCGGGGCCGTGCACGTTGCTTTCCAGGTGACCGATTCGGCTTTCAACCGCGAAATCTACTATGCGTACACCGAAGATGCGGGCATCACCTGGAATGGACCAGTAGATATTTCGCGCACTGACACGGGTTACTCATCTGTGCCGTCGCTCGTCGTACAGGGAGATTCATCATTCGTAGCCTGGCAGGATGACGATCCGCACCGCTCCGTAGGTTTCGAGACCGAGGATGTGTACGTATGGAATGGGGTGAACGATACCGTGATCAACATATCCGCTGATCCTGAGCCTTCTCTGTGGCCTGCACTCAGGCGAACAGCAGGTCAGTTCCACCTGGTGTGGGCAGGTCGGCGCACGCTGAGATGCGCGCAATCAGGAGACGGTGTGACCTGGGATACAGCCACCGCCATTGAGTTAACCCATCCTGTAACCGGGGTTGCGCTGGCAACAGAGGGAGATTCGCTCTTCGTCGCCCTGACGGATAGCATCCACCAGCTCTTTCTCATCCAGTCTACTGATCGAGGTCGAACGTGGGCCAGCACCCTTGTTGCAACCGAGTCCGAGTGCCCGGATATCTGTACGTCCCGTGGAGCGATTCACATCGTCTGTAAGAACAGGACTGACTATCCTCTTTTCAACCTATCCTATCTCTATGGAGAAGCAGGTGCATGTGGTCAGTCTACAAATCTGTGGACAGCTCCTCGTCCTGCTGTGGGAAAAGTCTCAATCGCTGCGGCACGAGATTCTGTCTGGGTTGTCTACGAAGACCGTGGATACGTGTGCGAATTCGCATGGAGGAGTGGCACCATTCCTGCCCCGGGGTTGCCGGTCGACACCCTGACTCCAGATGGTTTTTGCTACTCCCCGGAACTCACTCAGACAGGGCTCATACTCTGGAAGAGATGTGGCGACGATACGACTCAGGACCAGGCAGGTGACGCACGGGGTCAAATGTTTCACGGAACGGCAATGCTCTCCCTCATAGGTGCAGCGGTACCTGGGGAGCTGTACGGTCCTGCTCTTGGCTCCGAGTTCGTCCTCGCAAAGACCGAGAAGATTGGCACTGCGGAAGGCGACTATTTCGAGTACGAAGTCGAGGAGGACTGGTGGGTGAAAGGCCTTGAATGGGCGGAAGGGTTCGGTGTCGACGTAGTCTCAAGCTCTCTTGGGTATCAGTTTGTGGACTACACGCAGCTCGATGGGAACACCGCGGTCACCACCCGGGCCAGTGACATCGCGGCGAACCTCGGTGTCCTTGTGGTGAATGCCGTCGGAAACAGGAGAGAACACCTCGTGACCAGCCCGCAGGACTGGGTTGTTGCCCCCGCAGACGCTGACAGTGTGTTGGCAGCGGGTGGCACGAACGGGTTTGGAGAATATGACGACGTCTCCGCGTACGGTCCTCTCGTAGATGGGAGGGATAAACCGGAAGTGGTCACCTGTCACGAAGCAAGAATTGCCCACTCCGCGAACCCTGATTCATTCTCCTACGGTAGCGGGACTTCATGCGCCACTGCCCTCATTGCCGGTATGTGTGCGCTGGTCCTGGAAGCTCGCCCGTCGTGGACCAACATGGACTTGAGGAGAGCGGTCATGCACACAGGCAGCCTGGCCCCGACAGTCAACCCAGACACTATGCGATTCGGGCAAACTCCCAACGACAGTCTGGGTTGGGGCGTGCCAAATGCTACGCGGGCGATCGGTTACACTGCCGTCGAGGAAGTGTTTGACTGGCAGGGCCATGGGTCTATGCTCGCTCGGAGTTACCCAAATCCCTTCACCTCGAGTACCACGATTCACTTCTCTTCTCCCTATTCTGGGTCAGCGTCTCTCACGATCTACGATATTTCTGGAAGAGTCGTGACAACGCTCTTTGATGGAGACAGAGACTCGGGTCACCATGCGCTCCAATGGGATGGAAGGAATGTCCACGGTCGCAAGCTTCCCCCGGGAATCTATTTTGCTCGTATTGAACTTCGAACCATGGCATCGACTGTCAAGATGACTCTCATCGAGTGAGCTGTCGCCACCTCCATTGTATTCAGTCCATCCCCAGACCGGGATTGGACGCCTTTTTGAAAGAGCCGGCACCCTCCTTCTCTTCGCTCCACGGCGAAACATCTGAGTACCCGATTCTGCTTGACCTCTGCACCCAGACACAGTAAGATAGACTCGTTGAGGAATGAGCGCAGCCATGAGTTTCTGAAGTGGGAGGGTGGACAGATGCGCTACGCAGTCCTTGTTCTCATACTGGTCTTCTTCTCTTTTCCCATCGTTCTCGCTGCAAAACCGTTCCATGACCATTCCTCCTGCAGTTCCCAACTGCTCTCACGCTTCCACGCGCTGAGCGGTACATCATATCTCGAAGATACTGTAGCGTCGATGCAGCAGGGTTCGACTTCGCTGCTCCAGGGTCAGTTCCTGACCGAATCGTCGCCGACATGGGAATCCCTGGGTCCCTACGGTGGGGAGATCACTTCAATGGCAATGTCTCCGGATGAGCCGAACATCATCTACACAGCGGTATACACCAATCCTTGCCTCATCTATCGGACATCGAATGGAGGAGCCGGCTGGGATCTCGTAAGCTCCATCAACGCTTACGTGAACTGTCTTGCCGTGAATCCTCACCTTCCCAATGTGGTCTATGCCTCTACCTGGTCGGAGTATGTGTACAGGAGTACTGATGGAGGGGGCACCTGGACGGGCTTTCAGACTAACCACACCGGCAATTACGTGTATGCGTTGTTGGAAGATCCCGCAGATCCGGATGTCCTCTGGGGAGCCGCTGACATGCATGTAGGCAGCTACGCGCACGTGGCAGCAGCACAAAGTACTGACGGGGGCTCAACCTGGACCTTCTATCCGCTCTCTCCCCCTGGCTGGGGTGCGGCATACTCTATAGCTATCCCTCCAGAGAATCCCCTCACGATCTATGTGGGTGGATATTACTACGAACCCGGGGACCTTCGCCCGCACGTGGCAATCTACAAGAGCACAGATGGGGGCGTGCACTGGCAGGACGTGGGATCAGATATCGACAGTCTCCGGGCTGAAGGCCACGTGTTCGCTCTGGCCGTGAGAACGACGGATCGTGAAAGTGTCTACGCGGGTGGATACTACTGGGATGAGCACGCAGAAGACTTCTATCTCTTCAAGAGCACTGATGGTGGCGAACACTGGACTCCTACTGGGTCTGGTATCTCCTCACCAATCTACTCGTTCGTCCTGCATCCATCAGTTTTCAGCACGGCATATGCCGCAACCGGCGAGACAGTCTTCAAAAGTGTGGATGGGGGCATCACATGGACACCGAGTGGTCCGGGGATGTTCGGTCAGCACGCGCGCTGCCTGCTCCTGAATCCCGTGAATCCTTCAACAGTGTATGCTGGAAACCAGGCTGGCGTCTTCAAGACAGTTGACGGAGCACGACACTGGTCGTTTTCCTCTACTGGCATCGCCGCTACCAGAGTGTGTGCTCTCGCTACCGCATCCTCCTCGCCGCACACTCTGTATGTCGGGGTCGAAGATGACGCGCTCTACAGGAGCACGGACGATGGAATGAATTGGAACAGGCTGCACGAGTTCTCCGGGTGCCATGGAGTCGAGGCGCTCGCCATCGATCCACAGGATGTTGACAAGATTTACCTTTTCACTGGCGGGTGAGGGATTCCAGAAAGGCTCTTCAAGAGCACAGACGGCGGGTTCGTCTGGGAAGAGGTCATCATAGAAGATACTCTGAACTGGTTCGCTGGGAGATCATTGGCGATCGACCACAACGATCCCAGCACAGTCTACGGTGGTGGTCTCCACTTCCAGCATCCCGGGCAACTCAGCGTAGCTGTAGCAAAGACAAGTGATGCACAGTCCGGTAACTGGACCATTACCCCACTGATTGCGTGCAGCGGATATATTTATGCACTGTCCGTTCACCCATCCAATTCCGCCATAGTGTATGCAGGCGGGTACTACACTGAGGCAGGGCACCGGCGTGTTGCGTGTTTCAGGAGTACTGACTACGGGCTCAACTGGGAGGATGCCTCGTCCGGAATCGATGATTCCCATTCGCCCGTGTATGATCTTCTCATCCACCCGGTCACCTCCAACATCGTCTATGCTGCAACCGCAGGAGGGATTTACAGAAGCACTGACGGCGGATGGACCTGGAGCAACACCGACTGTGAGTTCTCTCCAGTATATGCGCTGGCAATCGAAACCTCGCCATCTCTGACTCTTTTTGCAGGAGCAGAAACAGGAGTGTACAGAAGTTCTGATGGAGGCGTCGTGTGGTCTGGAATGAACCAGGGTCTTGCCATTTCCCAGGTCACCAGTATTGCGGTACAGCCTGCATCAGGGGAGCGCGTGTATGCGGGCACACGTGGTGCAGGTCTCTACGGGCTGAACCTCATCGGCATAGAAGAAAGTCGATCTTTCATCATTCCAGAGGACTCTCCCAGGCTCTATCAGACTTTCCCGAACCCATTCTCCACACTCTGTACGATCAGATACTCGCTCCCTGCTCCTGCCGAGGTCCGTCTCAGCATATACGATAATGACGGTAGATTGGTGCGACGACTGGTTCAAGGAATGGTGAACACGGGGATACACAGTATACACTGGGACGGCAGGGACCCACACGGTAGATCCCTGGCAAGCAGTGTCTATTTCTGTGAGCTGCGCTCAGGGGACTTCTCAGTTGTGAAGAAGATGTTGCTTGTGAGGTGAGAAGGAGATGAAGGTGCACATGCGAGTGACTCTCGTACTCTCACTGCTCATTGCGGGCGCGGTTGGTGCTCAGTATCAGTTCGAACTCACCTGCAGTGATACGCTCGCGGAGGTCGTGCCACCCGTGCAGGCCGTACAATTCTTCGTAGGCCTTCAGAACACCGGATCGCTCGTTGATGTATATGAGATCGGCTTGGTGAACCAGACGCCCGGTTGGTTCCTCCAGTTCTGCGTCAACGGTATTTGCTGGCCAGCGGGGGCAGTCGCCTACGATACACTCTCCAGTGGAGAGCAGGTTATCATAGAAGTGAAGTTCCTCAATGTTACAGCACCAGGTATCGGTCACGGAATTCTGCGTGTTCGATCGCTTGGAGATACGACGCTTGCGGATTCAGTGAGGCTATGGACTATCGCGAGCACGTCGGTCGAAGACATGTCCCAGTCGGGTCACGCACCTCTCCACGGCCTTCACGCCCATCCGAATCCATTTCAGAATCTGACGACGTTCACCTATTCACTGGGAGCCGAACAGGGCATATCGCTCATCATCTACGATATCCAGGGACGACCCGTTACCACGCTCCTGGAGAGACAGATGGGTGCTGGCCATCATGTACACAACTGGAACGGAAGAGACGACATGGGCAGAACTGTTGGTCCTGGAGTGTATCTCTGCCTTCTACGGATGGAAGGATCTCACGCCGTCTACAAGATCGTCAAGTGCGCCAATCCCGGAGAGAAGACTCGCTGAACTGTTCTTACAATGGCCTCAGATACAACGCTCTGACCCCTCGCGCTATCTATTCAGAACGAAGAGTTCAAGCAGGCCTGTCTTCTCGCTCAGTCTCCTCTCCAGCTTTGTCCTGTCGAGTTTCACGAGAACGATTTCGTTCACGACATTCACGGTCCCGGAAATGAGATGCCCTCCCACCAGCTTCCCTTCGCAAGTTGCTCCGGTGACGTGGATATGCAGGACAGTTTCGTCCGCACTCGTTGCGATGTTTCCCTGCATGGATGTGAGTTCTACCGGCTCAGCCACACGCGTCTTCTCGTACTCCCCTTTACCCACGAAGTAGCCAGTGGTCAATTCCCTCAACATTCCTATTCCCGAAACGATGAGGCCAGATTGTATTCCGTGCTTCTTCAGTTCTTGTCTTAAGCCCTCAAAGAAGTCTTCACCATCCTTCAGTTTGATGACGAGAAGATGATCTTCTATTGAATTCATCCTTCCTCCTTCTTTCTGAAGAGAGTGAGGAACAGAAGCGCAGCCGCAAGAGCCAGCGCTGCACCGAACGAGAAGGCGATCCTTGCACCTTTGAATTGCCAGAGTGCTCCCATTATGATACTTGCGGGAAAGGCAGCAACTCCTACCGCGGTGTGAAAGACTCCATATGCAGTCGCCCGGAATTGCACAGACACCAGGTCCGCTACGTATGCTCGCATTACCCCCTCTGAAAGCCCGTAGTACAGCCCATACGCTCCAAACAGCATCCAGATGTGGAGCGCCCTTCCGGCGTTCGCGAAGCCGAAGTAGATAAGACTGTAGACGAGTAACGCCAACACTATCGTGCGTCTCCGTCCGATTCTGTCGGAAAGCATACCACCAGGAATGGAAGTCGAGGAATAGATCACGTTGAAGAACATCCAGAGGAGGGGAATTAACCCCAGAGCTATTCCAAGGCTTTGTGCCCGGAGGATCAGGAAGGCATCGCTCGAGTTACCCAGTGTGAAAATGGCAGCAATGATGACGAACACCTTGAAGTCTCTCGGGAGCAACCGAGAAGTCAGTTCCTCAGTCTTGACCGAAGCAGACGCCTTTCGCTCGCGCACCAGAAAGAGTATGATGAGTACAGCCACTATGCCGGGTACCAAAGACAGCCAGAAGATCGTTCGATAGTCATTTCCGAACAAGGGAAGCAGGATGAATGCCGTAAGGGGGCCGAACACGGCGCCAAGGGTATCCATCGCCCTGTGAAATCCGAAAGACCTGCCCCTCTGTTGCGTCGGTGAAGAGTCAGCGATGAGCGCATCACGCGGTGCAGTTCTAATACCTTTCCCTATTCTATCCGTCATTCGAATCGCCAGAACGTGCACACCTGAGTGGGAGATGGCGAACAGAGGTTTTGCAAAGGTAGAGAGAGAGTATCCGATCCCGACCAGCAGTCGCCTTCTCTGTAGCCTATCTGATAGCCATCCAGAAAATACTTTCAATATGCTAGCAGCGCTCTCCGCAACGCCTTCAATCACTCCTATAAAGGCCTTGTCAACTCCCAGGGTTACCGAGAGGAAGAGCGGGAGAAGTGGATAAATCATTTCCGTAGAGAAGTCGGTGAACAGACTCACCAGACCCAGGTAGAAGACATTCCGTTCAAGTTTTGGAAGTCTCCTCATACAATTCACCTAAGAATGACTATAGAGGTTACCACGCCACGTATTCGTGAGGAGTCCGCGGATATCCACGCGTCTGGGCGTATGAATGAACGATTTTCCCAGAGACCCGCGCTTCTCCCAATCTCCGCCGACAGCGACCATCGTTTCTATTCAGCGTCTTGATAGAAGAGATGGCTTTCGCACTTACAGTCACTACTCCCGAATCCCGGTATTGACTGAAATTTCTCCCTGAGGACCTCCGCCACCCTGCATTCGGCGCCGGTTCTGGACGTGAAAATGCAGAGAACAGCAACTGGTTTTCCATATCGCAAGAAGTAGTCTATGTGCCAGTGTTGCGTCTTCGCCCCACGCAGGTGTCTTGAGACCCGGCTCTCCAGGTTTCGCGCTGCAGAACCAACATAGAAGTAGATCCCTCTTCTGAAGTGGCGATCCCCGATTCTACCTATTCTTATGTCCATCTCACGTCCAAGTGCCATCATGAGCACATAGACACCATTTTGTGCCTCCGGGTAATGAGAACTTCTCTCCATGATATTTGCACGCATTAGGGCCGGGGAGGATCGCACCGATCTCATGTCCTACCGACCGATTTGATTCAGCTCTTCCTCGGCCTCTGACTTGCGCTGTCGGGCGTGAGCGGTGATCCCGGATTGTGTACGGTGTTTCATAGGGCCGACTTCTTCTCTCTCGCGAGAATTCTGCGAAGATTCTCCCTACATATGAGGGTCTTTTCTCTTGGCCTCACTTCGAAGATCAGGTCTATTCCGGGAGAATCGACGAATGATAAGAAATAGGCGAAGTCGACTGTACCATCTCCTACAATGTTGTGTTCATCGCGAGAACCATGGTTGTCATGAAGGTGTACAACTTTCACGCGATCGAGGTGAGCAAGGAAGAAGTCGATGTCGGTCTCGGGGTGCGTATTCTTGAGGTAGTTCGCGTGCCCGATGTCCCAGGTGAGACAGACCCCGTCCTTGAAGAACTCCGGAAGTGACTCCTGAACAAAGTCATATCTGAAGCCAGTCGTGTTCTCTATGCAGATCGCCACCCGATTTCTCGAATATTCCATGATGCGTGAAAGGCCTGTTACAAATGCATGACGGTACTCGTCCCCGTATATCGTGTGAAGAAGAACTCTCTCACCACACGAAACGATGGGCACACTCGATCCCACGTGAAACGTGATTCTCGCAGCACCTACCTGTTCAGCGAAATCTACGAGTTCCTTCATTCGCTCAATACATCCTTCTCTCACTGCCGTCTGCACATTGATGATGCCCATTCCCTCCGGAGCGTGGAGAATGAGTCTGACCCCACTCCCCTCCAGGCGGCGTCGCAGCCTGAGACGTCCACCTCTATCGAGCTTCTCCGGAAGGAAATAAGGCGAGTTCATGTTTGCTTCAACGACAGGGAAATCGTTCCGTTCTGCAAAGTCAATGGTGTCAAAGAGGTTCGTCTCATCGAACAGCGCCTGATAGCCTACCCGGTCAACGATGTGCAACATGCCCCATCATATGGAAGAAGGAGAAAAAGTCAACAACCAAAAGGCTTGACATGTCTGCATTTCATCCGATATATTATCAGTGGAATGGAGAATTCCCAGAAAATCGGCTTTGTCATCGTGTTTGGTTTTGTCCTGTCCATCTACGTATGGACGATGGCACCCTCCGTTTCCTTCTGGGACTGCGGTGAGTACATCGCCACCTCTTACATTCTTGGTGTTCCCCATCCTCCCGGTTCTCCGTTGCAGGTCCTTGTGCGGAGACTGTTTACTCTTCTTCCCATTGGGAAGGAAATCGCCTGGAGGTCCAATCTCTTCTCGGTACTGGTGAGCAGTCTCACGGCCGCCTTCCTCTACCTGTGCATTTATGAGATAGTGTCTAAGTTCAAGAAGCCGGTTACCCTGGTAGACAAAATTGCCGCACACGGCAGTGGGGCTGTAGGGGCGGTGACTGCTGCCTTCTCCTTCACGGTGTGGCACAACGCGGTGGAAAGTGAGAGTTACGCACCCGCCACCTTCCTCCTCGTCCTGTGCCTATGGCTCGTGTTGACCTGGGCAAAGAGGAGGAAGCGTAAGTTGCTGCTTGTCATCGGGTACATCTTCGGACTCTCGGTGGGAATCCATCTTACGCCTTTGCTTGCAGCTCCAGGTGCCCTTCTCTTCGTCCTCCTCATACGCCCGGACATTGTGAAGGACGTGAGATTCATCCTCATCATCATACTGCTTTTCTTCATGGGTACCACAACATACGGCTATCTAATCATACGTGCGAGACAGAATCCCTCGATCAATGAGGCTTCTCCCACAGACTTCCAGAAGCTCTCCGATGTGGTGACGAGAAAGCAATATGGTCCGACGAAGCTCCTCCCCAGGCAGACCCAGGGCCAGAGTGGTTTGTCTCTGACGCCGGCTTTCATAGAACAGCTCAAGATGTACTTCAAGTACCTCACCTGGCAGTGGACTCCGTATCCGAGAGAAGCGGCAATGGGCCAGACCGTATCCGCTGCAAATCGCTCCTATTCGAGGATGCTCATCACATTGTTCCTGTTCCTCTCGATTCTCGGCATGTACTCCTGCTACAAAATGAATCGGAGGGCATTCTTGCTCTTTTTCATCACGCTGTTCTTCACGTCCGTTGGGCTCGTGGGATATATGAATTTCAAATTCTCACCCTCAGATCCGAACCCACAACATCAGCCGCGGGAGGTGAGGGAACGTCACTATTTCTTCGCTCCCTCATTCGTCCTCCTCGGCTTCTTCATCGGGACAGCTTTCTATGGCTCCTGGGTAACGCTGAACAGGTTCAGGTCGGTAGCCTACGCCATCCTGCCGCTGGCTATCCTTCCCATTCTGGGGAACTATCACTCGCATGCGAACCGTCGGAATAACTACATTGCGAACGATTTCGGGTTCAACATGCTCTCATCCTGTGACGACCGGAGCGTGCTCTTCACAAACGGTGACAATGACACCTTTCCCCTCTGGTTTGCGCAAGAGGTCAAGAAGGTCAAACCGAAGGTAGTCATCTGCAATTTCTCGCTTTTGAACACGCCGTGGTACATGAAACAGATGAAGGACAAGGGTGTACCGATGTCCCTCACGGATTATCAAATCGAGAATCTCATTGCTTACCCGGTCATCAAGGAAGGAAAGACGCTTCAGGAAACGCTCATCATGAAGGACATCGCGTTGAGAGACATTGTTGCTACGAACACAGGGAAGTCTTTCAAATCTGAGCTGCTGTTTCCTGTCAAAAGGGCTGCACTTCCCAAGCAGTACCGTAACATGTTCACCGATGAATTGATTCATCCCAACCTGTACACGAAGCTCTTGCCTCGTGACTACTGGATGAAACTCCCGAAAGAGTATTTTCTGCCTCACCGGGAATTTGCAGATCTCGTAATGCAGGATTATTCAGGTACGCTCACCCTATTCTTCGCCGTGACCTGTGCCCGCGAGAATCTCAAGGGATTTGAGCCCTATACGAGAATGGAAGCCCTGGTGAAACGTCTTATTCCCAACCTGAAAGATGAGTTTGACATTCAGAAATCTGATTCTCTCCTCAACACCGTATTCCGATATACGTCTATCTTCGACCCGTCAGTCTACAAGGATGACAATGCGAGAAGACTCATATCGAACTACGCATCCGCCTACTTCTACTTGGGACTGGCGTATCGGCAGAAAGGAGACCTCGAAAGGGCAATAGAGGCGTTCGAGACGGTGGACAGATTTCAGCATGACAAGATTCTTCCGGTCGAATACTGGCTCACCGAACTCTACGCTCAGAGGGGCGATTACCCAAAGGCTGAGCAGCGTCTCCTCGAATCCATATCGGCAAATCCGTCTGTATCTCTCTGGTACTTGCTCGGTAAGATCTACATGATGCAGCGAAAGAACGATGATGCTGAAATGGCCTTTCGCCAAGCGATACAGCTTGATAAGAACGAACCTTCAGGCTATGGGGGTCTTCTCCAACTCTACGATGCAGTACCAGATGCTCAGAAGGTCACGAATTTCCTGGATTCCATACCGGAAGACCCACGCCTCGTAAGTAAGCTATTCTATTTGTTGAAAGGTGAAGAAAGAGAGGATTTAGCGCGCCTTCTATTAGAGAGATGGATAGCAATCCATCCTGAAGACACTTCAGCGTTGAAGTTGCTGAAACAGTGAGTGTTGTCTCACTGCCGAGTGTTTTTGTACCTTTTGAGGTATGTGAAGGTGTACATTTCCTCTCTTCTCCTTATTGCGTCTTCGGCTCTGGGCGTAACCTTTGACCAGCCCACCCTGAACAAGTTCCTCACGTCACCCGTGAGGGGAACAAGAGTAGAGTACTCGACACTCTATCCATTTATCATCTCTGAACAGTGGAGAGAAGACATCTTCCTGGCGATTGTCGACGTGAAGACTGTCAGCGAGATGCGACGGGAATCGGTGAGTGCGGAGCTGAAAGAATATTGGATCAAGAAGATCAAGGGTCAGACCCCAGCTGGCACTTCCGGCCCTGGCGGTCTCATTCCGGTGATCGAGATACCGGTCAGGTTTCCTGCCCCAATCGCCGGCATCTTTGGAGAAGGAGGAAGGCTGGAGATAGGCGGCTCACAGTCAATAACCTTTGGGGGAAGCAAGAACTACACCGTGGAGGCTGTAGCGGACCCAAATCTGAGGCAGAGCTGGTTCCCTGACCTGAAGATGGAACAGCATCTCAGGGTGAATGTCAAAGGGACGATAGGCGACAAACTCTCCGTCGATGTGGACCACGACTCAAAGGCTGAAACCGAGTTGAGGAATAAGATTCGACTTGCATACACGGGGAGAGAGGATGAGATCGTTCAGAAAGTGGAGGCAGGTGATATCGACCTCACACTTCCTGCGACCAGGTACGCTTCTGCGTCTGGAAAGCACAAGGGTCTTTTTGGAGTGAAGGTGTCCAATCAGGTCGGGCCCCTCGACATCACGGCCATCGCATCCAAAGAACAGGGAGAAGCTTCTTCAGAGGCATACAGAGGGGAAGGAGCACGAGTGGAATCCCTCATGGTATACGACTACAGGTACGTGAAGGGGAAGTTCTACTGGCTGGGAGAATACGATACGATAGTGAGTCTGGAGATCTTCAAGCAAGTCAGGAATCCCATCGAAGGTCAAAGTTACATCCCTGTGAAATACTGGATAGACCCTACGGACACCACGTACTACCCGGAACTCGTGGATGAGGGGAATTTCGAGCAACTGATTCAGGGTGACGACTACATATTCAATCCACCCCATTCGATAGAACTAATCTATCAGCTCGGCCAGGATGACATCCTCGTTGCCTTCTATGTGACGAAGAGCGGGAAGACCGTGGGCGATACCTCATCTTCCCCGATGCAACTGAAGTTGATAAAGCCAGACCGCCCCGGAGCGTGGTACCAGTCTGGAGGCGACACTGTGATCTTTCCTACCTGGGAATATGAACTGAAAAACTTCTATAGCCTCGGTGCAGAGAACATCGTTGATACGTCCATCTCGGTGAACATCTGGAAGATAGTACCTGGTGAAGCGGACTCGGAGATCGACCCAGTATCCGGAAAAACCTATCTCGAGCTGTTCGGACTCGATGCAAATGGTGATGGAAGAATCGAGCTGCAATGGATTCATAGCGACCGCTATCTCTTTTTCCCTTCTGTGAAGCCCTTCTTCTACCTTCCTGACGGTCAGAGACTGCCGGACCCGGATTCCGCCATCTACTACGAACCTGATGAGCGCAGGCTGAGTGAGAAGTACTACATGGTCATCAAATACCAGTCCTCGCAACCTGTCATCTCTCTCCCGAGGATCAACATCATAGAGGGCAGTGAAGCGGTCAGGGTAGGTGATGAACTCTGGCAGAGAGGAAGGGACTACGATATCGACTACACAAGCGGGACAGTTACTCTGAGAAGAGAGCTTCCTCCTGGACAGAGAGTGTTCATCGACTACCAGTGGGCCCCACTCATATCGCTCGCATCGAAAACCTTCCTTGGGGTGAGAACCGCGTACAGACTATCCGATATGGGAGAAATCGGCTCTACCTTTCTCTTCCGCTCTGTTGCGACTCCTACAGAAAAACCAAAACCAGGCGAAGAGCCTACCCGAAACATGCTTGGTGAGATCGATGGAAGTCTCAAATTCAAGACCGGGTTCCTCACTTCACTTGCAGACCTCCTTCCACTTGTCTCTACGGAAAAGGAATCCGAGCTCTCGATTTCAGGCGAAATGGCTGCCTCATTTCCGGACCCGAACACGAAGAATGAGGCGTACCTGGACGACATGGAGGGGACCAGTGTCACGCAGGGATTTCCGATTAACTTCAAGGCCTGGACCTACAGCTCCATCCCTGTCGACAAAGACACCTCCACATTTGCGAAGAAGCCCCTCCAGTGGTACAACCCGGAGGACGGCGTGCGTGCGGGAGATATCCACGAAGGCCTGCCTCCCCAGGAGAGGGAGAGAAGAGAGACGGTTCTTGAGCTGTGGTTTGAACCAGAGGACACTTCGAGTTGGGCATCTATCGCTACGCTTCTCTCGCCTACGCGAATAGATCTCAGAAACTACACCTTCCTCGAGATCTGGGTGAAGGGGGATAAGGGAATTCTCAATATTGACCTCGCACCCAAGGTATCGGAGGATGGCATTCGCAGAGACAGTCGCGGAAACATAGTCGGCTACGGCACATTCGACACTGAGGATAAGGGGCCGACGAGGGACGGCATCCTCGATTGGAATGAGGACACAGGGCTTGATGGGGTCGACGGCACCGACGGGCAAGGGGTGAGCGGAGACGATGGTAATGACGATTACGACTATCGATTCGGTTCCAGGAACTACTCAAGGGTGAACGGCACCGAGGGAAACCAGAAACTGGATACTGAAGATCTCGATGGCAATAACATACTGGAGACGCGAAATCAGTATTTCGAGTACGCGATAGACCTCTCTGATACGTTATTTCAGGACAAGAGAACTCAAGCAGGCTGGAAGCTCTACAGAGTGCCGCTCAGCAGTGGAGAATCGAAAGGTCAAGGCGAGCCAGACAGGGCAGACGTGAAGTACGGTCGAATCTGGATTCGCGGAGCGGAGGAGAAAGTCGGCATTCAGATCTATGCAATCGACATCGTCGGTAATCGGTGGATCGAGGATAGAGTGGTACAGGAGGATTCGCTGTCGGAGATCGTTGGTGATGATGAACAATTCTCTGTCGAGGTTGTCTCCAACGTATACGACACGACGTATGTCCCACCCTTCGACCCTGGCACGGACAGATATGGCAGGCCCATGCGCGAATCAAGTTTGAAACTCGTCTACAGCAACATCAGAGCTAAGCACGCGGCCTCCTGCTACCGAACGATTGCAGACCCCAATGCCCAGGACTACACAAACTACAAGAGCATGGCAGTGTGGTTGAAAAGAGAGTCCGCATCACCGATCGATTTCTTCATCAGGTTTGGAAGCGACACCCTCAACTACTATGAGGTGAGGAGAAACATATCCCATTCAGGTTGGGAAGAGCTCAGAATCGAACTGAACGAGCTGCCACTGCTCAAACACTCTGTGTATGATACGACCAGTCGAAGAGACATTGAGTATCGTCTCGGAGAGCTCGGATTCAAGGGGAAGCCTTCTCTCACCTCCATCAAATGGATCAGCATCGGTGTCGCGAACGGCGACTCCACCTTCGACGGTGTTTCAGGGAAATTCTACGTGAATGAACTCCGCCTCACCAGCCCGAAGAGAGATGTGGGATTAGCAGCCAACGCCAAAGTGCAGACAAACGTGGCGGATCTGGTCGCATTCTCCCTGAGTGGGGAGAGGAGGGAGAGTGAGTTCAGAACGCTCACCCAGACCTCCTCGCAGGGAAGCAAGGCCACCTCAAACAACTACGCGTTCAACACGACTGTGAACCTTCAGAAGTTCGGACTCGAGGGTTTCTCAATTCCGTTCTCCGTGACGGTGAGCAAGGATGTCTCCCTGCCCAAGTATGGTGCAGGAAACGACGTAGAACTCAGAACTGAGCAGCGCTGGAACCAGAGAAGCCAGACCGACAGAATCACCTACAATCTCAACTTCTCCAGATCGACTGCCTCTCAGAATAGATTTCTCAAGTTGCTCCTCGATCCCATCAAGGTGGGAGCGTCGCGTTCGCACAGTCTCACGGATACGCCAACAAAGAGAGACTCCACATACTCGGTGAGCACTCAGATTTCCTATTCATATGCTCCCAAGCTGAACCCTCTCAATCTTCGCTTATTCAAACTTTCCTATTTCCCCAGTAGCATCAGACTTGCGGCCAACTATGCTCGTGCCGCCTCCAGGTCCCTCACCAAGACAGACACCGCCGTCACCGTCACGAAAGTGCAAAACCCCCGAACAGCCAACTACTCCATCGATCTTAACTACTCACCCGTACAGAGTCTCACATCCCAATACAGATTCGCCGCCAAACGTGATCTGAAGCGCACGCATCTCTACAGAAACACCAATATCGGCAAAGAGTGGCAACGGGATCAATCAGTGAGCCTGACCTACAATATCCCCATTCCGATTTTCAAACCCACAGCCTCCTATTCGATCGCATATGGAGAGAATCATCAGGTGGAATACGAAACAGGTGATTCTACCGAGTTTTTGAAAGTGACCACTGGTAGCAAGGCGGCGGCAGGCCTCCAACTCAACATATTCGACCTCTTCGAGAAGTTGCCCTGGTTGAAGTTCGTGGGGAGATTGAGAAGCGTAATAACCGCGCCGGGTCTCGCGTATTCCCGGACTGCCAATTCAGAATTCTTCGGGCTCCGCGAAAGGCCTTCCGTTCTCTATCAACTGGGTATTGAGGAGAGGCTCGAAGACGTCGACAAGAAGTTAGATGTACGCGATCAGCAGAGGATCTCCAACACCTACTCGGTAAACACGGGACTCACATTGTGGAAGCTCAATATCAAGGCGTCCGCTGAGAAAAGAAGAAATGAAACCATTTTTCCCTCGGTCCCGTCTAACAACGGCTGGGGCACAACCACCGTGTGGCCAAAATTGAATGCGGACTTTGACCTTTTCTCCCTAATGGGTCCTCTACGTCGACCATTCAGTTCCGTGTCCCTGGCCTCGGGGTTCTCCATGCAAGAGGACCGATCCGGATCCGAATTCGCCCTCAAGAACAAAAAGAATACCCGCTTGGTAAGCCCTTCACTCAAGCTCACCTTCAAGAAAGGGCTCAATACGCAGATCAGCTACCAGTACAGCGAGAAGAAAGACCAGAGATATGATCTTGGCAAGAAGAGAACTGAACAAAGGGGAGACGCGGTAGATGTCACACTCGGATTCTCCTTTTCCGCTCCTACAGGGATAAAGCTGCCTCTTATCAGCAAGATTCGCTTCACAAGCGATCTCGACGTCTCTGTAACAGGCGGCTGGTCACAGGATGTGAGCACGCAGAGGTCGGGTGAAACGGAAACACCGCTCGAAACTGCCAACTCTACCAGTTTCTCCGTGAGACCATCTTTCTCCTACAGATTCTCTTCCGCCGTCTCCGGCTCTCTCAGGGGGTGGTTCACTCAGAGAAGAGACCGGAAGAGAGCGACCACCAACAGAGATCTTGGCCTCGACGTATCAGCCACCTTCAGGTTCTAAGCATCTTCCCGGCTCTGTCGTGTGCTGGTTTCGAAGAATTGCCATCCCGGAAATCGAACATCACTGCACCTCTCTGAGGGACGCATATTACCAGGAAGATGCGCGTGTCCATTTCCACTCCATCATCGCCCACCCAGGAGGTCTGCGAGAGGTCTGAATTCGCCATTTTGACGGCAAAGGACTACACTGTGGCTTGACAAATCAGTTCAGTACCGTAGATTAAGGAGGGGACGAGTTTTTCAGGCTTCATTTCGCGAAATCATTGTAGATGAACGATCGATCTCTCTTCTTATCTCGTTGTGCCCCACTGTGGCGGAGCACATAGCGATTTTTATCATAGGGGGTGGTGCTTCTGCACGAAATAGATCGCTGAGAGTATCTGTAGACAAAAGGAGGGAAAGATGTTTCACAGATTTTCTGCTTTCCTGATTCTTCTGGTGATCGCCTCTTCCTCATGGGAAGAGAATCTCACACTGGTACTGCACGCAAATGAGTATGAAATCACTGATGTGCAGGAAGGGTGGCAGATGGTGAGAATGGAGGAATTCGGTAGTGTGGTCGAACCGGGAAAGCCAATGCTTCCCGCCAGGGTTTTCCTCATTGCGTTGCCCCCCGGAGCTCGGGTGGAGGATGTGACGGTTGAGGGATTTGGAGAGCAAGAGCTACCTGGAACATACGAGATAGTTCCCTCTCCTCCGTTAGTTCCTACAGCTTCTGGAGAGATACATCAGGACTGGCTCACGTTCGTACGAAATGAATGGACCGCGAATTACGAGAGCGCATACACTAGTGACGAGCCCTATCCGCACAACGTTGGGGAGTTCCTTTCAACGGGCAATCTCAGGAAGTGGAGGTTTGCCCGAGTATCGTACAAGCCGTTTGCGTATCGACCACTCTCCAAGCAGCTCGTGTTCTATCCTTCAGCACGCGTCTCCATTCATTACAGTCTGCCCTCACCTGGCAGTGCAGAGGCAATAGAGACAGAAAGGTTGCTCACCGATCGAAAGGGAGAGGGACTTGCCTCTCAGTTGCTCGTCAACCACCAGGATGCGAAACGTTGGTACGAGGAGCCGGGGAAGTCGGGAGGCGCCCTTCAGCCCTATGACTACGTGATCATAACTGGTAGTACTCTGACTGCGGGTGTGAGTCCGCTCGTAGCGTGGAAAACGAGCCTTGGGTACAATGTGAATGTCGTGACGACAGACTGGATCAGTACAACCTATACGGGCATCGACCTTCAAGAGAAGATAAGGAATTTCCTCATAGACAAATACCCCTCTTTGCAGTGGGGCATAGAATGGGTACTTCTGGCTGCTGATATCGACGTAATACCGATGCGCAAATGCTATCCAGATGCATCAAATCACGCCAACGACGTACCGACGGACCACTACTATGCGGACCTCACAGGTAACTGGGATTCTGACAGTGACGGCTTTCCAGGAGAATATGGAGAGGATGGAGTAGATATCGCTCCAGAACTGTGGGTTGGAAGGATCCCATACAGCAACGTTGACAGCCTGCTCCACATCTGCAACAAGATAGTCTCCTTCGAGGCGGACTCCAGTACATGGAAGAACAGGTGTCTCCTGATGGGTGCCATCCTCGAATACTTCAATGAGGATGGGAGTGGGTGGCCGGGCTGTGATGGAGCTGACCTCGAATGCGGCATGAGCCTTGAGTTTCTCTACCCGGGCGACATACTCGTGGAAGCTCGTGGACTTGCCCCCTCCCCGTGGTGGAGTGCTCCATGGTTGGTCGCTGATTCTCTCACCTATCTGAATGCCATCAATTGGTGGTCCACTGGCAGATATGGAATGGTCAATCTCGTAGGTCACGGGAATTCTTCCTCAGCTGCGAGGAAAGTCTGGGCCTGGGATAATGGAAATTCAATACCGGACAATCCGGCTGAGTTCACATGGCCGACATTCTTCGACAAGGCTGCGTGCGCTTCTCTCAACGACAACTACCCATCGATCGTCCTGTCGATCGGCTGTGACAACTCGTATCCGGAAACGCCGAATCTTGGCCGTGCACTCCTGCGGAAGGGCGCTTCCGGTGTGATTGGATCCACTCGCCTCTGCTACCACATCCAGGGCTGGTGGGGAGTCCCGCAGGGCGGAACGTTCACACTCAATCACATGTTCTTCAGGTACTTAACTCTGGACGATGCACAGCTTGGTCGGGCTCTCTATTCCTCCAAGCTCCTCTACTACAACAACTACCTGTATCCAGGGTATGAATGGACCGATCAACAGAATATGTTCGATTTCTGTCTCTATGGCGATCCTTCGATGAGGCGGTTTCCTGTTCCTGCACCAAAGGTCGTGTCCACATCGCCCGCAGCGCATGATCCTTCAGCATCATCGACCACCAGTATACAGGCCACCTTCGACAGCGACATGCTTTCTGCCACTATGAACGCGGGTGCATACGGAACATTCCTGGTGTGGGGAACCCAGAGTGGCCCCCGGTACGTGGGTAGTGTCGGGTATACTCCGGGTACACGAACGGCCACGTTCACCACCCCACATCTGCCATTCTTCGCAGGCGAACAGGTGATCGCTACTCTTACGGACGGCATCCTCTCTGGCGACAGCGCTGCTCTTGACAGATACAGCTTCTCCTTCACGGTACAGGCAAGCAATCCCACTAACGCACAGTTCGACTCCACGACCAGTTACGCGGTGGGAGGGTGGCCAGGTATATTGGCAGCCGTCGATCTCAACTACACCAACCACGTCGACCTTCTCGTTCTCGATTCCCGCACTGGTTCAGACACAGTATTCACCCTGATGAACGACGGCTCCGGCAACTTCATTCCAGCTCCGAAGTACTCACTTGGGAGTCCTCCAACCTCTGTCTGCGCTATGGATGCTGATAGAGATGGCGACATCGACGCCGTCGTAGCATGCGACACGATGATTGTGTTCCTGCAGAACGACGGGCTCGGGAATTTCCCGACCCAGCAATACTACTCCTATGGCTGGGGAGCAGGAAGTTCCCTTCAGAACCTGCGGAACAACGATCTGGGAGGGAGAGGAACCATCCTCGACTTCGCACTGAGCTTCGGCGGAAATGACCTGGCGGTACTCCTCTTCCGTGATCTCGCGAACGGTGCCGCCCGCTACGACTACTACGACCTTCGTGGCGGAATTGCCGATTTGTGTGTGGGCGACCTCAATTCAGATGGAGAAGTGGACATCATCGGCACCATGAGTCCCTACGTGTGGCCAACTGACAGTCTCTGGATAATGTGGAACGAGGGTTCGGGCAGCTACGCCCCACCGACCTACATCTACGCCGGGGCTGGCGCACACGCAATCTACGGAAATGACTTGAATGGCGATGGCTTGCTCGACCTTGCCACTGCGTGCATCTGGGATACCAGCGTCACCGTGCTCATCAACAATGGCAGTGGAGGCTTCCATTCGCCAGTCCGATATCCGATCTCGATACCCTCGTTCTTCCACGATGGACCGCGTCAGATCGATGGTTCTGACCTTGATGGTGACGGAGACATAGACCTCATCGCCTTCAACATCTGGACAGGAATGAGCCTGATTGATAGCCTCTATCTTTTCAGCAACAACGGAAATGGAACATTCAGTGGACCTACTTCATATGCCCTGCGTGCGCCGCCGAGAGATGTTCTCTGTGCTGACCTCGACTCCGACCAGGATATCGACATCGTTGCATCTCTGGGGAACTATCCCCCATTCCCCATCCAGGTCCTGTGGAATACGGGCGGAGGTGCTCAGTGCGGTGACTGCAACGGCGATGGGCGAATCACGATTGCTGACGCCACCTATCTTGTCGCGTATATCTACAGGGGTGGCCCCGCCCCCATTGGTCAGGGTGACGTGAATCTCGACGGAAGAACCACTATTGCCGACGCCACATCCCTTGTCGCATTCATCTACAGAGGCGGGCCTCCACCCTGTCAACCAACTTCACCGGGGATCCGGAGTGTCGACGAGCGAACTCGGGTCAGACGATGAGGAGCTATTGACGCATTTTTCTGCTCAGGTTCATACTACGCGGGAGGTGCGCTTCTCCTGACCTCGCGTGAGGATGTTGAGGAAAAGAGTCTGCTCATCGGACAGGACTTGACAGGGTACGATCGTTCTGCCATAGTGAGGATACAGTCGGAGTAACAGGTCGGCTCGATGGACTTCCTCACACGTAGACTTCCGAGATGTATGGTGACTGAATCGATGACTCTCAGACTACTGGTCTCATGCTGCCTATCCCTTCTCGTCTTCTGCTCCAACAATGCAGAAAAAGGGGGAGAGATGCAGGAAAAATCTCTTGTGAGGCAACCTGCCG